>JABAOH010033040.1_pt10 | contig 43447 bp, 38 predicted proteins | sample 7062181 | NCBI WGS metagenome assembly JABAOH01 (sample SAMN14538630, study PRJNA623070) | marine sediment metagenome | biome: marine biome [ENVO:00000428]; feature: marine pelagic biome [ENVO:01000023]; material: deep marine sediment [ENVO:00002113]; isolation source: pool of 5 deep marine... | reverse complement strand
TTTGGAAGGTCTTGAGAATAGACAGGACCGATCCAATCGTCATACGAAAAACCGGAGGTTCCGAGTAGGATCATGGCAACAACACCCCCGCGCCGTCAATGCGACTTCTTTTGAGATCCAATAAGGCCCGGTTCACATCCTCTAAAGCATAATCCAACGTCGATACTCGAATCGGGATCTGTGCAGCCAACTCGAGAAATTCGATACCATCATGATATGTGGCGTTTGCAACGCTTCGCAGCGTTCTCTCGCCATAGATCAGACGATATTCCAATTCCGGGATTGGGCTCATGTGGATGGCGTTGATGGCCAGTGTGCCGCCAGGTCGAATCTTCTCCAGGATCACGGGGACAAGTTCTCCCACAGGGGCAAAGAGGATAGCTCGATCAAGCTGCTCAGGTGCTTGATCTTGCGCACCTCCAACCCAAGCAGCGCCTAGCGTGTGAGCCAATTTTCGATGGCCGTCACTGCGTGTGAAGACGTAGACCTTGCAACCCCAGTGAACCGCGACTTGAATGGCTAGATGTGCGCTCGCCCCAAAACCAACGAGACCCAAGCACTCACCCGATCTTAATTCGGCCTTACGCAGTGAGCGATAACCGATGATCCCAGCGCATAATAAGGGTGCTAACTCCCGCTCGGAGAGGGCGTCAGGCAGGGCGAGTGTGTAGCGAGCATCAGCAAGCATCCACTCTGAATAACCGCCATCTACATCAAATCCCGTGAACGCCGCCTGTGGACAAAGGTTTTCTTCGCCGCGTGCACAAAAAGAGCACTGTCTACAAGCATGGTGTAGCCACGGAATACCAACTCGCTCACCTACACTCCACTCCGTTACACCCTCACCGACACCTTCAACAACGCCAACCACCTGGTGCCCCGGTGTGATCGGGTAGTGAGGTGGAACGATCTCCCCCTCCACAGTGTGTAGATCTGTGTGACAGATGCCGCAAGCCTTCACCCTAACCAGGAGCTGCCCCAGACCAGCCTCGGGCCGCGGCAGCTTTGCTTTTCGTAATGGTTCTTCTTCGATCGGTCCGGGTTGATTCAGCCGGAATGCCTTCACAGTACACCCATGAATCGGACGAGCAGAGTTACTCCACAGTGCGGTCTATCAGAATCGAGTATCAGATCAGAGCACCAGGAGATAAGAAGTTACTCCTGGGAATCTTGGCTCTTCTCCCGGCCTTCGGACTTGGCCCAGACGATGAAATCCTCCGTCATTTTGCGGGCGACGTCATCGGTGAATTGCTTTGGCGGCGTCTTCATGAAGTATGCAGATGGCGCTGCCACAGGTCCTGCCATCCCGCGGTCTAAGGCTAACTTGGCGCAACGCACGGCGTCGATAACCACACCAGCCGAGTTGGGTGAGTCCCAAACTTCGAGTTTAAGCTCCAGGTTCAAGGGAACGTCTCCGAAGGTGGTGCCTTCCATGCGGATGTAGCACCACTTGCGATCCGTCAACCATGGAACGTAGTCGCTGGGTCCGATGTGAATGTCGTCGGATGACATCTCGTACGGTAGGATGCTCGTAACGGCGCCTGTTTTGGAAATCTTCTTCGACTCCAGTCGTTCCCGTTCCAGCATATTGAAGAAATCCATGTTGCCACCGAAGTTGAGTTGATAGCTGCGATCGAGATGGACGCCCCGGTTATCAAAGAGCGATGTCAGCACGCGATGCGTGATGGTCGCTCCGACCTGGCTCTTGATATCATCGCCGATCACAGGAAGTCTTCGCTCCTCAAAGCGCCCCGCCCAATAGTCGGAGCTGGCGATGAAGACAGGCACACAATTCACAAAGGCGCACCCTGCCTCAAGCACTTGCTCCACATACCACTTGGTCGCCATTTCAGCTCCGACCGGCAGGAAACTGACGACGACATCCGTCTTGGTCTCTTTAAGGATACCGATGATGTCATCGGTGGGCCCAGGGGCTTTCTCGACCACCTGCGACAAGTACTTTCCGATGCCATCGTGGGTCATGCCACGATGCACCGGTACGCCCATCTCGGGGACCTCTGCGAATTTTACGGTGTTGTTGGGATGAGCGAAGATGGCCTCACTTAAATCCAAACCAACTTTGCCCTTCACAACGTCGAAGGCGGCTGTGAATTGTATATCGCGGATATGATATCCCCCCAGATCGACGTGCATCAAGCCAGGCACCTGATCGGTGGCCTTAGCATTTCTATAGTACTGTACACCTTGCACGAGAGATGAGGTACAGTTGCCTACACCGATGATGGCAACCCGAACCTTCTTGCTGGCTGGCATTGCTGCCTCCTTGTAATCGGATGATGTTCTATTACGCTCTCGGTCTTCGTGCTCCCAACTCAACGTAAGCCGATTGTAATTTTTCAAGTCTTTCGGCTATGCTACAATCATCGCACGGCGAAAGGACTGTCCGGATGTCAGAGGGAATCGCCCACGCGAATACAGCGCAGCGGCTTGAGCGCCTCCTTGAGATCAGTCGAAATCTTGCTTCAACACTTGATCTCCCACAATTGCTGCAGAAGATCATCCAAGTCGCCTGTGAACTGACCGACAGCCAGGAGGCCTCTATACTGCTCTACGATCGGACCTCAGGCGACCTACGCTTTCAAGCCGTGGCAGATCACCAGCGAACAGACCTGCTGAATGTAAGTGTTCCACTCGAAACAAGCGCCGCGGGTCTGGTCTTCACGAAGGTAAAGCCCATTGTCATCCAGGACGCGACCAACGACCCTCGCATTTACCGTCAGATCGATCAAAAGCTCAATTTCCGCACACAATCGCTTCTAGGCGTGCCTTTGATTGTCGAGCAGGAACCGATCGGTGTGCTGGAAGCGGTCAACAAAAAGAGCGATGGAAATTATACCGAAGATGACTTGGCGATACTAGAGACGCTTGCATCGCAAGCTTCGATCGCGATCCACAACGCGAGTTTGCTGAACAAACTCCGGGAAGCCAACACCAACCTACGCAACCTGGATCGCATGAAATCGGACTTCATCGCCATAGCCTCACACGAGCTGCGAACACCCCTTGGATTGATCCTCGGTCACGCGACGTTCTTGAAAGACACCGTAGAGGACGAACTGCGCGATCAAATGGAAGTGATCATTCGTAGCGCCATGCGTTTAAAAACCATCGTAGAAGACTTGTCGGCGATTGCGCATAAAGAGGAGGGAGCCTCTCGCGTGCGGCTTGAGGAATTCGCCATTAGCAGCTTGGTGGAAGAGGTTGTGGGCCGATACCAAGACTTTGCCACTGAGAAGAAGATCCACTTGAGCTTCGATGTGCCTGAGAACGATCCTCTCACGATAAGCGGCGAGCGGGAGAAGATCGACGTCGCATTGTCCAACCTTGTCCAAAATGCCATTACTTTCACCGATCCCAATGGTCAGATCGGTGTTAAAGCCGAGAAGGCCGGAGATAAAATCAAAGTTTTTGTAGTAGACACAGGGATCGGAATCCCTGAGAAAGACATTGAGCGCATTTTCGATCGCTTCTATCAGGTCGAATCCCATCTGACCCGAAAACACGGTGGCATGGGATTGGGTCTTTCGATCACCAGGGCGATGGTGGAGCTGCACGCCGGTGAAATCTGGTGTGAAAGCAAGGAAGGGACGGGGAGTTTATTCTGCTTCACGCTGCCCATTTCAAGCCCCCTGGATTCGGCGGCGTCGAAAGTATTCACGACATATTGACAAGAAAAGCAAGAGAACAACAGGTTTTGAGACCTTTACCCTTTACACGCTCGTCTCCATCCAATTTCCGGTCTGCCACAGCGACCGCAACTCCCCCGATGCAACGATTAATCCTCAGCATGTATTTGATTCGTTGACCTCTCAGGGAAAGAACGGTACACTACGGACATTCGGGGCGTGGCTCAGCCCGGTTAGAGCGCACGGTTCGGGTCCGTGAGGTCGGCGGTTCAAATCCGCCCGCCCCGACAGGAAAGCACACGGCACCTATTCTCGATTGGTGCCGTGTGCGATTCTTTATAAAGACATGCTGAGCGTGCAAGGATCAAACGAGTGCCGTTCACAACCGTTGTGCGCTCTTGTGCCTCTCCGGGGACCGCAGAGTCATGGCCCCTTTTCTCCATGGCCGTCACTCGGGTAATCCGACGGCGAAGCAGGAAAGATCCTATCGACTCTGTAAAAATTCACCTGGAAGGCGTTGTGACCGATGACATAAACTCCATCGGGACAACCGTTCTCCCGCCGCGATTTAAGAATCTGGAGCTGGAGGTAGGAAACATCGGCTTCCCGCGCTGGGTCGAGTGGGCCGATCGAACAGACGTGCGCGGCTGGGAACGACTCACTGGTCTCAGTTAAAAGCTTGATCGCGTCCTCAGTCGCTACAATTCGCGGCACGTGCAAACGATCGAAGGACTCTGCATAGGGCGGTGCGAGGAACTTCGCACGAACCGCGAAGTCCACCTCGAGAATCGCCTGCAGCGCCATACCCTCCGGTGTGACGTACGCTAAAATCGCATCCCTTCCTGCTTTCTGATCTGGCCAAACGCCGTACGTCAAGGCAATGATATTCCCTAGTTGAGCGATCAAATCCTCTCGCTCGATCAGTCGCAATAGTTCACGCAGATATCGATCGTTCCTTTCCGCTTCCAGATGGATCCCGCGTGGGTTTGTGAGCTCCAACATGGGATGCATGTAAAAATGATTGTAAGGAATGGCGCCGTGCTCTATACTATAGGCAATCACCTGGGCTAAAACCTCTTCACCACCCGGGTAAAGTTTGTTGCCCAAATTGGGGAAGAGCGCAACGGCATTACCGAACTCCGGAAACTCCTGTGCGAATTGCCAAAGTACGCCCAATCCAGTCTCTATGGAATGAACCCCATCCTCTGTAAGCGCAACCTGATCGGCGAAAAATAGATCATCGATGGTAAGGATCAGTGGCCGACGACCCTCCGGTACAAGGATCTCTCCGGAGAGCCAACGGTCTAATGCTATGAGGGTATAACCACTCCTATACAACCTCTCCAACTGGTCACGGAAATCGCCGAGGCGCATCTTGACTTTTGTGGAATACGGGTAATGATCGGGCAGGAAGCGGTGATACACGAGAACGGGAACGCGAGGTTGCGAAGTCCACACGGTAGCCTCAAGGAAAACCAACGCCGGCTCCGGAATGGAGGTTGGTGTTGGGACCACTCGTGTCGGTGTTGCCTCGGCTCGTGTCATGGATCCAACGTGCGATTCCGAGGATAGTGTAGGAGAAGCGGAGGAACGACTCGCTTGATCCGTTGAAGCCTCAGGCGCGCCTTCAACGTTGTTGCAAGACGTGCAAATTGACACGAGCAGAGAAAGCAACAGGATACGCTTCACCGATCGGACTACCCTTCCGTTAGCGGATTGAGTTTTCTCATGCAAGGTGCACATTATATGCCATGCCATGTAAGTCTAGCCACCTGGTGATGAATGATGATCGCCAGACTACCCTTCTTTAAGAGCCACGGCTGATCCTAAGTTGTAGTTGTCCTTCTTCCATTAGCGTATCTCCTCTGAGGTGATAGCGCTTGGAAACCTATGGTAGGTAAACTCTCCACTTCCCTAGACCCAGATAGGACTTGATCATATAGAACAATTGTGCTATTCTTGTTTTGAGAACGCGAAATCCAGAATAAATCTGAACCTATTCGATTAATGAGCGGTATGCCTAACGCCTTTAGATATTCAATTCTTGGATAAAGTTTGACGCAAGTGACAAGATATCATTCGCTCTGACCGGGAAATCGATGGGGTGGTCCGATGAACACCATTGAGATCAAAAACCTGCGACGCATTTTCAAGACGACGATCGGCGTCTTTCGACGAAAAACAAAGGAAGTGGTCGCCGTCGACGACATTTCCTTCGACGTTCAGCAGGGAATGCTGTTCGGCTTGCTGGGCCCAAACGGCGCCGGTAAGACGACCACGGTCAAAATGCTCACCACCCTGCTCATTCCCACAGCTGGAACAGCGCGTGTGCTCGGGTACGACATCGTGAAGGAAGCCGATGCGATCCGACCGCGAATAGGATTTATCTTCGGTGGAGAGCGCGGCCTTTATTGGCGCCTTTCAGGCATTGACAACTTACGCTACTTCGCCAGCCTCTATCACGTCGACCCTGTGGAGACAAAGAAGCGCATTCCCTACCTGCTCGAGCTGGTTGGACTCGCAGATCGTGGCCAGGAAAAAGTCGAGGGATATTCTCGCGGCATGAAACAACGCCTTCACATCGCACGTACCCTGCTTCACGATCCCGAAGTGCTCTTCCTCGACGAGCCCACAATGGGTCTTGATCCAGTAGGCGCGCGTGAGCTGCGCCAGGTCATCCGCAATTTGCAGGCTGAGCGAAAGACGATTCTGCTTACCACCCACTACATGTTCGAGGCGGACGCTTTATGTGAGCGCATCGCGGTGATCGATCACGGCCTGATCGTGGCCCTCGATACGCCAGAGGTTCTTAAGAATCACGTCAGCGACCTCTCAGTCATCGAAGTAGAAGTATTCGGATTGCCGGAGCAAATCCTCGATCAGATTCGTTCCTTGCCGATCATAGACGCGGTATCTGTCGAGGATCACGACCAGAAGCAGATCCTGCTTGCGCACTCGCCTTTGGGCTCCGAAGCCGTCCCACAACTACTCGCCTCACTGGACGGTGTCCGAGTGGGCAAGGTGGTCGTACGTGAGCCTACGCTGGAAGATGCGTACGTTCGACTGGTGGGAGGCTCGCCATGAAAACATCGAAATATTTTCATTACGCCAGGGCGATTTGGTCTGCGGCCATCATGGCGTTTCTCCAAAACGTGTTCGATCTTTTCATCGTCTTCACAGTCCTGGTTCAACCCCTGATCATCGCCTCGCTGGCGCTATGGATGGTCCAGGATCGAGCCTCGGAAGCCATCGTCTTTATCGTCGTCGGCAGCGGCATGACGGGACTGTGGAGCAGCTTGCTGTATATCAGTGGCAACAGCATCACCTGGGAGCGCTGGACAGGAACGCTCGAAATGATTGCCGGTACACCGACGCCGATGTCCGTGGTTGTTTTTGGCAAGAATCTCGCTCATGTTAGTCAATCACTCGGCTCAATGATCGTGGCCTACCTCTTAGTCGCGTTGATATTCGGATACGAGGTGCATATAAGCCGTCCCTTCCTGTTTTTCGTCTCTCTCGGGTTGACTGTTATCGCCTTTGTCTGCTTCGGGTTGATTATGTCCCCACTGTTCCTATTAAATCCTGGTGTGCAGCGCTGGCAAAATGCTTTGGAGTACCCGATTTACATCCTCAGCGGATTTCTGTTCCCGATCGCACTGCTCCCGGGATGGACGACTCCGCTCAGCTATCTTCTCGCGCCGTATTGGGCCGCGCGAGCGTTACATGGATCGTCGAGCGGCGCTGCGACCACGGCTGAGATCTTGTTTTCATTGGCGATGCTGCTGGTCTTTAGCTCACTGTACCTGCTGATCGCCGCCAGGTTGTTCCGCATCATGATGCGCAAAGTACGGGAGGAAGCAACTTTGGGTTTGCAATAAAACCTGAATCAATCCCCAACAATCGGCGAGAGAAGAATTCGTCATAGGGTTTGACCATGCAAAAGCTCAGAATGAACTTACGTCTCTTCCTTCAAGGGGCGTTCTTTTCGTACGTAGCATTATTCCGCTGGCTGCGTCCTGCCACCTACATGGCTTCCAAAGTCATCATGCCGCTCAATCAAATCCTATTCTTCTCATTCTTGGGGATGTTTGCGACTGGAAGTGATGATCCCAGTTTTTTCGTGATTGGAAATGCAATACAGTTGACGGCCATAAGTGGCATTTACGGCGTCACGATGAGCGTAGGTGGAGATCGTTGGGAAGGCACTTTGGCGTACCTTTTTGGAACCCCCGCTAACCGCATGGCGTTGTTCGTCGGACGTGCATTCTTCCACGTGGTCGACGGCATGCTCGGGGTCTTTCTTGGCTTGATGTGGGGGATATTGCTGCTTGGCTTGGATGTATCCCAAACAAACCCTGTCGCCCTGGTGCTGACGATCCTAGTCACAACCGTGAGCACTTCAGGTTTAGGGTTGCTTATGGGTTGCTTGAGCTTGATCACCAGAAATATATTCTTCATCAATAACACCGTTTATTTTCTCTTGTTGATTTTCAGCGGCGCGAACATACCCCTGTCTTCGCTTCCCTCTCCAATGCGCGCCCTCTCCGATTTTCTACCCCTCACACGCGGAATCGAGGCCGCGCGCGCAATCTTCGCAGGCGGCCAGCTCGCCGATGTTATCCCCCTTCTATCGGGAGAAATCATCCTGGGTGCAGTCTATATCGCTTTGGGGTATTCGTTGTTTCGCGGGTTCGAATTTCAAGCTAAAAGACGGGGCACTTTGGAGGCGATGTAAATTGAAAACAACCAATCCTCCCGAAGGTGACGAGCACACGGGAGGATCGATGTACTCAGAAGGCACGCAGCGGAACGGGGGTGAAAACAAGCACGAAGAGTATCAATCCCAGGATTGCGATTGCTTTCCTGCGACTATCCAACGGTGTGATCTCATCCAAGGGCTGTGCATGGTTCCGAAGCATAAAGAAGATCAGCGCCGCCCATAACCACCAACCGGACCACACAACTCCCAGAATTACCAGGGTGACAACGATAAATGGCCGCAGCATCGCCGCNNTTCAAGGCCGTGATCAACAAACCTGCCCAACCAGCCCACGCCATAGGGTGCAGCATGACGTCCTTTCCACCGAATGGCACGGGCAACCCGAGTAGTAAGTACCGACCCCAATACACCAGTGGATCAACGCCGCCATAGTCTAATGGCGCAGGCAAGACTTCGCCGGTGACGAGATACTTCGAAGCCAAGTAGATTAAGGAATTACCTTCCAAGACCTGACCTGCCGCCTCGGCAGCTGAAAGAGGCAGACTGCTGACTTCAGAAAACGACAGCCCTATCAACAACACAGGGATAGCGACGACGAAGCCCGCGATTGGACCTGCCAGCCCGATGTCCAGCAACACCCGCTTATTGCGCGGGGGTTGTTTCAACTGAATGAATGCCCCCAGCGTGCCGAAGATCGTAGGGAATGGAATGAAATATGGTAAGGTGACAGCGGTCTTGTGATAACGGGCAGCGAGATAATGACCGAACTCATGCGATCCGAGGATTGCCAAAATACTGGCCGCGAAGACGATACCCAATGGTAAATCTCGCACGATGCTGACTGTCTGAATTTGAGGGTCACCCATTGTGTTGTAACCCGCGGCCGTGTTAACCCCCATGAATAAAACACTGATAATAGTCAAAACGAACATCACGAGATTGACCCACGGATTGGACGGCCTCGGCTGGATCAAACCTGCAACCGCCAGGATGACATGCTGATCAGCTTCCTCACGAAACACAAGCGTGGTTCCCTCTTCCTTAAAGACTGGTTCCAAGCGATCGTAGGCTTCTTGTGAATCGATGAATATGCGCCCACTGAACCTCAAGACGAATCCGTCTCTCGCGCTCTCGGAGCTCACATCCGTAATCGACATAACCTGACCAACGGCTCTTCGTAAACGTTCAGGTATTACTTGCGCATCCTGTGTTATTGATTGTTCCATTCACAACCTCTAGAAGAATAGGCGGGAGTGGATGGGAGTCGAACCCACCGCGGCCCGCTGAACGACCCGCCACCGGTTTTGAAGACCGGGGAGCCCACCGGGACCCAACCACCCCCGATTGATCTATTAACATACCGCATCGATAGGGAGGATGCAAGGGAAGTCCTAAATTTGGTCCCTTATCGCCGATAGCCTCCATGATATCAAGTACATTGTACCGGCCCTACATCAGGATAGACCGTAGGTCAAATCACGAACGTGCAATCCCAATCACGTCGCCTCAAATTTCACATCAGACATTCGCTGCATAAGATTCGCCAAAGGGCTATCTGATGACCTGTAAAGGTCATGCAACGAATTTAGACCCCCAGCGATAAATCCTGCTACAATCTACCCAATTCCACAGCGGAGAGCGCGATGCGGTTAAAGGATAAGGTGGCCATTGTCACTGGTAGTGGTCGGGGAATCGGGCGGGCGGTGGCTTTAGGATTCGCTTCAGAGGGTACTCACGTCGTTGTCAGTGCTCGAACGGAACAAGAAATCAAGGCTGTCGCCGATGAAATCCGATCCCTGGATCGTAAGGCATTGCCTGTCGTCTGTGACGTTACAATGGAAAGACAAGTCAAATCCCTTGTCGCTCAAACGCTCGAGACCTTTGATCGAGTAGATATCCTGGTGAACAACGCCGGTACCGGTTTAATTCGGCCGGTGTGGGGCACCCCAAGACCATCCTTCGAATCCGTGCTAGCTGTCAATCTGATCGGCACCTTCCTATGTACCAAACATGTTTGGCAACCGATGCGAGACGGTGGCGGGGGATCGATCATCAACATTTCTTCGCTTGCCGGGCTGTCAGGATATAGACTACTCTCCGCCTATTGTGCGAGCAAGTGGGGGCAAATTGGTTTCACCTTGGCGTGCGCTGAAGAAGGGAAAGAAGATAACATCCGAGTAAATGCAATCGCCCCCGGCAAGGTGGACACCGCGTTAAGGGGCCAGATCCAAGAGGACAAGACCCGAATGTTGAAAGCTGAAGATCATGCCGGCGCCTGCATTTTCTTAGCCTGCGATGAATCTCGTTACATTACCGGGCATGTCATCCCACTCGAATGGTACGGACACATGGTTGAAATAAACGGAGGGCAGAAGTGACGACGATCAGCAATCTACTCGAAGGCCAGGTTACGGAATCAGAAACGGAACACCGATGTCAATGGGCGTATGGCTTGCTCAACCTGCGCGCCTTCGTAATCCTTCTCATGCTTTTGGTCAGCGGCTGCTCTTCACAGGAATCATCCACCCCCACATTGGCCCCGCCCACCCCATCACGAACCGCCGTGCGACTCGGTCCGACCTCAACGATTGCCCCCTCCATGACGCCCGCTCCCATCGACATCCCCACACCTACCCTTCATCCCCTCGCACCGATTTCCGATGCGGACTGGAGCAAAGGCCCGCATGATGCGCCCGTAACCCTGGTGGTCTACTCCGACTTCCAGTGACCCTATTGCGCACAGTTTGCGCCCGTGTTGGCGCAACTCGAGGCTCTGCATCCCGAGGATGTCCGCATCATACTGCGGCACTTCCCTTTATTGACCATTCACGATAAGGCCTCTCTCGCTGCGGAAGCCGCTGAAGCTGCAGGCGCACAAGGTTCCTTTTGGCAGATGCACGATCACCTTTTTGAGCGACATGCGGATTGGGTCGATCTTACTCCCGAAGAGTTCATGATCTGGTTGAAGGACGCTGCAGTAGAGCTGAACCTCGACCTGGCCAAGTTTTCACAGGATCTCGAGACCCGGCGCTATCAGGAAACCATGCGCACAGCTTTCGAACAGACCGCGGCAGCAGGCATCCCGGGGACACCTTTTGTCTACCTTAACGGTGACTGGTATCGACTACCGCTTTCCCTCATCAACCTGGAGGCTTCGACCCGCCTCTTACTACTAGCAAATCGCCAATATCAAACCTACCCGGGCTTCAATCTGGATTTACAATCTCGGTACCTCGCCCGTCTTCAACTATCAAACGGAGAGATGCTCATCGAACTGCTACCTGCATCGGCCCCTTTGGCAGTAAACAATTTTGTATTCCTTGCCACAGAAGGTTGGTTTGATGGTATTCCATTTCATCGAGTCGTACGAGACGTCATTGTGGAGAGTGGCGATCCGAGCGGCACAGGATTGGGCGACCCGGGTTATCATTTCGAGAATGAAATTGATCCCTCCTTGAGTTTTGATGAACCCGGCATGGTTGGACTCGTGAGTTATGGCTCCAGCACCAACGGCAGTCAATTTTTCATCAACCTGCAACCACTTCCCGATTGGAATGGCACACGTACGATATTCGGTAAGGTGGTAGAAGGACTAGAACTATTGGAGCAACTCGATGAACGTGACCCCTTGGAAGATTTGCTTTCCCCGGCTGAAATGCAGATACTTTCGGTTACGATAGAAGTTCAATGATTGAGGACAAGCCTTCCAGAGATCTTGTCGACGTCTTCCTACTTCTCGCGTCTATGGGCGCACTATCACTGGGTTTGAGTGGAAGTTGTATCTTTCTCTCCCTCCAATTATTCACAAGTGTTGCGGGCGTCGAGATGGACGGTCTTATCGACCCCTTCACACCCCTCTCACTTATTGTATTGAGCCTGAGCGCGATTCCTTCCACATTAGTGAGCATCCGCGCCCTTCGCGGCCAGCGCATTCAATTTCAGAACCCCTCCTCACCTAATCTGCTCTGGGCATTTATCCTCTTACCCATTGCACTGTTTGTTGGTGGCCTAACAATCGGACAAAATCTCCAACCCGATCCCCTGGGTCCCTTCGCACACATTGCTTCCGCAATCATCCCTGTTCTGGTAGCGGTTGTTCTTGTTCACCGCCATGGTCCCCTGGTGTCCCAACGTCGATTCTGGGGGCAGTTATTAATAGGAGTGTGGGTCATCCCAATGATGGCCGTGGTCATTGAAACGGTTCTCATGATCACGGGTATCGTCGTCATCATCGTCGGAATGTTGGGTACCCCTGCTGGAGAAGCCCTCCTCGAAGCAGCTACCAACCCAGAGGTTTGGTCAACTCCGGCATTCTCGGAGAACATTTTGACGTTTTTCGAGCAACCCTTGATCCTGATGCTCTTCCTGGGTTTCATCGTCATACTCGTGCCGGTGCTTGAGGAATTACTCAAAACCCTCACCATCTGGCCGCTTTTCCGCCGGCGCCTGACATCTGCCGAGGCATTCCTAAGTGGAGTTCTTGCCGGTGCCGGATTCGCTCTCGTCGAAGCGCTTTTCCTCAGCCCTCCCGGACCGGAATGGATGCAAACCATGATCGCGCGCACGGGAGCCACTGCTATGCACACCTTCACCGCTGGCCTGACCTGTTGGGGTATCGGACAATTCCTCAAGAGTCGTCGTTGGAAACGATTCCTAGCAAGCTTCCTTACAGCCGTGCTGATGCATGGGTTGTGGAACGTGGCAGCCATCGCCGTCGCGATTGCAACGCTGCAAGGTCAGAGCAGTGAGTTCACCATGCCCGAATTCGTGGCTAGCATGATATCCACGATAGGTATCATCATCCTGATTGTTCTCACCACTATCGCCGTTCTGGGACTCTTCGAAATCCCCCGCAGACTAAAGCACGCACAAGACCTCTCTTCGGTGACTGCAGATACTGATAGGCTCCAAGTTTCTGGACAAGCAGGCAAGGGAATCTGAATCAGGTTCAATCTCGAACATCAACAAGATTCAACCGGCGAGGTTGAAATCTTGTTGAGGGCATCGCGAACCATGTCGATCCACTCAGTAGAGCGCAGCGAGATTTGATTGTTGTTTCGTGAATTGAGTTACTTCAAATTGGTCCCAAGCATGAGACGCAAGAACTTACTCGGATTCTACGAGCGGTTCTTCTGCAGTCTTACGTGCGCCCCTGCGAATGTGGTGGACGATATAGTAAACGAATCCTGCCAGCAGTACGATGGCGATGGGGATATCGAACGGTCGCATGATCGCACGTAACTCCTCCCAGCGTGAGCCAAATACATACCCACCATAAGCCAATGCGCCGCACCAGATAAATGATCCCACGAAGCTGTAGATGGTGAACGGAAGGAAACGAGTTTTCGCTACTCCAGCAGGAAAAGAAATGAAAGTCCTCACAATCGGAAGCAAGCGCGACAGAAACGCCGTCCAATCGCCCCAACGCGCGAACCAGCGATCGGCGACCTCGAGATCATGACTGCTGATCATCAGGTATTTACCATACCGATCGAGTAGCGGACGCCCCCCCCAAGCACCCATCGCATATGAGATGACGGAACCCAACGTACAACCGATTCCCCCCCACAAACCGCCGAACATAAATGCATCCAGTGCAGTTCCACCGTGTGCTTGAACGAGCAGCCAGCCGGATAGCGGCATGGTCACCTCGCTCGGGATGGGGATATTGGCACTCTCTAGCGCCATGATACCAACAACACCTCCCCAGCCCATGGATTGAAACAGGTCGGTTAAAAAGGTGACAATCTGGTGTTCTAACCAAATAGGCATATTCTCTCTCCGCAACTCATCAATTCCCTCCATCAACTAACCGGGTTGGACTTAAGACCAACGGATTATAGCAAAATAAGTAGGCCTGAGCATGTGAGAAAGAGGGTATGCTTGACATACCCATCTCGCTATGCTACAGTAGCGCCGCTCTGCGTAAAAGACCACACGAAGGAGCTTGGTCGATAGGAGATCAACCTTGACCAAAACTCGCACCGAACTCATGGTTGACCGTCTGCGAGATTTACAAGCCTCCTCCCCAGACGTTGAGGCATCAGCCGTGGTGAGTGTAGACGGATTGACGATTGCCTCTGCTCTTCCAAGCAATGTCGAAGAAGATAGGGTCTCCGCGATGTCTGCGGCGATGCTTTCGCTCGGTGAGCGTATCGCCGGCGAGCTGGGCCGCGGCAGTCTCGATCAAGTCTATATCCGAGGAAAGAATGGCTTTGTTGTGTTGATGTCGGTCGGGGAAGAGGCGGTCCTAACGGTACTTGCTCGCGATGAGGCGAAACTGGGTTTGTTATTCCTTGACATGCGACGCGCTGTAGCAGATTTAACGAATTTGTTGTAGGTCGATCGGAGGTGTGAGGTTGGTTTCGTAAACAAGAACCACTTTTCAACCCCACCCAAGGCCGGATGATCTTTGTCAGAGCGCTCGAAAAACATGAAGCAAAGACTGATGTAATTGTGATGGTCGATCTGTCTGGCCTTGAAGCATGGATAAGGACCGATCCGGGACCTAAAACACTCCCCTCTCCAAATAGAACCATCCTCCTTACTCTGATGCACATCATCTCACAATTGCACGATCAGGAACGAGACGGATCCTTGTTCCGCGATCTAAGCTGAAGAAGAATCCCAATGCGTCAAATTACGGTGGTAATCCCAACCTATAACGAAGCAGAAAATCTCCCTGCACTCGCAGCAGAACTATGGGCCCTGCCCATTGACGATCTACGCATCCTCGTCGTAGATGATGCCTCCCCCGACGGTACCGGCGAGGTCGCTGAAGATCTGGCCGTACGCCACCCAGGGCGATTATCTGTTGTCCACCGGGAAGGGAAATTCGGTTTAGGTTCAGCCTACATCACAGGATTCAAAGCCGCTCTCTCAGCAGATGCTGAAGCCATCGCGCAAATGGACGCCGACTTCTCACACTCGCCCTCTTACCTGCCAAAATTCATGGAAGCACTCGAAGACGCCGATGCGGTCTTCGGTTCTCGATACGTTCCAGGCGGTCAACTCGACGAACGCTGGGGCATCGGACGCGTNNCTACCGGAGGGTATCGCCTATGGCGGCGAGAGACCCTTCAAGGAATGCCGCTTGATCGCATTCGCTCCAATGGTTATGTCTTCCAGGTTGAGATGGGTTTTGTCGCGCAGAGACTCGGCTACCATATCGTTGAATCTCCAATTTACTTTGAAGAACGGCGGATCGGACAATCCAAGATGACGTTACGAATCCAGCTTGAGGCTGCGATTCGAGTTTGGCACGTTCTCTTCCTGCACCGCAACCTTACCCCTGATCAACGCCGTACCACAAACCGTCAGCCTTGATCATTCACATCCTTGTGGCTAGCTCAGCTTCAACCGAAGCACCATATGAAAAAACCTTGGGAGCATGCAAGATTCCTTTGCAGGACTGCTTTAATAACTGAGTCAATGAGCCAGCATCAACCCAAAGAAATAAGTAGCAGTCACAACCCCTCCACATCAACCATCGCTTGGGCTAGACGAGCCCAATCAAGTAAAGATAGCTCTTGAGCGCGTTGGCTTGTGGGGATTTCAGCAACCTGAAGCCACCTATACACGGTATCAGTGGGCAATTGCAGGCCGTTGGCTAAGGCATTGCGAAGTTGTTTTCGTTTTTGACCGAAACCAGCTCGCGCCAACCGGAAAAGGGGGATAATCAAGGAACGGGGAATGATCGGCTTTGGGTGAATATCGATGCGTAGGACTGCGGAATCAACCTTGGGACGAGGGTAAAACGCTCCTGAAGGAAGGCGAGCGGATATGGTCGGATTTCCGTAAATCTGAACGCTCAGCGCCAACAAGCTCATTCCTCCAGGGTGCGCAACAATTCTCTCGGCCACTTCTTTCTGAACAGTCAACACCACCCGTTCTGCCTGTTTCCGCGCTTCCATCAACCGCCGAATCACCGCGGAGGTGATGTTGTAAGGGATATTAGCCACAACGTGATAGACATCTGTTCCAAGATAAGGCTCAAACTCAAGCTCGAGTATATCGCCGTGTAGGATTTTTACGTTCTCACGATTTTGAAGCGTGAAATCCAAGATGGGTATAAGACGACGATCAAATTCAACCGCAATCACATGTGTGCATTCCTGTGCTAGACGCCAAGTCAGTGCTCCCAGGCCTGCTCCGATTTCCAGCACGGTTTCCTCCCCACCGAGATCCGCAACCTTAATGATTCGTTCCCTGGCTGCATGATCCGCGAGAAAGTTTTGTCCGAGTCGTCGATCTGGACGGAGACCGAACTGTCGCAGGAGTACTCGTGGCTTGAGAACCGCCGCGGCCGGATCTTCACTGCCCACCTTGGATATCCTTTATATTCGGAGAGTGATTTACTCTTTTTTCCAATATGGCTACACGCATCATTGATCTTTTTGATCCTCACGCAAGATGACATTATGCATAATGCAGAATGGAAGGTCTCGTCGACACATTACGAAAGTGTATTCAATGATGATCGCTCCTCCAAAAACTTCGTACGATTTGCCTCTCTAGCAAGCTTACCGCTGCTCGTCTTTATGACCCAACCTCTTGGTACCACACGTACGTAACGCAGGACAATATCCGAACCGCGATTCACCTCAAGCCGTATCCGCTCCTCAAGCTTGCGACGTGCCTCTGAGTCCTTCGTGTCAGCCTCGGCAACAATGCCTACATCCTCCGTGCCTGCGATATCGCTAAAGACCCCGAAAGCAACGACCCTCCCAGGATGGATACCCTGCACCTCACTCACAAGCTCTTCAAGGTCTTGCGGGTAAATGTTCCTCCCTCCCACAATAAGGATCTCTTTTTTTCGGCCAGTCAGATAGAGTTCTCCACCAACTAAATACCCAAGATCCCCGGTAAGGAACCACCCCTCATGGAAAGCCTGCGCAGTGAGATCGTCACGATTGAAGTAGCCGGTCAGCATGCAGTCACTCTTTAGTGCGATCTCTCCGATACTTCTTTCGGGGAGATCCTGATACTGCTCATCTATCACTCGCACACGAGTACCAGCGATAGGCACTCCCGCTGATAAAACCGCCAATTTCTCCTCGCCTCTCCGTGCTGGTCGAGCTAGATGCTGCTCCATGAATACATCTCGATCGATTTCGTCAACTTGGCTGGGAGTATCGACACCTCCCTGCGTGATGGCAAACACGTTCTCAGCCATGGCATAGCAGGTCGCCAATGCATCCCTACGTAGCCCATAGCGTTCAAACCGTTGCATAAACATCTCGTGACTCTTTTGCCTCATCGGCTCAGAACAGTTGATGACGGCCCGCCAATTGGAGAGATCTACCCCGGCGAGATCGCGATCGCGAATTTTTTTAGCACAGAAGTTGTACGCAAAATTAGGCAACCAGGTGATCGTGCCCCCATAGCGTGACACTGCATGATGCAATCTCTGAGGCGCACGGACCCAATCGAACGGCGACATGAGCACTGTCGGAACACTTCGCAAAATGGGCATGAGAAATCCTGCGATCAAGCCCATGTCGTGGTAAAGCGGTAACCAGTTCACGACGACATCTTGCGATGTCATGTGAATTGCATCCGCATAGTGGCTGATCTGGTTTAGGATCGACCGATGCGAGAGTGCCACCCCTTTCTGCAATCCAGTTGTACCCGAGGAATGCTGGAGAAGCACAATCTCGTCCACGTCGCGAGAGGCACCCTCCAGATCCTGGAAGCGAAAGGAATTCGCTGGACGAACGTCATCCGCAAGAAGGATCGTGATCGGGAGTCCACTCTCACGGATTGCTAGTTCCACTTCGTTCTCGAAATCCGGATAGGAGATGATCGCTGTAGGTTGGGTTATTTCCAACAGGGCTTGTAGTGATTGACGGTAACGATGGGGAGCGAGTTTCTCCGTTAGAAAGGGCAAGATGGTGGGAATGGCGCCATGAAGAACACAACCGAAAAACGCTTCGGCAAGTGCACGCTCATGTTGCAGAATGATTACAAGGGGATCGCCTGCCTGTATTCCCGCATCTGCTAAAGATCGAGCGAATCCCGCCGCACTGTGAACTAAGGAATGGACCGTAATCGGAACATCGATGTCCTGCGATAACCAATAGATCGCCACCCGTTCTGGCGATTCTTCATAATCCTGTTGCAGCACATCATTCAACGTAGTCACGGTGATTTGTCGGGGATCCGTCCCACGATCAAAGTGGTCAGTTCGCTGACCGTATCGAACACCGAGGCAGCCAGTTCCGTGTCTTCAATCCTCACCCGAAATGAATCCTCAACGTAAAGCGCAAGGTCTACGAGGTGGAAGGAATCGATTAATCCACTCGTGATCAAAGGCTCTTCTGCGTGCACGACACGCGTTGGGTCGAGGAGAATCTCTTCGGCAATGTATCGAAGAAGCGATCCTTGAATCTTCGATGGGGTAGGTATCTCGTAGCTCACGGTGTACACGAGGGCGGAGACACAATCATCGTATCACGGATTGGCTGCCGACACACCACGCCAGACCTTGTCGAGAGCTTGAAGCGCCGTCAAGTTTCGCCAAGGCCAAGCGGCAGTCATCCGCTGAGGGTCATCAAAAAAGTTTTGAGCGTAGGTGAGATGGAATTCATCTTCATGTAAACCATGATTGGGTAAGGGTTGAACCGCCAACCAGAAATTCCATATCGGAATGTCGTACTCAACTGCCAAGCGGACAATCGTTGCATTGATACTGTGATCTCCTTCAAGGTTGTCCGCCTTCGTCGAGATAATGGGAACGATGTCATGGTCGATCGTGATTTCAATGATCTCACGCAGGTAAGTTTCGTAGCTATGGGCGGATTTCTCCCACCAGGTTTCAAAGTTAATAATGGCAAAACTGGGATTGTGGATGCGATATTCACATTCGAGCGGGGTTTCATCTCGCTCACAAAGCTCCGGATCGGCCCAGAAAGGCGATAGAACCGATGCTGCGTTGAGACCCCCGCGGACCGCTAAGCTCTCACGGGAGAAGGAACCAGCAAACCAGTCGATCGCCGACCGAAGATAGATATTTTGATTTCCCAGGTTATAGGCTAGTGGATCGTCAAAGGGTCCTAAAAACAGTGAAGGAACGTTCTGACAGTCTCCCACTTTTGAGAACGCTCGCGTGTTGTTACCTCTACTTATCCCACGTTCATAAATCTTACGCGCCGTCTTGGTGAACTCCGGGATGATCGGAAATTCCATCCACTCATTCTCTCTTGGTGCCGGACGAGGAGTCGGGATGGGCTTGTTTTGGACCGAATACTGGATCCCCATAGTGATGAGTTGTTGATAGGAGATCGATTCGATCGATAGAGGTCCGCTGTTCGCCCCGTAGAATCCTTGATTTTTGACGAGACTTAAGCCGGAATAATACGACCCATACCCTGTGACTGGTAGTGATTCGTTATTCATCAATTCGCCCGTTGGGCGATGCGAGAAGTCGTCGTACGATCCGGGATTCGCAGCTTCAACAATGACATCGCATCCCGTAAGCAACAATCCCAACAATGGGATGACGACTAACAGAATCCGTCGTTTCATCTGACTGGCGATTCTCAGGACATTTTTATCGTCGAGAGCGTGCCTTCGGAATCTACGACTTAGACCGAAGACCTCTTCCAACTCGCCTGACCCTGCCAACCCCATTTCTTCGCCTTCCAAAATCATCTTATGTCTCAACCCATAGCTTTTCCAGTGGTGCAAGTTATAGTCCGGGCATGATCAACAATGCAAGCCGTTCCACCGCACAAACCCAGAGGCGGTTTGCCACACTGCATGCTGATGATAATCTCAGTCACCGCATTCCACAGGTGAACCGTCTACACGCTCCAGAACAGCCGTTGCAATCGTTTGGGCCAACGTATCTGCCGCCTGGCTATCGTAGTGTATGGCGCTATCTGTGAATGAGTTTGCTGATAGCAAATCCCATAGGTCCATGTAGTCCCAACCAAACTCCAGACAAAGCTCCTTCATCCAACGCCGATACGCATCATATGCCCAGCGAGGATAATAGAAATTGTAGCGAATATCGCTATTCTCGCCCTCACTGATGAACACCGGCTCGTTAACCAACAAGACCGGGATATCACCTGCTGCTTGGATGCCTCCGGAAAGGACATCAAAAGCAAGATCTTCTCTGGCGAGATCACCTGGAAGGTGTCCATGGAACGTTTGATCTGCGGACAGGTCTTCCATAAGTCGATTATATGTTTCTGGAATGTGCCGGTCAACGGTCGATGAGGCCCATAACACACCATAAAGCTGTAGACGGAATAAATCTGCCAGCATCTTCCTGCGACCAACGATTGTACGCTCCCAAAAACTCGACGTCGTAAATCGCGCATCCAGGGGATCTAGATCGAGGTGGTAGCGTTCTATCAAAGCACGGGCTTGCTCAGGATTATATTGAACTAGCGGAGATTCAATTTGCTTCTCCCGAGGAAAAGATTCGAGCGTGAAAAGCCAAACGATGAAATCCGGATTGAAATCGAGGGCACGTTCTAGCAATACCAAATCCTTTAATAGCGACATGGTCGGGTATCCGAAGTTGTAGGCTCGCACACGACCACCATCGGCAGTTCTATAGTCACCGGCGGTAATTTTCGCTGCCAGAGTTTCATCATGCGGGAGTAAAAAGCCCCACACCGAGGAATCCCCCAAGATAAGAATACGGAACTCGTCAGGGGATTCATGTGCGCCCCTGAACTCATGGGAGGCAATCATGGCCTCTAATTGTGTCACCGTCAGGTTATAAGACCGCTGCGGATCATCTCCATACGGTAGTCGGACTCTTCCTGGAATGAACGTGTTGTAAACCGAGAGTTCACCCAGAACATGGATGGGATCGAACCAAGCGAATAGGAGATTAAAGACTAAGAACAGTACCACCGTTTTGATGATGATACGGAGGATCTTTGACCAATCGAATCTATTTCCCGATACGGTTTTTATCATCCCGTCACAACCCAAACAGCGATCGAAACACTCGCCAGGAGATCTCCACATTGGGTAGAGCGAACCAGACCCAACCCAAGACGACGAATTGGAAGGTCAGAAAAGTGCTCGCAACGCGAAGTGCTTTGTGTTCCCTAACAGTGCCCAGGACGTATGGGTGAGAACGCAGCCAGGCCACCCAGCGGTTGTGAATAAACAAGCCAATCCCATGCCAAACCCCCCACACCAGGTAATTCAATGAGATTCCGTGCCATAAACCAATTAGCGCCATTGTGCCTACTTGTCCAACCAAGATTAGTGACCAAATTGGTATCTCCCGTTGCGCTCCTCGAAGCACTCGGGTTAACGGGTTGAAAAAGTAAAAACGAAACCACTGTGCAAGCGTCATGTGCCAGCGATTCCAGAAATCGCTGATACTCTTCTGCAGATAGGGGCGGTCGAAATTTTCTGGGAGGTTAATCCCGGCAAGGATTCCGATGCCAATGGCCACATCCGTATAGCCGCTGAAATCGAGATAGATTTGAAAGGCAAAGGCATATAGCAACAACCAGAGCCAAAGTGAAGAGGTGACTTGGCCTGCGTTTATTTCGTTCAATGCAATGATTGCCAGGCTATCCGCCAAGACAAATTTCTTTAAAAGCCCTATCGCAATACGTTCACCCCCTGCGAAGAATCGTTCCGCGTCAAGCACGGGAGGCTCGCGCAAATCCTTGACGAAGCGTTCCGCTCGATCGATCGGTCCTGCTGAAAGTGTGGGGAAAAACAGAACGTAAGCAACATGCTCTCGCAGCGTCATAGCGGGCAAGCGATTGCCAGCTCGATCGCGCAAAGTATGAAGCAATCGGAAAGCAAGGTAGGAAAAGCCCAACCAGGGTAAATCCAACCTGTTCGCCAGCATCGGATTTTGGCGGCTAAGTGTGCGCAGGATGCGATTGAAATACAACGCAAGAGGTTCGGTCTTCATTACGATGAACAGGATCAGAATCAGCACGATGAGCAACTTGTCTCCACCCCTCCCAACGAAACGGGTGATGCCGATTAATCCAATGATCAAGATCAAGGTTAAGATGACGGTGTGAACCTGGGGCGGGAGCGAGCTCGTTAATCGAAATGCAGATGGCAGATAGCGGGTTGCGGCGATGGCGAGTGTGATCAAAACCACAAGCGCAAGAGCCGTACGATCTTCACGATCCATTCCGTCTGAATTGGTATGTAGCCGGAACCACACAAGCATAGTGATTGCGATCGTCGCCGTAGGCAACCAAAAATCGAAGTTGCGCAATGGCGTCGCAGGTTGCATCCAGTATAGGGCCAGGACACTGCCGAGGAATAAGAAACCCAACCGCCGATTTGGCGAAACCTGGCTGCCAGCGATCAGTGCTAGGAGGATAAAAACGAAGACGTGGATCAGGGTCATTAGAAACCCTGATAGATCCAAGGAGGCGATGGATCAGCTGTTAGAATGATTACAGTTAGGATGATTAGGCAGAGGACGAGTGCGATTAGGTTTTCGCGAGAAAGTATGCGACGTAGCATGACTTTAGCAGCCTCCAGCTATGGGTACCCACACACTCTCCATTCGCCACCATCCACGACGACACGGTATCTTCGATCGCTCAATTGAATTTCCTGAACCTCACCCTCGTAATTGGCCAGGATCGTCCCCTGGCATGCAATCACGACGGTTCCTTCGTTCTCCCCTTGAGTTTGACAGCTCAACCCTTCGATCCCTGCCTCCACGTTTGTAAACGAAAGCGCGTCCGTGCGGGCTTGAGCTTCCCAGTCAGCACAGGAGAAATTGGCAGACCTTACCTCGTCGCCGGAGACAACAGCTAGCAGATAATCCTCGACCACACGTTCAGGAAATCCTGTGGGTCCACACGCACTCAGTAAGCCGCTGAGTAAGGAAAGAAAAACGAATCTTCTCCACGACATGGCGATTATCCTTAGGGAAGTATCCATGGGATTTGGTCTATAGGTGGTACGGGCGTGAGAAAGTAGAGCGTAGTCCATCCGTAGCGAATTTCATATTCCTCGTCCGTATAAGCCAGGTCGATCCAGTGCCGTCCGGAAATACCCCCACCGACATCCTCAATGGTGGCCACGCCATAATTTGGAACATATACGGGCCACCCTCTCATCATCAGGAACCAACTGCGAATCACGGCGATCATGCCATGTTTCACGCGCTTACCGCTCGCGGTAATCGACCCACAACCTGGTACGCCTTGATTGCATGGGGAATATGACGTTTGATAGACGCGAACCACACGCCAATATTCAAGCGGCCCATCAGGAGTGCTCATCGTTCGCACGACAACCTTCGTGCCATATCCAACCACGCGCGGGGAAGGATCGACAGCTTCCCACGTCTCCTCGACAATACGATTTACCTCCTCGCCGTTCTCCTTTCGAATCCGAATACGGCTCGCATTCACCCCGTACGTTCCTAAATCCACAACCCTGAGCGTGTCAAGCTCCAGATCAGGTGCCGGTTGATATACGGTATCAAACGGCCGCGGCTCCATCTCGACGAGGACCTCCTCACTCACCCGGACAACTCGAATCCGTCCATCTTCCGGAATTGGATCATGAACATCCGGTAGGGAAAAGTCCAAACCAACCAAGGGCACTCCGGCTTGTGCCAATACTTGGCCAACCGACGGACCAGCAGCCAGCGTTTCAATCTCACCACCGTCAACTTCGATCACGATCGGCCGGCCACGCCGTAACACCGCGTGCGAGACATCCTGGAGCGCGCTCTCCGGACCTGGTGACAGGGTGTCACCTACCCGAATTGTGATTCCCGCTTCCCAGAGAGCCTCACCCAATGTAGGTGCAGAGGAGCGGATCTCTTGCAGCGCACCATCCACATCAAGAGCCAGGATCATTGCCCTTGTCACACGTATCCGGGCTGGTCGTTGTACTAAGACCTGGGCGGGATCGGGAAGCCAGATGCCATCGACCCAAACACGGTCTCCCGGGAAGAGACGGTGTCCTGCTTCGGCCAGGATATTTGCCGGTGACGTCTCGGCTGTACGGATCGATGTCAATTTGCCATCGAGATCGATTTTCACCGCGCCCGACCGCACGATTTGAATCGCGTCTCCATCATGTACGTTCGAATTCGGCGCCGGGAGGATTCGATCTCCAGCAGAAGGGTGGACACCTACAGCCTGGAGCACGCCAGCGATATCCTTTGCATGACTACGCGCGCGGATCACCTGTCCATCGATCGAGATGGTCACAGCCTTTGCCGTTGAAGAATACAACAACACGAATCCCGTCAATAGAAGAAGGGCAGCTGAGAGGAACAGATAATGTCTAGGAATCTTCTCGAGTTGCTTCACGAAGTCCATACGTGAGGTGCAGTATACCAGAGGTAGAAAAGTTGGACGTGATAGGAATAGCACCCAAGTGGGATTGTACTTTTGAGTTGCGCGGTTTATTGTATTTGCACAATTTATATCATCTCGAGCCTGTGCTCGTCGAAAAGGCAAAACCACCGAAAGGTGGCGACGCAAAGCTAAAGGGTCTAAAGCTGAAATCTCAGCTAAGACTGCCAGCTGCCGAAGCGAGCGTGATTCTTTCTAAAGCTTCGTTCGGACCACTCGCCAGCCAGCAAGTCACCCAAACGCATCGATGACAGGGTTTGAGAAAACATCAGATCAGGTATCGCCCGTTGGTAGATGAAAAGTGCTACGAGCGATGAAAGGCAAGCGTAGAAGACGGTCGGTTGATCAAGTTTGAACCATCGAAGTGTGTACGATTGGCCTGTTTCTTGCAGCTACGTCGAAGAGCAAATGGTATTCAACCCAATAAACCCATGAAGGAAATAGGCACTGCATCAATCGACATCCGCACACTTCACGAATAAGCGTTCCGTATCTGGAATTGCATGATGATTGAAAGCATCACGCATATTCCAGAATAATCAGACAAGGAGTGTCTGTAAGCAACACCATCTAACCTCCATTCCCCCCCCACCCCCCCTTGGCGCGGCGAGCTCCCGGAGCAGGACAACAGTCGGGAGCTCGTCATTTTTCTAAGCTTTGGCCTCTCGATTGCGCATTTGGAATGCTAAGAAGATACACTCCCTCGTTCATTCACCCACAATCGGGCCCACAAAAGGTGGAGGCGCCCGTTGCGGGCGCCTCTTCTCTCCTCCAAGAAGTGGCAGAGCCACTTCCACGATCATTCTAATCCACGCGATTCAAGTTGTCTAGATCTCTACGGAAGAGGAGATCGTAGTAGACTCTCCGATCCAATATTTCTAGATGTTATAATATGTATATTCCCTGAAGGGAAAATGGCTGCCCCGTTCGTGACAGTGAGCAACCGCTCTTCCCCGGAACGGAGGGTTGGTTGAGCGGCCATAAAAGAGCGGGCCTATCCACGTCAGGTTACCTAACGGCCTGGCTGAGGCTGACGGCGGGGCTGCCTTTTCTTTTGCCCAACCCCTAGCAGATCAGTCGCAGCTATCAAAAAGGTCCCGTTGCTAATCCATCTGCGAGTTTTTCACTCGAGCAAGGACAGTCAGCACTAGGGAATCCTATCCCTTTCCTCACACATTCAACGAGTACACGGCCAGAACGCACGAAGTATTGCGTTCTGAGCCTAGCTTGGACAATACGTTTCACACCTTTTTTGGACAGACGAAACATTGAAGGCGAGGAAATTTGAGGAATCTAGAGCGTCCGGACCGGCACTCCGACGGCACCCAGAGGGTCCTCCTTACCGCTGCTTCCTCTCGGACCTGACGGGGTTTGAAGGTCTCCGCCGCGTCGGACCTACCCAGACGCTCATCACGAGGATACTCCTCTTCTTCCCTACCTGTCAATAGCGACGCTATCGAGTAATGACACTTTGCAAATCCATATCCGTCGCTGGGCGGGGCGGCAAGGCACAATCTCAATAGGGTAGAACACTCCCCCACGATCTCACTCAGAAAATATCATGACCAATGATAGGGGGCTTGAAAATCAAGCGACACCGCCTGAGCGGTGTCGGCTGGCGGAGAGGGTGGGATTCGAACCCACGGAGCCTTGCGGCTCACGCGCTCTCCAGGCGCGCGCGTTAGGCCAGACTACGCAACCTCTCCCCGAGGGGATGCGCAAGGGTTTCCCCTCGCGGAAGCGATTATATCACGCAACGTTCATGGATTAGGAAGATGCAGTGCCCATAAGTTGCGATCTTCCGAAGATAGAAATACTATCCGCCTTCCATCGGGAGAGGGTCGCCAATCGTTATTGGCGATCGGAAGTGGGGTATGCTTTGGATCTGTCAGGCGTATCGCCGCACCTGTTGCGACGTCAATTTGCCAGAGAGATGCACCTTGAGCTTGCAGATTTAGAGGGATCACGAGAAGAACATCCTCCGACCGCCAACGGTAGGCGCCGAATAAATCAAGCTTTCGCACGCTCATCCCGTCGGTTTGCAGGACCCAGAGACCATTGCGATCCGGATCTGTATCGAAGGCGACGAAAAACGCCACCCAACCACCCTCAGGCGAGATGAGTGGGCTGCGAGGACGCTGCACCTCCATCAATAACCGCCCGGCACCATCCTCAACACGTATTCTCCAAACCCCCGACGGCATCGAAGGTCCCAATCTACCTGTGACAATCAATGTTTCTTCGCCAGCCTCCCAGCCGACAAACTGACCGCCATTCACGGTGACAGCCTCGCGCGCGTTGGTTCCATCTGCATTTGCCACCCAGATGGCGCGTTGCCTAAGATCAGGGAACTTGATGCTTGGTGAGGATACCTCCCAGGTCACATACTGACCACTGGGCGAAAAGCGGACCATACGTCCCTCACTCGGGATAAACCACTTCGTCCCATCAGCCCAGCGTTCGACAAACATCCAGCCACTTTGAGGATACGCAACAAGCGATCTCGACTCGGAGTACACGCCAACCTGGTCGTGAATAAGCGTCCTCTCTCCTCCGTCTACGGGAACACCATACAATCCTGCAGGCTGCAATCTGCCCGGTTTATCAAGGAATAGCACCCATTGGGAATCTGGCGACCACATCGGATAGGAGCAGCAACCACCTTCCGTAAGACGCACCGGTTCCGGGGAAGCGACTGCAGTAGCTGTCGCCGTAGGAGGCATGAGCGCCGTTGGTGTTTTAGTAGGTGAAAGCGCAGTAGGCCTATCAGGAATGTTAACGGCTGCACCAAGATCCTCGCCACTCAGATGTGGAAATCCGCTCAGAGGGACATTCATCCCCAGCGCAGTTGCACAGGCGCTAAGCGAAATGGCTAGCAAACCAACTCCGACTAAGGTCGTTGCGAGAGTGCGCTTACCAATCTGGTGGATAGGCTGAGTCATAGGCATTCAATAACGGATAACCGAATTTCACATTGGGCTGATCCAAGAGACCTTGCCAACGTCGCGGGATATCCATATCCTGTTCGAACGACTGGGGATGTCCGCCGATGAGGGCCAGGTGTTCCCAATCCGCCTCGATCAATGTCAGAGGGTTGTACGCCTCCCGATGGTTTTCGGAGCGGATTTCTAAGTGTAGATGGGGTCTCGATGAACAGGTAAGATCCGGGTCTCCCACTTGCCCCACGACCTGCCCCTGCATGACTTTCTCGCCCCGCTTCATCGGCGATCTCATTAAAAGATGTCCATAGAACGAGGCATAACCATTGTCGTGGTTGATCATTAAATTGTGGGGACGTGCGCCGTGCCAACTGTCTACGCTATATACGGTTCCGTCTCCAATCGCCAGAATTGGCGTCCCGCAGGGTGCCGCCAGGTCGATCCCGAAATGCATTCCCTGACCGCTGCCATACGTCGTCGTCCGGAATTGATAGGCGAAGGTGGTATTTCCGTAAGGTTGAAGGAAATACCACGAGTCGGGTCCTGGAGGATCCGCAAATGGAAGGATAAAATCCGTCTTCTGGACTTCGATGAGCATCGCTCCCTGGGCCTCGAAAAACGTTGAGGTCCCTAGCGCGAGGGCCAAGACTGTAAAAGCCACGCTCCGCCACCTCGGTACCAGCTTGCTCCAAAACGAAATAATAAAGCGCATGAAACTACCCCTCAATCTTCAACTCTGCAGGGCCGCGTGGGGAAAACATCTCATCCATCACTTGAGGCGCATAAGTCTCGACCATTTCCGTTGACAAACCGTTTTGCTTGCAGATTTCTGCGTAGAATTCTGCGCTCGGTCGTTTGGTGCGTTCTTGTGTACCTGGGTTCACACCCCATAGGCCGAAGCGTTGCGACCATCCATGTTCCCATTCGAAATTATCGATCAGCGACCAGTGAAAGTAGCCACGAATTGGCCAATTCAAATTTACTGCTCGCCATACCTTAAACACATGTGTGGCTAAATATCGCGCTCGAAATTGATCGTTCTCGTCTTCGGCTCCGTTCTCAGTGATGAAAATCGGCATTTTATAAGCCATGGCCCATCGTATTGCATCCCAAAGCCCACTCGGCTCGTTCGCGATGAAACCACAGGGACTTAGATCGGCATCGGGTGCAAAGGCGCCGGCTTCAAACGCACTCATGGGACGGAAGAGATTGAAGGAGGAACGTTCCACGGTGTAGTAATTCAAACCGAAGAAATCCTGTGTTCGACGTGCTTCATCAATTCGATCCCTCCAGAACAGAAACCGAATTCTACCTTCCTGACAAGCGCGTGGAAAGACGTCATTGAAAGCCGTGTGTTTCATCTTCGCCACCCTTCGATGTAGTGGATTGGCGGGATTTGCCGGCCGGAATCCGCGATAGTGATGTGCGAGACCAACCAGGCTATCTGCACGGATTTCATGGATCGCGTGGTATGCAGCGGCATGAGCTCTCACCAAGTGTCTGTTCACTTTCGATACCAAATTTAGTCGCTTCTCCCCTGGTGGCCACTCGCCCTGAAAATAACTTTGACATGCCAAGACATTCGGCTCATTGATCGTTACCCATAATTCGACTAAATCACCTAAGGCCGACACAACCTTTCTCACATAGCGCTCAAAGTATGCAACGATCTCTGGATTGAGCCAACCGCCACGTTCAGCCACCCAAATTGGGTTCGTGAAATGGTGTAATGTGACCATCGGTGTAAGGCCTCGCTTCAAGGCGCCTTGGATCATCTCACGGTAATGATCCAGAGCATCGTCATCCCAGAGTGCTTGAGTCGGTTCGATCCTGCTCCATTCGATCGATAATCGATGGGCTCTCTGACCGCCTTCCGCAGCCCGATCGAAATCATCCTGCCAGCGTCCTCCCCACCAATCACACGCTTTTCCAGATTTATGGTCTTGGAAGATACGCCCTGGTTCCTGCTCCCACGCCCACCAATCGTTGTTAGTGTTATCACCTTCGACTTGATGCGAAGAGGTCGCTGTTCCCCATAGAAAACCCTTCGGAAAGTAATGGATGGCGCTTACCAACCCTCCTCCTTTCCCCTATGGATCACTCGGTAACACATGCACGATGTATGCCATTCGCTGGATTCATACCAGACGATTTTAGCCTCGGGTGAAATTCTAGCCAAGCAGCGAATCTGCATTGGCCGTCCTACATACAGGGACACGGAGTGCTCTGGCGGATGAGGGTGCGCTATCGTGTCATTCAATATCGGCAGTCGAGAGGGGTAACTACAATTCGATGCAGGAACACCACCTAGCGAAGCAACATCTTCTCTGAGGCAGAATGATGCGGTCCCCTCTCCTGAAAAGGAGAACGGTTCGACTCTCGCCGCGCAGTCTGGACTTCGGGATCTTTTGATCTTCGTGATCACCGACTTGGGAGAGCCTCCGCCCGGAGATCAACTCGAATGATAGGTCCGTCGAGGCTGAACACGGTCACATCAAACGGCAATGTTTCCCCAGCGTCCAGAGTGGTTTTACCCTCCCACACACGAAACCCCACGACTTCTCCCGAAGCATCCAAGGCGACGAGTAAAAGGCGGACGTTGGCCGGAGAGATCGCCTCCTGCGGCGCCAGTTCGATCTCGCCTCGCGATCGCCAGCTAAGTCCGCCCATGTCTGCTTCACTAGAGTCGATCACCACATCCACGTCCAGGTAGCGTGCATCGGCTTCGCTGACGGGGACTGCACTCAGCAATCTCCCTACTGCGGTGATTTGGGTTGGTGGCGGTGTCGAAAAATAAACGGCTACTGGGATCCATTGCTCAGATGAAACCCGGTTCAGCGGGCTATAGGCTACCTGGCGGTCGATTATCGTTCCTTCCGCATCGTAAAGCGTCACCAAGCTGGTCACACCTTCAACATCCTCTTGGGTGGGATTGGAAATCGTCGTTATGCACCATATACCCCCAGAGAGGGTTGCGAAGCAACGCACCGGCGAGAGTTCAAGAGCAACGGGTGTAGGGGTCGGTAACAACGATTCGACTGGTTGCCCACCTTTGCTAGGGATGATCAACTCAGTCCCTATAGACATCAATTCAGGATCGATACCCGGATTTGCCAGGAGCAGATCGTCAAGCTCAACGCCATAACGGATTGCAACCCATAGCAACGTCTCTCCACTTTGAATGACATGAACGAGGGGGGTCGGCGTTGGACCCAATGGAGGAGAGGTGGATAGAGTTGGGGGTAATTCACGGACCGTCGGCGTCATTGTCCGACGAAGATAAGGTTGCAGAGTCTGCGTCGGTTCAGGACGTACACTACCCCCATTTCCGGCACACGAAGACAGCAGAGCCAGTGTAAAGAACCAGGGCAAGAGCTTTATCACGCGGGTCACAACGGAGCGATTATACCAAGGTGCATAACAATCCTTGCGTCGCAAAATAACGTTTCCCCCCATCCGACTGCGTATTGAGTTAAATGAACGTCCTCTATACCAAAAGAAGGATGGCGTTGTGCGAAGAAGAACGCTATGCTAGACTTCACAGGCATTTTGAGGGAGTAGCTCGTGGCGACGCAACCCAGCTCGATGCTAACCGAAGCCATTGCAGCTGCCCGGGCCGGGGAGACGACACGTGCCCGGGAGTTACTCGCCCGTTTGTTGAGGTCCGACTCATCCAACGCAGAGTATTGGGTATGGATGAGCGCTGTGGTAGATTCCCCGCGCGAACGCATCTATTGCCTCGAATCTGCACTACGCCTAGATCCAACCAATAGGGCCGCCTTACGTGGTCTTGTCGTGCTCGGGGCACGGAAACCAGACGAGGCTGAATTGGCAACCGCGGTACGTATGCCTCGCCGAAAATTCGATTTCACACTCAAAAGCAAACCCGTTGAAGTTGAAGAGCCTCCGGAAGACACTACCCTTCCCTCAGCGCCGCCCTCGCTTTTTCAACCCTCACAAACTATCCCTTGGAGGACAGTAGGAACCGTTGCAATAGGGGTGGTCGCCGTTGCGGGCTCGATTTTCCTTCTATCCAAACTCATCCCTCAGATCAGTGCTTTCCTGAGGTCGCGACCGTTTGGTCGCGCAGCAGAACTTCCACAGGCAAGCGCGACGATAACGAACACACTCCTTCCAGGCTCACCCACTGCAACACCATTACCGGCCGCTACACGGGTAATGCGTACCCCGATCCCCACGGAGCTAGCCAGGACTCCGCTGGCGTTTCTCGTTGATATCACGGCAACACCTACGCCAGTTTTCGGTGTCACCCCACACTCATTTGAAGCGTATAACGCCGGCATCAATGCCCTAACCCGAGACGATTACGAGACCGCTCTCTTATACTTCGATCAAGTGATCGACTCAGATCCGGGACTCGCCGACGCTCATTACTTTCGCGGAGAGGCACTACGCCTGATGGGGAACCGCGGTGAAGCGATCCTTGCCTATGACAAAGCTGTCAACCTCAACGAGGACTACGTCCCTGCCTACCTCGGCCGTGCACTCGCCTTCGCCGCCAGGGACCAAGTCAACGATGCGATCGCAGATTTCGACCGCGCCCTCCGACGCGACCCTTTCAATACACGCATTCATGTAGAGATTGGCAAATTCTACGCTTCACGAGGCCTTTGGTATAAACTCGAGAGCGAAATGACCAAGGCACTCGATCTTGGCGTTTCCACTCCCTGGATCTATATTTACTTAAGCGAATCTCAACTCTATCAAGGCAATTACGAAGGGGCATTAGCGAGTGCACTGGAAGGAAGCGCAGACGATCCGTCCATGTTGGAGGGTTACCTCGCCGTTGGACGAGCATACGTAGCTTGGGGTATCAACAGCTTTGATCAGAAGCATTACGAATCTGCCCTGTGGCCTCTCCAAACCTATCTTGCCTACCGCTCTGAAGATCATCGTGGATGGGCTGCCCTCGCGCGTGCCTTCGCCGGATTAGGCTTTCTCGATGAAGCATTCGATGCCGCCAATAAAGCGCTCGAAATTCAGGAACGCTACGGCCCGGCTTTCCTGGCGAGATCGGTCGTCCATATGGAACGTGGGGATTCTCAAGCGGCATTGGACGACCTAACCCTCGCTCGCCGTTACAGCACAGAAACTTTCGACCTTCTCTATTTGGCAGGAAAAGCCCACTATCTCAACGGCGATTATGAAGACGCGCTATTCAACACGAACGAGGCTACCAGCGCTGCAGATGACGATCTCAGATTCACAAACAAACAGAAGAAGATTGCTGAAACGTATGCCTTATTGGCACTCATATTTGAAACCAATCCCGAAGGGATCGATGACGCAATTACGAGATGGCGTTGGATTCTAGATCTTGAAAACGTGCGACCGGAAACCCGTGCACTAGCGGAAATCCATCTCGCGGAGTTGACCGGTCAAGGCCCAACCCGGACACCTACGACACTGCCTTCATCCACACCGACTGTTGCCATGGAAACACCTATCGAGCTACCGACTTCAACTTCCTCTCCCTAAGCATGTCAAGGTTCGGCCATTCATCTTGTCATCGCTCGGCCTTATCCAGCGCCTCCAATCGTTGTAGAATGTAAATGAAATGGCTCAACGTTGGTCACGACACGTTTGGTGGATCCTCACATTTGCCAGTCTGGTCACCCTCGGCCTGTGGCTGCGACCTGCGGCCGGGTTTGTCCCCCAATGGGAGATCATCCTCATCGCCGCAAGTTTTATCGCCTTCCTNNCTGAGTCTGACGATTGGCGTAGCCCTCGGCCCCGGTGCTGCTGGACTTGCGCTTCTCGTCGGTCTTTCGTTAGGAGAAGTGATTCGCACGCTCTGGAATCGCCGCCGCGCAGAGTTCAAGTTGGACAAGCTGCACGCGATTAGATCCTGGGCACTCACTCTGAGTCGTCAGGTACTCAGTCTCTCCGGGGGTGTGGCCGTTTACCTTCTACTAGGAGGTCGGCCGCTCATTGAAACAAGAAGCCTTCCGGCACCCCTCCCCAGTTTAGGACTAGGGCTCACGTTCGGCCTTCTCTTCTTCGCACTTCATTGGCTCGACCACCTTATTTTCGACTCACCAAGGGCTTTGTTGCGGGAGATCGTCACGCCGTTGTTGGTATCCCTCGCACCGATACCCTTCGGCCTTCTCAGCGCAGCATCGTACGTGTTCCTGGGCATCCCCGCGCTGCTCATCTACGGTTCCATGGCCGCCACTGTCTCACCAATCGTTCGTAATCTAGTGATCGCCGGGAGAAACCTGCAACGTCGACTTCAGGAGCTCTCGACGATCAGCCATATCAGCCAAGCCATGCGCACCAGTCTTGATTTGGATGCGCTCCTGACAACGATCTACTTACAGGTTGCACACCTGCTGCAAGTGAAGAACTTTTACATCGCCTTTCACGATTCCGAAGACAATCTACTGTCGTACCCTCTAGCAGTGAAGCATGGAATACGTCAAGCGTGGCCCGACCGTCCGTTTACCGACCGGCTAACGGATCGCGTTATTCAACGCGCCTCCCCTATTCTCATCCCAAGAGATGCGCCTGAGGCCTTGAATAACATGGGACTCCCCGAATTGGAGAATGCTCCTCAAGCATGGATAGGGGTTCCTCTGCTCAATCCGGAGCGGGCAATCGGTTGTCTCGCCGTCTTTCACACAGAGCCTGGCAAGGTTTTCACAAGCAGAGATCTCGATGTCTTATCGACCTTAGCAGGACAGGCCGCCGTCGCAATTGAGAATGCCCTCCTCTATGAACAGACCCACAACCGGGCAACAGCGCTTGCCTCGCTCAATGAAATCACCACTTCCATGAGCTCTACCTTGGATCCTGAGCGCGCGATCGAATTGGTTTGCCTTTCGATGATTCGTGTCGGTGGAGGGGACAAGTCTGCCATCTACCTGTACGAAAGGGACCTGGGCGAATTATTCCTGGCACACGGGACTCATTTGTCCGACGAATTCATGCATGCCTGGATGACCATTCCAATCGAAGAACAGGAGAGAATCCAGGCCTTCCATAACGAATCGCCCGTACTTGTCGCTGAAATGTCAACCTCCCATTTATCTCAACCCATCATCACCCTGATGCAAAAGGAGGGTATCCAAGCCTTTGCAGATTTTCCTCTCATCACTCCCTCGGGCACGATCGGCCAGGTTTCTGTCTACTTTTCTGAACCTCAAAGATTTCAGATCGACCAGATCGAACTGTTGAAAACATTTGCTGCCCAAGCCGCTCTCGCTGTGGCAAACGCACGCGCCCACGCCGCAACCGATCTGGCTCTTCAGCGTCGAGTAGAACAACTTGCCACCCTTGAAGCAATCGGGCGCGAAATGAATGCCACCCTCGACATCGCAGATCTTTTCAAGGCGATACTCAAACACGCATTGCGCGTGACCAATGCAGCCATCGGGCATCTCGCTATATACGAGTCTGAGGTACACGCTCTACGCATCGTGGCACATCACGCATATCCCACCGATTCTCCGATCAAGGACCCGTCCAAAACCCTCCCGCTCGACCAGGGCATCCCCGCACGTGTGTTTCAGACAGGTGAGATTTGTAACGCCAAAGATGTCCACCTCGAACATGGCCACCTGGATTGGACCAATGGACTCACACGCAGCCTGCTCAGCGTCCCGATACTACGCCAGGAGAATGTCCTCGGGGTCATCACGGTCGAAAACCCCACGATCTCAGCATTCACCGAAGAACACGAACATTTTCTGGCTCAACTTGCGGCACAGGCTGCCGTGGCACTTGCGAATGCGACCCTTTACCAACAACTTGAGGCGCGATTACGTGAACAATCCTTGCTTTACCAGGCAAGCACCCAAATTGCTTCTAGCTTTGAGAGTAAAGCGGTTGCATTGGCGATCGCCGACAGCCTTTCTGTTGCCATCTCGAGTGACGGCGCAAGGGTATTGCGTTGGAACACCGAGGATCAAACTCTCGTAGTACAAGCTTCTGTCAAAAACGGGCAACCGAAAAAGGATACCACCCGAAGTTTTGCCGTGAGCGAAAATCCAGCTCTCGAAACGTGTTTAAGACAAGGACAACCCCAACAGTGGACCCTCCAAGATGCACCGAGTGAGCCAGATCAAACCTACCTATCGACATTTCACCAGGCAGGCAGCATTCTCGTGGTACCTATCATTGTTGGAGATCAGACTTTGGGCTTGATCGAAGCCTTCAACGAGCATGAGCGTCTTTTCGATGAAAATGCCATTCGAACTGCTCAAACGATCGCTAGCCAAGCGGCTATCGCCCTTGAAAACACAGAGCTCTTCCGTCGCATCAGCGAGAGCCATAACCGTCTCACGGCAGTTCTCAACTCCACACGAGAGGGTATGTTGCTGGTAGACCCACTCGGAAAGATTGTGCTAGCAAACGACCAAATCGAGACCCTAACAGGTCTCACGGTCGATCAAATCGTCGGTCGGAACTTGTCTGAGGAAGGTCTTGAATTTACAGAATCGATCGGATATCGACCCGGAGAATTAGCTAATTTCATCTCTGACTTGCGTAGCGGTCAGGTGCTTCTAGGTAAAACGTTCACATATGATAGCCCTCGCCCGCCACGCCGCACCTTCCAGCGATCCGATGCTCCTGTCCGGGACGCTCGTGGACAGTTGATCGGTTGGTTGATTGTCTTACGCGACATAACGGAGGAACGCGAGCTGGATGAAACACGTGAACAACTGACCGAGATGATCGTCCACGATCTACGCAGCCCCTTGACTGCCATCCTCGGTAGCTTGAAGTTGCTGGACGACACAAACAATGGGGATTCTTCCTCACCGATCGTCTCTCAAGCTCTCTCCGTCTCCAAACGCAGCGTCCAGCAGATGCTCGATCTGGTTAATTCTCTTCTTGATATCGCGAAACTGGAGAGCGGAGAATTAGAGCTTTCCCTTCAACCGGTATGTTTGAAGGAACTTTGCCAGCAGACGGTCAATCTCTATGTTCACGAGGCGAACGAGTTTGGCATCATCCTCGATTGTTCTACTTCAGCCAAATTGTCTAAGATCAATGCCGACGAGGAGAAACTACGGCGGGTTATTGGTAACTTGCTTGATAATGCTTTGAAATTCACACCAGCTGGGGGCCGGGTCGATGTGAGAGCAGAAGGCACGGATGACGGCGTCTTGATCCACGTTGTCGATACGGGTCCGGGTGTACCATCGGAATTCCGCGACCGAATTTTCGAACGCTTTGGGCAAGTTCCTGGGCTGCCAGGAAGACGCCGCGGGACAGGACTCGGCTTAGCCTTTTCAAGACTGGCGGTAAATGCACACGGCGGCAGAATTTGGGTTGAAGACAGTCCGGAAGGTGGGAATATAATATCCATATTCCTGCCAAACTCCTGATCAACGAAATACGTCCTTCCCTAAATCGGAATTGGTAACTCAGTAAGCAAGCAATGTCTCCGCTTTCGCCTGGCGAAAGAAAGCGCGATACGAACCGGTCTCTTCAAGCACTCCCTCCAACTTGCGTGCGGCCTCACTTTCTTCCCCTCGCTCTCCTGATCCCCTAGAAAGCACCATTTCATCGTTCTCTTCATGAGCTATTTCAACATCACCTCGCGCGGTCAACAACATGATGCCCATGCGAACCGTGATCTCCCTATGTGCAGTCGCAGCGGCTAGCGTGGAGATACGCACTCTGCCACCTTCCACTCTAAGCGCATATTTGATCATCCCAGTAAGCTGTTTCAGAAAAGATTGAGGCTCGGTAAAACCCGGATCTTCAGCAAATAAATATACAACCTGCGGTGAAACCCGTTGCAAGACCATCCGCAGTTCTTCTGGACCTGGTGGTGCAGTCAAGATCGCTAATGTTTTTGAAGGCTCCAATTGATAACGATCCCGACCCTCAAAACTACTTCCTCTCTCACCTTCAACCCAGACCTGGATGCTCTCCTGCATAAGCTGTGAAATACGATCAGGGACATTCCCCTCCCCTCGCCAATCAATAATTCTCAGGGACTGACGCTTCATTGCTGGCGGGAGAGTGTCGAGAGCATGAGTACGTGAATCCACCCACGTCAGACGCAGCTCATGCAGACCTTCGTAATCACTGATATCGACGTGGAAAGCCAAGTCAAATCGCCCCTCCGGAATCGATCTTTCAGCCCCTCGCCACCAGACAACTTTTTGTGTCGCCCCGCCCATGTCCTCAGCGACGAGCAAGAGATGATCGCCTTCCCTGCCAAGCTCGCGTACACTCTTCACAGCGACGTCACGCGTCGCAAGTGTGAGTCGAGGGTTTCCGGGTCCGAATGGTGCCAAGCGATTCAGATCCGCAACGAATTCCATGGATAGATCGCTGAATTGAACATAGCCATCAATCTGTACACGCGGACGCGCATCGACTTTGTCAAGCATCGCCGAAACAGCGGCGGACAAGGCGCGTTGAAATTCCGGTACTCGATCCGCCTCGATCCTCAAACCGGCCGCCATCGGGTGACCCCCAAAACCTGTCAACATCTCGCTCTGCTCGGCAATCGCTGTTGATATATCGACTCCTTCGATTGAGCGTGCAGATCCACGGGCGAGTCCCGATTCGGAAATACTGAGAACCACGGTTGGACGACGATACTTCTCCGCTAATCGACTGGCCACAATCCCGACAACGCCAACTGGCCATCCTGGACGAGCTACCACGAGAGCAGGCTGATCGAGCAGGGAAGGCTCCGCCTCGATAAGTTCTTGCGCAGCTTGGGTGACTTGATCGCTCAGTAGTTTACGGCGAGCGTTCAAACCTTCCATTTCGTTTGCCAGAATCCTCGCCCTGGACACATCATCGGTTGTTAAGAATTCGACGCTGGCATTAGCATCCGCAAGCCGACCCAATGCGTTCATGCGTGGTGCGAGTGCAAAGGCAATTCCTTCTTCCGTCAGCGTAGCCGCCCGAACTTGCGCCAGTTCCATCATCACTTTCAGACCGAGCCTGGGGGTTTGTCTGAGAACCTCGAGGCCGCGCTGGAGCTGAAAGCGAACATCATTACGTAATTCTGCAAGATCGGCGACGATACCAAGGGCGACGAGGTCGAGCAAACGATCCACCCATCCGAGACGATCCGCTCTTTCAAACAAGGCCTCAACAAGCTTGTACGCCACACCTACACCCGGTAACCCATACAAGGGATGATCTGTAGGTAGCATTTTGGGATTAACCACTGCATGCGCATCAGGCAAATCCGCGGGCAGATCGTGGTGATCCGTGATGATCATCTCTACGCCGTGGTTCCGGGCATAAGCGACCGCATCGTGCGCTGTTACACCGGTGTCACAGGTCAGTAGCAGCTTGGCTCCTTCTGCGATTCGCTTCTCGAGGGACGGGATATGAACACCATGCGACTCTGTTTCGCGTAGTGGGATGTAATATGTGACGTCAGCTCCCAGTACTCGTAACGCCTCAACCAGCAACGTCGTCGAGGTCTGGCCGTCAACATCGAAATCACCCCATACACAGATTTGTTCGCCTTGCTGAATGGAATGTTCAAGACGGGTGACAGCGAGCATCATATTTGGAAGAGCTTCTGCAGGTGCGGCAACATAGTTTTCTGGAATGAGAAATGCAAGTGCCTCTTCGCTGCGTCGAATACCACGTCGTGCTAACGTCGCCGCCACCAATCGATGACCTCCAACTGCATTCTGCAATCGGTTGCTCACCCGGATCGGCAGCGGATCCAGCCACACGTTTTCCATGGAGATTAAAACTCTATCTCGGCAACTTGATCGAAGTCGAAATCAAAAGAGAGCTCTTCGCTTTCATCGATTTCCTGGGTCCAATCTTGGAAGGATCCTGCACGAATTCCCCGTTGGCAGAGTGACCGGTACCGGCAGAACAAGCAGTTTAACTCTTCGGCGGTGCGGTTAAATTCAGATTCCCCAAGACCCTTGATCTCTTCGATAAGGCTTGAGAGATACACTTCGTCTGCCTCGAACTGATCATCATCATACAAAAATCGCTCCGGATTGTGTGGATCCTCAGCAAACCAGTAAATCATTTCCACCTGTCCTGCTCCCTCGAGGATGTAAAAACGCTGATCCAGGCTAGCCCTAAAAAACACATAGGGGTAGACCCGCGTCTGTAAACGCTGTGCGAGAAAGGTGCGAGAAGGCCGGCGGCGAGTAGCTTTCCAATCAACAATCACGGCACGGACACCCGGCTCGATTGCCAATAGATCGTATTTTGCAACCAATCGATGACCAGCAAGCGGCGTGCTCATGGACTCTTCCGCCTGTTTTAATCCAGGCAAATCCTTGATAGGATGGTGGAGATAATTCTCCCACCAGCGCTTGAGATCCTCATCACGTGCCAGCAACGACAACCGCGCTTGCGACACCCCAAGTACATGCTGTTGGATCATGCGGTGCAGCTCGCCTCCTAACTTGAGAAAGCGTTCGTGTTCAATGACAGGCTCCGCTTCAATTCCCGGCCACGCTAAACGCATGACATGCCGGTATTGGAAGCGACGTCGGCAATCGACATAATCCTGAAGATTGGATTGATTAAACTGAAAGTCATCCGGCAGTTTCATGGTGTCGTTCGTCCCAGAAAGATTGTAATGCGATGAAGGGGGTGGCCTGCAATTTATCACCTTGTCGACCTGTATTCCAGGTTAGGATGAGATCCTCCTTTGCACGGGTGATGGCCACATAGAGCAGCCGTAATCTTTCGGCCGCGTACTCGAGGCGAGCCTGCTCGGTGGCCTCGCCTTCGTTTACCCTGAGTAAGGGGCTCCCTTCACTTAGGTCTTTCAACTGAGCAAACGCTTCGGCATCCAAGTTGAGTTGATCGCGCACAAACCACTTCTCCGCGATGTAGCTATCGTGAGCTTGTGCTGATGGGAAATCATAGTTATTGACCGACAATAAATAGACACGATCCCATTCCAGACCCTTTGCTTTATGGACAGTCGCCACCACGACCACCCCTCGATACTGTTCGGGATCAAATCCGATGTCATCCTGACTTAAGCCGAGAAAGCGTCGCTCGTTCATGGCAATCACTTCCAGCTCACGATATAGCTCCGGAAGTTGCCATGCCGGGTTCATATCACTGATGCGCCGCAAGACCATGGCCAATTTATAAGCGATGGCAAGATCCACCGATTCCGTAAACAGATCCTGCGCCAGGGTGAGGACGAGTTGACCAATGGGCAATAGCGCGGCTCGATGCCAGCGTTGAAGGACTGCGCGAAAAGCTACGAGGCGATCGTGGAGTGCACGTGAATCGTTGGTCAGACCGACCTCACGAAGGTAATCACGATCCGGTCGAGGCCAAAGGAAGGCTTCCGTGTGGTGGCATTTGCGTAGCAAACCAGCAGCCCTCTCGAGGAGTTTCAAGCTCTGTTCATCCTCTCGCTCATGGCGATGCCAGACCCAGAATGCTTTTTCCATATGTCGGGGTGAGGTGGGATCGCTGAGGTGTTTGAGTACAAGCGTAAGCGCCCCTGCCGTCTCTCGCGTCGTGCGAGAGCTCCGGAGAATCTCTACGTATGGTAAACCCCGCCTCTTCAATTCGGCCACAACCTGGAATCCGCGCTGATTCGTAGGTACAAGCATTGCAACCGTACGATCCTGGTGATCCGCTAGCCAATTCGCAAGCGATTCTCCGACCGCATTGATCTCCTCCGCTGGGGTATATGCCAGACCGACCAGGTGAACTCCTGCAGGATCATCCGGCGGGTTTGGTTGCGGGTCGCCGGGCGGGGTCGGCTCGACATGTGGAAGTGATAGAGCAGATCGAACCTGTTCGTTCGGATGCGCTTCCATGGTCCAATCTACTAGGTGATTTGCGAGGGAGATGATACTTGCAGTGGATCTTCCCGAATTCGGAAGTTCTCGTGCCTCGACATCTCGTTCCAGAAGGAAGTCGCGCAGGAATTGCGGACTAGCTGTGGTGAAGGTTTCAAAAATAGCCTGATTGGGATCCCCGACCCGGACCCAATTGCCCTCCGGTCCGACAAGCAGACGGAGAATGTCCTCCTGCAATTTGCTGCTATCCTGTGCCTCGTCCTCAAGGATATAAGGCCAACGCACTCGTAGTCTTTCCAGATAGGCAGGATCGCTCTGCAATGCTTGCAGCGCTTTCACAATTAAGTCGTCAAAATCTACACTTCCTCGGTAAAGAAGGGCGCGCTGGTAGTCTTCATAAATAGCGCAGCCCATCTCCAGGAGTGGGTAGATTCGTTCATGCCCCTCCAAGCGTTGTCGAATATCATCCGGTGACAGCTGTAGATCCTTTGCCTGACGAATAAAGTGCGCTGCGAGTCCGGAAACCAATGNNTCAGGATTACCGCGCAACCAGGCTTCACTTGCTCCGCGGAGTATTTGCTCAGCCGCTCGTTCATCCACGATTTGAAACCCTTCCGATACGCCGGCAAGCTCGGGTCTCTCACGCACAATATCATGCGCTAATCCATGGAGGGTCCTCACCCGATAACCAATTTGTGGTATCAGACCACGCTCCTTCACGAAGCTGGCCACACGGTGTGCGAAGTGGTCGACGGCGGAATTAACCAGAGTAACGACCAAGACTTCCTGATCTTCCTTCAAAAAACCTCGTGCGATTATTTCGGCAGTCAGAAGGGACAACGTGTGAGTCTTTCCGCTTCCCGGCACGGCGGAAACACCCATCTTACCGGCACGGTATTCCAACACCTCACGCTGCTTCGGCCGTGGATCGAACATTTTATCCCCCAAAGACCTGGGAAGAGGTGAGAAAAACGCGATGGATGAGGCGAAGAAGCGGGCCTCGTTGCTCGTAACCCCCTTCCCCCAATTCACTCAAACCGAAGAAGATTCCCTTCCTGCAACGGTTGACGAGCCCCAAGGCAAGCGTTGCGAGCGCATCTTGTCGTGTTTTGAATTCATCCTCGTCAGTCCATTTACGATCGTCCTTCCAAGTACGGCTGAGAACATAAGGATGAGTAAGTGGTTGATAGAGTCTTTCCCACCACCCATGACTGCCTATATCCAACCAAAATTGGTAATCCACAGGCCTATTGGTCATGAGGAAAGTGTAAGCAGGCGCTAACAACACTTCTTCTCCCGAACCAGTCTCCCAACTGCGGATATACTGCGAAGCGACCACCCCTTCATTCACCATTTGGAGGTAAGCCCGGCCGATTGATACCTCTCGAGACGAAGATTCTCTCTCGAGGACCCATCGGAACTTCTGAACCGATTCGATTAAGTTCGCTGTCACCGTTCCAGCATCGAAGCTCTCATGGAAACCATAACCCGCTTGAGAAAGGATCTCTCCGAAGAGCCTGCCCAAGAAATGGTCCAATTCGAAATCATCCTCAATCCGACAGGCTTCAAGCCACAAACGCAATCTCTCATAACGCTCCCCTACAGTGTAAGTTAGCCGTGCTTGCATTTCGCTGCGTACTTGTTCGAATGGCTCAAGGGTGGGAATCCCATCCCGCTTGCGGTAGAGAACCTTCGCCACGAGATGCGCTCGCACTAGATCGAGATCGTTGATGGCCTGCGTTAATGCGTGTGCGATATCCTGGACCGTGGGCACGACCCCCCATGCAGGAAAAGCGAGTGCGGCGAATGTGAGGAGACACTGAGTTGTCGGCTCTTCTCGCAGCGCACGCGAAGGTCGATGCGAACGAACGGGCACATTTTCCCTGTGAAATAGTTCTTCAAGCGTGAAACGCAACGCATCTGACAGGAATGGGGCCAGAACAACAATCTCGCCCGCATGCACATCTTGATCATGGATTAAACTAGCGATCTCAACCGCCGCCCACGCAAGCATTTGCGGCTGATAGCGATGGTAGTCAAGACTCACCACTGAGCG
>JABAOH010130990.1_pt1 | contig 43519 bp, 40 predicted proteins | sample 7062181 | NCBI WGS metagenome assembly JABAOH01 (sample SAMN14538630, study PRJNA623070) | marine sediment metagenome | biome: marine biome [ENVO:00000428]; feature: marine pelagic biome [ENVO:01000023]; material: deep marine sediment [ENVO:00002113]; isolation source: pool of 5 deep marine... | reverse complement strand
CTGAGCAGCGCAAGGATGATAACGTCCTTATTCCCAGACCAAACACCGACGGGATTGACAAGGTGTGGATGACGGCTACATTTCTCCTTTTCGATCCCGTTCGACTTCATATAGCAAAGAGTACAGTATCAAGAAGGATATACAGGAACCAGATGTCATTCTGAGGAGCGGATTGAGCGCAGCGAATGAAGCGACGAAGAATCTCGTTTTTGGGATAGGTGGTATGAACATACGGAAAAATGAGATTCTTCGGTCGCCTCACGGCTCCCTCAGAATGACATGCAATTGGAGGAAATCCTATTAATAACGAGAGATATCGAATACAAAATAACGACGTGCCCTTCGGAAGAAGTATGGTATTGTATTCATAACCGGCATATTGGGGGTGAGATATGACGACCCGATCACAAATCGGTTTCTACGTTGGGCTGGCTCTATCCGTCATCTTGATTATCTCTGGTATCGTCCTCATATTCATGGGCATCCAGGGAACCACAGAACTCACCATTGGGGATATGGAATTAAACACAGGCAGCGCTGGAATAGTTATTGTTTTCCTAGGGTTGGTGAATCTGTGGATCATCATGGGACCGTATAGGCGCGAAGCGGAATTCAACAAAATGTCAAGGGAAGTCATGACCGATCTTATGATCCAGAATGCAGTTTTGTCTTCTCCAGAGGAATTGCCCCAAATTTCTCCCGAGACAGTCAGTGAGGAATTCGTAGTGCCTGAAATGAAGCCAGAATGGTTAGGAGAAGTCGGGACCGTGAACGTTGAAGGTTATTATGATTATTTTGAGAGTCTGGATAACGAGCAGTTATTAGAGAAAGCAATTAAGCAAGCAGGGACTGATAGGAGGTTGGAAAACTCCGAAGTCCACGCATGAGACCTATGGCTTAAGTTTGCAGATGATAATGTCCTTCAAACTGCCTTGGTAACCTCGACCCATAGGGTTTGCCGAGGCGGTTTTTATTAATCTCATCTCAGGGCTTATTTCACATCTCGTTCCAACGTGGGGTAAAAATTGAATTGTAGCAATGAATGGGGGCAATGTTTCAACATCGCGTAGGTTACTTCTTTTGCAATGTTGTGTGGTTTCTTTTCATTCTGAATTCAGGTAGTAGCATCATAGTTTGGACTAAGGCAAGGTTGGGTAGCCTAATAGACTTGTATTTGTGTAGGGCATTGCCAATTTGGATTATGACGGCGATTTGGTGTACTTATGTGTTGCACATGGTGACTTGATGAGTTCTTGTTCACGCTGATTCTTCATTAGCATCATTTCAAGGTCTGGATATAGGATGAATGAATCCGTTTGACCTTTTCGCATCACTGATCTAGACTGATTTCATGCTAGCCAAGGTCCACTCCTGTGCCATTGTCGGGCTGGAGGGGGCAATCGTAGAAGTCGAAGTGGACACGGCTCGCGGGCTTCCCTCCTTCACGATCGTTGGTTTACCGGATACAGCTGTCAAAGAGAGCAGAGAGCGCGTGCAAGCTGCTGTGAAGAACGCGGGCTTCCATTTTCCGCGTGGTCGTGTGACAGTGAACCTTGCGCCTGCCGCGCTACGTAAAGAGGGTCCAGCCTATGACTTGCCGATGGCGCTAGGCGCACTGGTGGCTACCGAGCAGTTATTCCAGGAACAACTGGCGGGTTCGCTAGCAATAGGCGAGCTCTCAATGGATGGATCATTGCGTCATGTACGCGGCGTGCTTCCAATGGCAGCCTTATCGCGTGACGAGGGCTTTGCTCGCGTTCTGGTTCCCCATGTAGATGCGGCGGAGGCTGCGCTGATTCCCGATATCGAAGTCATCCCTGTTTCGTCATTGACTGCGCTTGTGAACCACCTTAATGACGTCGTTCCAATTCAGGCTTTCCAGAGGCGAGAGATCGATAGGGAGGAAGTCATCGTCCAGACCGATTTCAGTGAGATCAAGGGTCAAGAGCACGTCAAGCGCGCACTGGAAGTTGCCGCGGCTGGTGGGCATAATGTCCTCATGATCGGCCCTCCTGGCGCGGGGAAGACCCTCCTGGCACGGGGTATGCCTTCCATCCTCCCTGCTATGATAGTCGATGAGGCGCTTGATGTAACCCGCGTATATTCTGTCGCGGATCAACTTCCACCAGATACACCCCTCGTCCGCACGCGACCTTTCCGGAGTCCGCATCACACCATTTCTCATGCCGGACTGGTGGGAGGCGGGACATGGCCGCGACCAGGTGAGATCTCTCTAGCACACCGTGGTGTACTCTTCTTGGATGAGCTTCCAGAGTTTGGAATGCGTGTGCTTGAGGTCCTGCGTCAGCCGATGGAAGATAAGGTTGTGACCATCAGCCGGGCGGCGGGCTCCTACTCGTTCCCAGCTAACTTCATGCTCGTTGGCGCGATGAATCCTTGCCCTTGTGGTTACTTCGGCGATCCGGTTAGAGAATGCACGTGCACATCGACGATGGTCACCCGTTATCAGAAGCGCATCTCGGGACCATTGCTGGATCGTATCGATATCCATGTAGAGGTGCCCAGGGTTGATTTCGATAAATTGGCTGACGATCGGCTGGGTGAGCCTTCCGAAGACATCCGCGAACGGGTTGAGGCTGCACGGGATCTTCAACGTAAACGATTTGATGGAACTGGGCTTACTTGCAACGCCGATATGGGTCCTGGAGAGGTTCGACAGTTTTGTCCTCTGGATGATACTGGCAGGACGCTCGTCCGCCAGGCGATGTCGCAGCTCCAGCTTTCGGCCCGCGCATTCCATAGGGTGCTCAAGCTCTCACGGACCATTGCAGATCTCAACGGTGAGGATGGTATCTCACCTTCACACCTCGCAGAGGCTCTTCAATATCGACCGAGGCGTTGGGCGTAGCGGGTTGAAGTGTGAAAATTTCAATGATGTGGCCTCCGCATTATTCATTTAGGGGTTAACCTTCAATTGGGAGAAGTGAAGCACAATAACTAAATTTGCAGTACTTCGAGTACCTATGACGATCCGGCAATATCCAAGAAACAATTTTGTCATTGCGAGGAGCCCGTAGGGCGACGTGGTGATCTCCAACAGACTCGTAGATGGCACTTGTGATGGAGGAGATTGCTTCGCCCTTTCAGGGCTCGCAATGACAGGGGAAAGAGGGGCTTGCAATGACAATATCATGCGATGTCTTTGCGAGGAGGAGGCAGTGAAGCTGGCGAGATCCTTCGCTCAGGACAAGCTCCTCAATTCCCGAGATCCTATTATGTCATTGCGAGGAGCCCGTAGGGCGACGTGGCAATCTCCAACAGATTCGTGGATTGCACTTGTGAAGGAGGGGATTGCTTCGACACTGTGTGGTTCGCAGTGACACAATGGGGGTGAAGGATGCTATGACAAGGGGAATTACCCCTTGACACAAATTAAGGTAATAAGCTAAAATGTTGCTAAATGAAGTATAAAAACTTAATTGTGAATTTTGAGGTGTTATCAGGTTAGCAGTGAATCTTTTTGGTCAGAAGGAAGAATCTCTCAATCAAAGGTAGAACCAATGTTGTTTTGTTGTCAAAGGAAGGGCAGCTATGGAGGGAGATAATTATATTGCTCTGATTGGAGACGTCGTTCGGTCCCGTGAAGTGACAGACCGAGGTGGGTTGCAGGAGCGGCTGCGTGGGGGCATCATTGAAGTAAACGAACAGTTTAAAAGTAAAATTGCCGCATCATTTGTACTTACTATCGGCGATGAATTCCAGGGTTTACTCTGGCGGGCTGAGGGGTTGGATCGCCTTCTCGCCCACATCAGGTCATTCACACATCCTGTCGAATTACGCTTTGGTCTCGGTATTGGGGGTTTGGAAACAGAGCTTCGCCAAATAGCTTTGGGGATGGACGGGCCCTGTTTCCACCGTGCGCGCGACGCGATCGAACGTGCTGAGGCAATGCACACCTATGTTGAAGTCGATGTTGGGGCTGATGATAACGCTTTCGCAATTTATGCATTACTATACAGCGCGTCACGCAGGGATTGGACGGAGCGACAGCGTCAGGTACTTGATTTAGCAATGGCTGGACTTTCCGGCAAGGCGATTGCCTCCCAACTCGGTGTTACACCGAGCGCCGTCAGCCAGCATTTACAAGCCACCGAAGCGGATGCCATCCTCGCGGCCACTAGTTATTGGCTGGATGCATTAACAGCGGCTCAAGCGTTCATGGAGTAGAGATCCATGTTGGACCTATATCTGTTTTCCTTATTCACCATCGTGTTAACCGAGTACGGTTTCCAAACGAGAAGACGTGCCATCGATCGTTTCACAGGAAACTGGCGATGGGGTCGAAGCCTCTCCCGTATCATCCTTTGGATCCTGGCGCTCCTTTGGTGGGTTTGGAAGGGTGAGTGGAATTGGCGTTTGCTGATCATCATCCCAGTGGGCATGATCACTGGTGAAATTGCGGTGGTCCTATTACGGCGGAGTATTAAAAATGAAGTACAGGGTCATTACCCGCTCACCCGCCCACAGACTCACCTTATACCATTTGTATCGGCGCTCATCCCTCTAGCATTGGCGCTACTGTTGACGAGATACAACCTACCAGCTACACCACTTCGTCTCCCGAATGCCCCTACATCCGCTTTAGGGTTACTTACATCCTTGGTAGCATTGTTTTGCTGGTCGACACTCATGACAGTGAGTTTCGTCGGATTGGTGCGTACCGAAGAGGTTAAGGATGTGATTGAACCGTATTTGGGTGCGGGCGAGGTGATCGGAATCCTCGAAAGATATTTAACCTTTATTCTTGTCCTTGCAGGTGGACTTGCTGCTGTGGGTTTTGCAGTCGCCGCGAAGGCCGCGGCACGTTATCCGCAGTTTAAAAATCCGGCCTTCGCAGAGTATTTCCTTATTGGTACTCTCTCTTCCGTTGGCTTGGCGACCTTCGCAGGACTTCTTCTGAAATGGCTGCAATAAGCTTATTCACTGTCAATCAACTTTCAACACGCTCGCTCCACAATGACTTATGAACAAATCAGAACGTTCACGCGTTGATAGTCCATCCATACTGCAACGCGTTCTTCTCATCATCCACAACCCGCGGATACCCAGTGCTGGAGAGCGCAGATTGAATGACGCACTTGGCTGGAATGACCCTGACATATTATCGGAGGCGTTCATCCAAGATGTGGTGGAGTGCAGTTATGGTTTGATTCAGTTCCAAATCGTTGAGAGGATCGAGGTTGATGCATTTCCTGAGAAGGCAGATGGTTTTTCCTATACACCGGAATCATATATTGCGTCGTGGCGAAGAGAGATCAGTTTCCACGAGCCAGATGCAGTTGACTATCACAAGATCATCGAAGACTTCAACATTATCGAAAAAATAGATAAGGATCTTATCGATGAGGTATGGCTTTTTGCATTTCCCTATGCTGGTTACTATGAGTCCATTATGGCGGGCCCTGGAGCGTTCTGGTGTAACGCGCCACCTTTGAAATCGACTGAACACTGCTCGCGTCGGTTTGTGATCATGGGTTTCAACTATGAGCGTGGTGTAGGTGAGATGCTTGAAGACCTCGGGCATCGTGCTGAGTCAATCCTTTCTCGCGTGTTCCAGGATATGACTGTAGATGAAAACCTATGGACGCGATTCACTCGCTATGATTTGACCCATCCAGGTCGTGCTGATGTGGGTACCGTCCACTTCGCACCGAACAGTGAGCGTGATTATGATTGGGGGAATACGAGGAGGGTTCTCAGTTATTGCGACGACTGGTATGCTTTTCCCGATTTCTCAGGGACGCGCCGAGAAGTGAGTTGTGATGAGTGGGGTGGTGGTGATATGCGCCTTCACCATCTGTGGTGGTTTCAGCACTTTCCTCATTATGAGGGCGAACTCAATGGTATTTCTACCAACTGGTGGGAGTATGTGATCGATCCTAACCATGTACCCTAGGAGTCAATTTGGAAGAGGGGTGATACCATGAATTCAAAGGATCCTAAACTCACTGCACTGCAATTCAATGAATACATAAACAACCAAGATATCGAATCGCTTTCTGGAATGATGTCGGAGGATCATACCTTCATTGATCGAGAGAATAGGGTCGACGAGGGGAAGGAGTCGATGACAAAGGGATGGATAAATTTCTTTGTCTCATTCCCGGAATACAGGAATACTTTTTTGAGGGTCGAGTCGAGGAATGATCTCGTGATCCTGATCGGGTATGCAACTTGGTCGGAAGGTGCTGAACCGGATCACGCGATTTGGACGGCGAGAATCGAGAATGATCTTGTAGCTGAATGGCGTATCTATCACGACACAGATGAGAACAGAAAAGCACTTGAGATCCATTGATCGAGCCCTTCGGATACGATGGATTATTTTCATTTGAAACATCCATAAGATCGAATGGATCGTTGATATCGTTGTGAACAGTGCACTGATCCTGATAAACTAGATGGATCGTTATAAATTGCGAAGGAGAGAAGTCATGCCATTCAATTTGCGTAACCGCAGTTTCGTCAAATTGCTTGATTTCACACCGGAGGAAATAAGGTTTTTACTCAAACTCTCCGCTGATCTCAAAGCTGCTAAGTACGGAGGGTTCGAACAGCCGCGATTGAAGGATAAGAACATTGCGTTGATTTTCGAAAAGTCGTCAACCCGAACGCGCACGTCCTTTGAAGTCGCTGCTTATGATCAGGGCGCGCATGTCACGTACCTTGGACCCACAGGATCACAGATCGGGCATAAGGAGTCGATGAAAGATACCGCTCGTGTGTTAGGACGGGTTTATGATGGTATCGAGTATCGAGGTTTCGCCCAATCGACAGTTGAAACGCTAGCTGAATACTCTGGCGTTCCAGTATGGAATGGATTAACCAACGAGTTTCATCCCACGCAGATCCTGGCCGATGTACTAACCATGATGGAGCACAGCAATAAACATTTGGAGGATATTGCGTATTGCTACTTAGGCGACGCCCGCAATAACATGGGTAACTCGCTAATGGTTGGAGGTTGCTTGCTTGGAATGGATGTGCGTTTGTGCTCGCCAAAAGACTTATGGCCTGAGAAGGAATTGGTTGCAAAATGCAAGGAAATCACAAAAGGAACTGGCGCACGACTCACACTGACTGACATTGTCGCTGAAGGCGTTAAGGGTGTGGACTTTATATACACGGACGTTTGGGTTTCTCTAGGCGAGCCAGAGGAGGTTTGGGAAGAGCGCATAAAGTTGCTCCAGCCATACCAAGTCAATATTGACGTAATCAAATTAGCAGACAATCCAGGTGTGAAATTCCTCCATTGTTTGCCTGCATTCCATAACCGCGAAACCAAGATCGGTGAAGATATTTACCATCGATTTGGCTTGGATGGGATGGAAGTGACCGAGGATGTCTTCGAATCAGAATATTCCATCGTATTCGATCAGGCTGAGAATCGATTGCACACAATCAAGGCTGTGATGGTGGCCACACTGGGAGATTAAACTGCAAAGATCAAATCCTTGATCGATCATCACACGACCATACTTCGTGGTTTGGTTTTATCAAATACCCACAACAGCAATGAGATCTCATTCAGTTTCGGGGTGAAGCGGAAGGGGAGGGGATCAGGAAACAGGGAATCAGTTAATCAGGGATCAGGTATCAGATATCAGTAGACAGTCGCCAGATAGTTGTATTTTCTCATTCCGCATCAACTTTTTGACCCATCAACTTGTTGACAGCTGCAAAATATCTGATCCCTACCGCTTTGGCGAAGCCATAGTACCTAGTCTCCAGTCTCCAATCTCTTCCTGCATTTTAAGTTTCTGAGACTCAAATCCCTTAATCATCAGATTGATTTTCCCAATAATAAGTTGTTTTTACGGCGTAAAAACATGCTTCGTGTATAATCGCGCCTGCGACGGCATTGATTGTGCAACATCAGCACGGTATATTTCAAGCACATTAGAGATGTTCAAGTATTTACAATGGCTATCGCAAGTTGGCTGGGCTTAAATATGGTACGGTATTGGGACAATGGCGAAGGATAAAAAGCATTTTGATGACTATTCCATCGAGGAGCTTGAGGAAGCGCTCGCTAGGAGAAAGTTGGATGCTCATGCATCTCGCCTTCAGCGTTTCCGCAAGAGTGGGCGGGTACTTACGCTTGGTCGAGAAGATCATATGGGAGATGAAGCATCATCTATTGAGACGGTAGAACAAGGTGTCAAGGAGCGTTTCGATTACAACAGGCTATTTCGTAGAGCGTTCAATCGTTTACTGTTGTGGGTAGAGATCGTCGTCGTCTTTGGGATGGTCTTTGTTTTCTTTAAAGGATTTGGCGTATGGCAAACCTTAAACCGTGAGGTGGCAGAAGCCGTTGCATTGCCAACTGCGACTCAGACTCCGCTGATAACGGCGGTAGTGCTTCCCTCCGGGCATACGTCGCCCAATAGTCCTGGTGGGGCTCAACCAAATAATGCTGAGATCCCGGAAAATCTTCAACCCATCGTCCAATCAATGCCTCAGCTTCCCATTCCAACGCCAGGGCCTCAACATGCACGCCAGATATTCATCGAAAAGCTGTGGAATAATCCACAGCCAGTTGTAGAGGGTGATGGCTGGGAGCAGTTGAAGAAGGGTGTTGGCCACCATATTGGTAGCGCCAATCCAGGGGAGTCTGGAAATCTCGTCCTTTCGGCACACAACGATATCTTCGGTGAATTATTTAGAAATCTAGACCGCTTGAAGCCTGGAGATTTAATCGTCGTCTCAACTGGAGTGCAGGATTATGAATATGTGGTAACTGGTCTTACTATTGTTGAACCGACCGAGGTAAGTGTGATGGATCCTACTGAGGAGCCTACTGTCACACTCATTTCATGTTACCCCTATCTTATTGACAACCAGAGAATTGTGGTGTTTGGTGAGCTTACTGAAATTAATTGACGGACAGTTATCGGCTAACGGGAAAGAGCTTTTACAAGCCATACGTCTTGAAGTATCCCGTGGGAAATATTGGGTATAAGATATTGGTATTATTTTCGAGTTCGAATTGGGTTTTTACAGGTGATGTTCTCTCATGAAGAAGTCCCGGTCGAAATCTGCTGATCGTGTTCGCTTCAGCCTCCGTTGGAAGATCACGCTCCCATTCATTTTTCTAGCCCTCGTATTAGCCCTTGGTTCTGCCTTCATCGTCAACCAGATGCTAAAACAAACGGAGGAGTTCCAGTTCCTTCGACAACTCGCCGATAGTGGCAAGCAAGCCACTGATGCCATTGTGCGAACAGAGAGGGATTTGTTGGAGGTCGAGCGATTGATCGCTAATACGGAGGGGGTTGCACAATCGGCTGCGCTTGGTGATGCGGAAGATCTTCGAGCGCGCGTACTTCCTCTCGTGATCAACGCGGGTGTGGATACGGCAATCATCCTCAATACTGAAGCGGAAAGCTTATTGTCAATTAGGCTTCGTTCTGGTGGATCGGCGGGAGATTATGAGGTCCTTAAAGGCGAGGATTTCTACAGCGAGTGGCATATTGTAAACCAGGTCCTTGCTGGTGAAAGTGATGTCTACGGGGATAAACATGTTGGAATGGCGGTAATCAACATAGATGGTGAGGATGAGCAAGTTTTCGTCATCGGTGGACCACTTAGGGATAATCAAGGTGCGGTCATTGGTGCAGTCTTGGTGGGATCCTATCTGGACAGCCTTGTCGAACAACTGAGCACTGAAGCTGGAGCGAACGTCACCATTTATCATCTGGAAAATGGAGACTTCCTGGGTTCTTCTCTGGAACCTAGCCCCACAGATATACTTGCTATCTCGTCATCACAACTTGCAGAAACAAAAAATGTTGATGTCGAGGAAAGTATCGTACGTGAGATCAATGTTGCAGGCGCATCCTTCTTCGAAGTGTTAACCATGCTTCAGGCTCGAAACGGTACTGAAACTTTGGGTGTCCTCGGCATTTCACTTCTCCACTCCGAGATTCAGGATGTTCTCATTGATAATGTGTTCTTGGTCGCACGTTACGGAGCGATTGCCCTCGTGCTTGTGGTCGTCATTGGGCTGCTGATCTCCAATGCAATAACTAGACCGCTTGTTGAGATTGCTGAGGCTTCTGTACGTGTCGCTTCAGGGAATTTGGATACTCAGGTACCAACCCGGGGCAATGATGAAATTGGCGTTCTTGCGCGCTCATTCAATACGCTGGTCGAGGGACTGCGGAGATCTGGCTACTATCCTGATTACAATAGCGTAATGGTGAATGTGATGGATGATCAGGAAGTTTCTGAAGACTCCTTGGATTCGTCGGTTCCGCTTAGCGGGAAACTGGCGGAAGCCACGATCCTCTCCGCGGATCTGAGCAGTTTTGTTAGCATTGTAGGTAGTGATCCTCAATCCATCCTGGATACTGTTAACGAATGTTATGCAGCGACTATTCCAGTAATCACAAAGTTTGGCGGTGAGATTGCCAGTTTTGATGGTGGACAGATGGTCGCATATTTTGGGGTCCATCCGCAAAGATTTCCGCCGCGTGAAAGCGCTATGAGGGGGATTAATGCAGCGTTAGATATGCTCTCATTCATCGAAAAATGGAATGGTGAGCGATCGGTCAGAGGATTGCCAGCCTTGGAAATGTGGGTAGGGATCACGACAGGACATGTCATTGCAGGAGGCATAGGAAAGAAATCCCATTTGCAATACACCGTAATTGGCGATACCGTACAAGAGGCTCGGGGTATACAGGAAGTCGGTCGAGAATTGGGGGTTAAGACACTCCTGATCTCGGAAACGACCTATAACCACTTGGCCAGTGCACAACGGATTTATAAGTTTGGCCGGTATGGAAAAGCTCAATTACGGCAGTCAGGTCGAACGATTACAGTCTATGAAGTGATAAACCGTCGAGCGCAGCCTGTAGATCCTCAGCCAAGGAAGAGTGGAAATTGGACGGCAGGGCGGGACGAACATGGATAGTGAATGCATTCAGCTTGTTCCTCTGTGTATTGTTTATCTGGATCGTCGCAGCCCTCTGGACAGGCACTCTCATCGCTGAAGATTTTCCCCTCATCCACAATTTTGAAACCCATCTTGCAGCAGATTACGGATTTGATGTCCTGGGTCGTTCGCTGAAAACCTTGCGACTCGCCATCTTTGGTGAAATATTCCAGGATTCAAATCCACCCCAACAAAAGGTCGCCTNNCCGAGCGAAACTGCTGTGTGGACACCGACGTCCGTCCAACCGGCTACATCAACACCGCTACCTCAAGCGACGAATACGGAACTGCCAAAAGTCGTTCATACCGATACGCCGGTTCCTACTTCGGGACCTGCCGCGACTCTTGCACCGACAAAGACCCAAGAAATACTTCAATTGAAGCCGATCTTGGAGTGTGTGCAGGACAACGGAGACGGTTCCTACACGGCGTATTTTGGCTACAAAAATTTCAATGCATTCAAAGTCGCGATCCCTATTGGCGATATGAATTACTTTTCTCCCGAGCCGTCAAATCGCAATCAGGTTACCAATTTTGAACCCGGTCGTTCACCAAGTTATCCAGACGCGAGCTTCGCTGTACTCTTTGATGGAAATGACCTTGTGTGGCACTTGGAAGGAATGACGAGCACAGCGTCATCCAGTTCAACCCCCTGTGCTCCGCCTCCGACTCCAACTAGTTCTCCAATACCTGAGGACAATATTGATCCAGAAATTAAGTGTGGAAATATCGATCCGTCCCCTGGTGAATTATGCGTTTGTGAAGTAACCATCCAGGTCTCTCAATTACATGTGATAGATTCGCCACCTTCGAGCGGTTTGAATTACGTAAAACTCAAGTATAATGTTGACGGTTTCACAGAGGGATATATCTACTCGGAACCCTTGTCCATCTGTGGAGGTGGTCCAACAGAAGGTGGAGGATGGGATGGCTACTATTGCGGATCGATCTATGTTGAAATCGATCCATCATGGGAACCATCAGATGATGACCCATTCAACGTAAACCTCTGGGCGAAAGTCGGCGATAACGCTGGCAATACCGCGTACAAGAAATTAGGAAGCTACACGATGCCAGCGAGATGCGGATGCAAGGCCGATTAAAACTTCCATCTTCCGATTAACATTGGATCAATCAACCTATTATTGAGCGCTTTTGCCCCTACTTTTGTCGTTGGGGGTACAAGACAAGCAAGGCGGCATTCCTGGCTCGATCATGACCACCGCGTAGAGGGATTCTCGATGGCAGAGCAAACTTCTCAAGGTCGTCGATTTGGCAATGTATTCATCTTACTACTGATCGCCATTGTCGTTGTAGTGATCATCGCAATCATCTTTAGTTTGTTGGATTTACTCCCTGTTAACCTTAATCTACGTTCATTTCTGCAAGCGAATTATGGGGACGATGCGTCGTTATCTTCATTAGGTATCTTACGTTTGGCATTTATAGAGGATCTAATGCGTGGGCTTGGTGAGCCCGGGGAAGGGCCAGTTGCTGAGGAAACACCAACTCCAACTCCTACAATTCCAACATCAACACCGACTGCTAGCCTAACGCCTACGACATCACCAACGAGTACGGTAACGAGCACCTCCACGATAGCAGCGACGAGTACCAATACCTACACACCAACGATCACGTACACTCCATCGAGGACGCCCATCCCGCCAACACCTACTATCACCAGGACCCGCCGTCCAACAAGTACGCCGACCATCACGAAGACACCGACGATCACCAATACTCCAACCAATACCGCGACACCGACCAATACTCCTACGCCGACCATTACCCCGACACCGACGGTGACGAACACACCCACGGTAACTAACACGCCGACTAACACACCGCTACCGGATACGCAAGCTCCAAGCTTGAGTGTATTTGTGGAGGTCAGTCCTTCTGGATCACTAGGGGAATGCACGATCAACGTAGTAAGTGCGATCGTTAATGATCCATATGTATCTTGGGGGATCGGTCCCTGTGGGGGTTGTGGTGGAACCCGTTCTGGATATGTGCGGCTCTTTGTCACAACCTCTACTGGTGGGAACGCACAGAAAGATCTGACTGGCTCAGAATCCTTTGTGCCTCCGTACGGGCCATATTCTTCGACTCGTTCAGGTTCGCTTACTATCGGTGGTGTAGAAGTAGATACTGTGATCACATATCGTGTAGAGGCAAAAGACAACGTTAATAGGCTAACGGTTCAAGGGCCTAAGATTAATACAGGTTGCCAAGCAGAGTGATTGTTATATCGTTCCACAACTCTGCTGAGGAACGGTGCTTAGGTTGATGTGTGGGCGCACGACCGTGCGCCCCTACGCTTTCCAATTTTGTTCAACTTTTATGTTTATCTGGTGATTGGCTGAAGTCGGTCTGTGAAACAATAAGCCTTTACGTAAACCTATCCTTTTCAACTCATTGACCCCTCGACTTGTTGAGTTAAATAAACCTGGTTGCGGTGAAGAGCCCCGCAACCAGGTACGTTTGTTGTGTTTGCAATTACCGGGTTTATTTCTTCTTGCTAATAAACCCCAATGGCAGGATTACCAATCCAGCTGCAAATACAATGCCTGGACATCCTGGAAAGGAGCTCCTTTCTTCGGATTGGCTCGAACTGGTGTCGTCCACCACGTCTGGATGATCATCTGCAATATCTTCGGAAACAATGGGGAGCGTGATATCATCACCATCATCCTCCATCCCCACTACTTCATAGGCGATACCGCCTTCGATCGCTATCACCCGATCGCCAAGCGCGAAAGCTGCGGCCAGGTCGCTGCTCCTCTCGGCCAATGAGAAGTAGTCATCGGAGAGAAAAGGCACTTTTTGTGTGATCATCGTATCTGGATCGAAGCGGGTGTCCACCCACATGCTATCGAACCACCGGTACGTATTGGCCCCTGCGATTTTCACGATGTTGGCAGCTTCTCCTTCGGGTCCTACGGGAACCTCTGCTGCCCAGATCTCTGCCTCTTCTGCAGCTCGCTCTACAGCTCCCTCGCCACTCACCACCATGGGAGCTTCAAGTAATTTGTTGAATGTATCTTCGGAGATTGCATCCTGGGCTTCCATACCGAGTGCATCTGGTTCAGTGACCAGGAATGAGGTGTAGGGAGTGATAATTCCGTACCGGATGCTCAATCGAACGATCTGATCGATCAATTCTTGCTCCGGACCCTCAAGCCGCACTTGGTTGAGAAGTGCTCCAATCTTACGAGTCGCCCATAGGCGTGGTAAGAATTCGGGACCGCCCTCTGCCCGGAAACGTTGTTCGTGGTATTTGAAACGATATGTAGAGCCGTTTACCTTTCCGCTGAGCTCAATGGTCTCAACGCCATAGTCCTTATAACGCCCGACAAGCACCACTTGGGTTCCTGCAAAGATGTCGGGCAGAGGCTCAGGGTGAAGGTCATAGACCACGATATCGCCAAAATCCAACTCTGGATTAGTGAGGACAGGATCATTCACCTTGGCAAAGAAGCTCGATACCGATTCGTCGATATCCTGGTCAGGAGTGACATACGTTGTCGTACCGTGATTTTCTTTGGCCAGAGAATCCAGTAGGAATGTATCGACATCATATCCAACACCAAATGCGAATAGTCGAACATTGTCTGGGCTTGCCTCTGCAACATTCTCAAGAATGTCTTCGGTTTCGACTTCGCCTTCCGTCGGCAATCCATCCGTCAGGAAAATCACAATCGTCGGTCGCTGCCCTCTCGCCATAGATAGCGCTTCTAGTAGTGCAAGGTTGATGTCCGTAGCGCCTTGTGCGGATAAGGAATCTACCCAACGTTTCGCTTCTCGGACTTCATCCACGGACTGCAACGATTGGGCAAAGGTTTTGGTCCCGGTGCTGAATGAAATGATATTGAAGTGGTCTTCAGGGTTGAGATGATCGAGCACAAATTTGAGTGCTTCTTGAGCTTGTTGGAGCTTTTCACCCTCCATACTTCCGGAGCGGTCCAGGACCAAAATGACGTCCTTTGCGATACTCTCCGTTGGATCGATTTCGACACTGGGCGCCGCGAGGAGGAGGAAGAAGCCATCATCATCCTCACTCAATGGATCACGGTAGGTGATCAGGTTGAGGCTGAGGTCTTGTTCGCTGACTGAATAGAATAGGTCGAAGTCTTTATCGGGGATTACTTTGTATTCTTCATAACCCATTGCGAATTCATAATCACCGTCCCGATCGATGGAAACTTCGTGGGTTGGGGAGTACACGGCCTTGATGGGGACAGAGGATTCTACCCTAATCGTTATGGTGACTTCCTCAAGTGGCTCTGTCGAGAATTTCTCAGTGTTCAGGGGGTATCGATAATGAATCAATCCGTTGTCGGCCGCGAGCACTTCCGTGTACTCGAGTTGGATTCTCCGTTTGCCACCAGGGGGAATCGGGAAAATGGAAGCCTGCACTGCGCCGCGGTCAATGTATTCCAGTAATGCAGGATCTCGCAAATTCCACACAATTTGCTCGTAGATCTTCCGCGCCTCTTCACGCGTTAACACCTCTCCTTCCACGGGTTCTCCGTCGATCCACAATGTGAATGAACTAATGCTGGCGCCTTCTGGAATGGGGAATATGTAGGTGCCTTCAACTTGCCAATCGTTGTCGTTGCGGAAAATTTGGTCGACATGAGTTGTTGCAATTTGATCCTCAATAGTCACCTGGACGCGGTGGTACTCAATGGCAAGTTGGGTGATGGGGAATGGTCTTGGACAGGGCATTGGATCACAGATTGGGGGATCCGGAATGATGATTCCATCAGCTTGGACTGGCAATGCTGCTGCTAAAAAGACCGGAAGTAAGAGTACGGGCATAAGAAAGATTCGTATTCGGCGCATTTGATACCTCCCAGATACTGTTGTGTGACCTATCTAGTAGACGACGAACTTTAATTGGAGGTTCCCAAGATGCGATCGTGAATTATGATAATAAAACATTGCGTAGGTTGCTCACTAGTGTATTCTTAGTAAGTGTGTAGGGATTCTTAGTGCTCCGATCAATCCGGTGTCCTACGCCCATGGTATAATCAGGTACCCCTCCCACCGACGCTGTGGGAGTTTATTGTGTGCGTTATGGCGTTAATGGATAAGCTTTCAGGAATTGAAACCCGGTACGATAGCCTCGAACGCGAAATGGCGGAGGTTGGCGATGATTACACGCGCATAGCCGCTTTGGCTAAAGAGAGATCGGATCTTGAGCCAATTGTTATCGCATTTCGAGAGTACCGCGCGTTATTAAGTGAGCTCAAACAGGCGAATGCCCTCGGAGAAGGTGACGATGCCGACATGCGGGAGTTGGCTGAGGTAGAGGTGGCAGAGTTAAAACCAAAGATCGAGACCCTTGAGAGATCTCTAAAAGCTATGCTAATGCCGCGTGACCCACGTGATGACCGAAACGTGATTATGGAAATACGCGCTGGCACTGGCGGGGATGAGGCTGGGTTATTCGCTGCGGATTTATTCCGCATGTATAGCCGGTATGCAGAGAATCAACGTTGGAAGGTGGAGGTTTTGTCTCAGAACGAAACGGGGGTAGGTGGATTGAAAGAGATTGTCTTTGAAGTGCGGGGTAAAGGAGCTTATTCTCGCTTGAAGTATGAATCGGGCGTCCACCGCGTTCAACGTGTTCCCCAGACAGAATCGCAAGGTAGGATTCACACCTCAGCAGCTACGGTTGCAGTGCTTGCTGAAGTGGATGAGGTTGAGATTGAGATACCTGAGAAGGATATTCGAATGGATGTCTATCGCTCAGCAGGCGCTGGAGGTCAGAATGTGCAGAAGAACGCGACTGCTGTGCGTTTAACCCATATCCCAACTGGGATGGTCGTCCAGTGCCAGGATGAACGATCCCAGCTTCAGAACCGGCTGCGCGCAATGAACATCCTACGGGCGCGCCTCTATGAGATCGCGATGCGTGAACAGCAAGAAGCACTCGATGCGGACCGGCGCGCACAAGTGGGTACGGGGGAGCGATCGGAGAAAATCCGGACTTACAACTTCCCACAATCTCGGGTGACAGATCACCGCATAGGAATGTCCTCTCACAATCTTCCAGCAGTATTGAATGGTGATCTCGACAATTTCATCGATGAACTGGCAACGCGTGACGAGGCGGAGCGGCTTAAGGCCGAGAACGTTTAACTTTGTCATCCTCAACTATTTCGATACAAGATGCTTTGCAATATGGGCTCCAAGAATTAGAGATAGTGAGCGAATCGCCTATCTTGGATGCTCAGGTACTCCTGGCTGATGTCATGAGGAAGAGCAGGACATGGTTACTCTCTCATCCTGACACGCAGTTAGATCCTGATCAGATGGAGACTTATCTGGCGGCGATCCGGCGATGTTCTCGTGGTATGCCGCTCCCATATATACTCGGCTGGTGGGAATTCTACGGCAGACGCTTTCAAGTGACCGAAGCAGTTCTCATCCCACGACCAGAGACAGAGCACCTCGTCGAAGCTGCGCTCGATTATCTGAAAGATCATACTGCTGATAGCAGGGTTGTCGATGTTGGAACCGGATCCGGCTGCATTGCAGTGTCATTGGCGTTGGAACAACCTGATCTCCACGTCATTGCGACAGATATATCCTTGGACGCGTTGAAAGTGGCTTGGCAAAACGCAGTCCTTTTCGAAGTTGCTGGACGGATTCATCTTGTCCAGGCCGATCTGATTGCACCACTTACTCCTCCTTTCGATCTAGTATGCGCCAATCTTCCATATATCCCCACATCAACGCTCGAGCTCCTGGAAGTCGGAAAGAAGGAGCCATTTGAAGCATTGGATGGTGGTGACGATGGTTTAGTCATATTGCGCCGTCTGTTGGAGGATCTTCCAGGTAAACTGTCACCGACAGGCCGAATTCTATTGGAGATTGAATCGACTATCGGTGATGAGGTGTTGAAATTAGCAACTATGCGCTTCCCGAATTTAACCTGCAGGATTTTAAAAGACCTTTCTGGTCTCGATAGAATTCTGGTCGTTGATGCAGATGTTGCCGATGAAAACTAAGCTTCTCTCGATCGATGATCCAAAAGCCCTGGCGAATGTCGGGGAAGTTTTACGAGCGGGTGGGCTTGTCGTATTTCCAACCGATACTGTATATGGCCTCGGCGCGCTTGCATCTAAGAGCGAATCTGTTGAGCGAATATTCCAGGTGAAAGCTAGGAGCAGGAAGAAGGCGCTCCCAGTGCTCATTGCAGGAGTGGAACAGCTTCCACTGGTAGTGCTTGAGGTATCCGAGATGGCACATGTGTTAGCGGAGGAATTCTGGCCAGGACCTTTGACGATTGTCCTCCTGCGTAAACCGGATCTATTTCCAGAAATTGGTGACGAGAATACTGTTGGGATTCGTGTGCCAGATCATGACTTCACGCGTCGGATGTTAGCAGAGGTTGGTCCAATGGCTGCAACCTCCGCTAATCGATCCGGCGGGCGAAATCCACTTACAGCTGAGGATGTCCTGGCGGATCTCTGGGGAAGCTTCGAACTCCTAATCGATGGCGGTCCTACTCATGGAACTTCTCCATCCACCGTCGTCGACTGCTCTGGGGAAGCCCCCATTATTCTCCGTGAAGGTCCAATTTCCATAGATCAAATCCGGGCAGCCCTTTTATGAGAAGATCTTCCTTCTTAATAATACGTTTAACTCCCATTCATTCACTACTTAACATAATGTACATAATAAAGGTTACATTTTCCTCCTCAAAACGCGCCTAAGCAGTTAACCTCCTACTCCTTGGCGCGTTTTGACTTTCTACGCCACTACTTCTCTCATGCATGAATGTCTTGTGAAACGCAAGAACTTCGTGGTCCATTTCTCTAGAATGCTCTGGATTTGTATCTTTAGGAAACGAAGACCTCTTGGGACCTCAGAAACTGTGCGGTGGTTACCAACCATGAGATGCGTCGATTCATAAGTTGTACCTCCAGGAAAGAAGATTCGGTTGCACCCGTCAATGCGACGGGTGCATAGTGATATTAAAAATTTTTCCCGTCGATCTGTGGAAGATCCACAGCCCGACGGGAGCGCCTGTTACTCATAGTCTATGCGGGAAGGTCTCCTCAGTCAAGCCTGAATTCTGGAAATTCCTCTTTTATTGGTACGAGTATGATGCATTCGAAGAGGTTACCCGAACCGTCCCTCAACGTAGTCTTGGGTTCGTGGATCTTGCGGATTTAGGAAAATCTCTTTGCCTGGTGCGAACTCGATCAGTTCACCGCCAAGGAAGAAACCTGCATTATCGGCTGTACGTGCTGCTTGTTGCACCGAGTGCGGTACGAGAACGATAGTGTATTGTTCGGCGAGTTCATACAGGGTGGCTTCGACTTTTCCTGTGGAGATGGGATCCAGTCCAGAGGTCGGTTCATCAAGCAGAATGACTTGAGGCTCTAGGGCTAGAACACGAGCCAGGCAAAGGCGTTGTTGTTGACCTCCGGAGAGAGAATTTGCGGGGTCGTCCAATCTGTCGAGAACCTCGTCCCAAAGGGCTGCGGCCTTCAGGCTTTTCTCGACAATTTCCTCTTCTAGGGCGCTTTTGTTTCGTCTGGGGAGGTTTAATCCGTAAGTGAGATTCTCCTGAACAGACATTGGAAGGACCACAGGACGTGCAAATACGATGCCGACTTTCCTTCGCAGGGCAATTATGTCCGTATCCGGATCGAGGATGTCCTCCCCGTCTATCCAAACATGACCTGTGAGTTCAACAACATCGGCGAGGTCGTTCAAGCGGTTGAAGGTACGCAGGAGGGTGGATTTCCCGCCTCCAGCAGGTCCAAATAAGACGGTGATCGAATTCTCAGGGATATGTAAATCGATGTGACGTAAGGATTCTGTTCCATCGGAATATGCGATGCTTAAATCCTCAACGACGATCTTGGGATCGCCATTACTGGTTTCAAGGTCAACCAAATGCGACACCTCATCTGAATGGGGATCCGCAGGATCGGTTGCCTGCTGGTTCAAAGGTTCTTTTACCACTGCCTCCTCGCGCGGGCTCGAGAACGGATGATGGTTGCGATAGAGTTCATACCCAACACAAAGACCAGGAGGACAAGGGCCGTACCGAACTGGATCTTAACCGGCATTCCGGGTACCTGAGTAGAGATGACAAAGAGATGGTATGGCAGGGCCATAGAAGCGTCGAAGATGGAGCATGGTAAACGCGGTAGGAAGAACACGGCAGCTGTGAAAAGAATGGGTGCAGTTTCACCAGCAGCCCGTTCTAGACCGAGGATTACACCTGTCAGGATTCCTGGTAAGGCCTGAGGGAGAACGATTCGACGAATTGTTTGCCACTTGGTCCTCCCCAACGAGATGCTGACGACACGAAAACTATTGGGGACTGCACGTAATGCTTCCTCTGCAGTGCTGATAATCACCGGCAAGGTCATGATGGCGAGTGTCAGTGATCCGGCAATGATACTCGTGCCAAAGTTCAAGAAAATCACGAAAAGACCGAGCCCGAAGAGACCATAAACCACGGAAGGGATTCCGGCGAGGTTGATGATGGCAATGCGAATAGAACGCGTCCAACGGTTATCAGGGGCGTATTCAGCGAGGTAGATTGCCGCACCGATGCCTAAAGGTACTGCGATCACTGCGGTTCCCAAAGTGAGCCAGAATGTGCCTACAATAGCTGGGAGAATTCCGCCTGAGCGCATGCCATCAGAAGGCATCTCCGTCAGGAACTCCCACGAGATCGCTGGAAGCCCTTGGTAAACAACAAGGGCAACGATGAGTACGATGGGCACAACCGTGGTCACGGCCGCTAGCGTGAGTATAGCGAAACCAACCTGTTGGGTTAGAGTTCGTCGTCTGATGCTCGCTGGTCCAGGATTGTGTTTCGCTTGTGAAACGGCCATCGGTCCAAATCCGAATCTGTCAGCTCAGCATAGCCGAACCGATCCGTGGATTCTCCTTTCTATTCCTCCAATTGCGACAGCTTCCATTTTCCTCATAAACAAATAACTCTCGAAGTTAGAGACTTCAAGAGAGAATTCTTTCGGCACGTTTGCGCTCCCGGAAAACAATACTGGCAGCAGCCAAATTGATGACCAGGGAAATCAGGAACAAGACGATGCCAATGAAAAATAATGAGTGATAATGGACGCTTCCTCCAGCAACCTCGCCCATTTCGGCGGCGATGGTTGCAGTCATGGTGCGAATAGGCTCGAGGATGGCACTCAGGCTTGTAGGCATGACAGGTGCATTTCCTGTGACCATCATAACAGTCATAGTCTCGCCAATGGCGCGTCCGATTCCTAGCATGATGGCGGTCAACACGCCTGAGCGCGCAGAAGGTAGAGTGACACGCCATATTGTCTGCCACTCTGTCGCTCCCATGGCTAATGATGCATCACGGTAGGTCTTTGGGACAGCATCGAGCGCGTCCTCTGCGACACTTACTATGGTCGGAACCGAAATAGCCCCGAGCAGTACAGCTCCAGTGAACGCACTTAAACCTGTTTGCAGATTGAATGTCTCGCGCATGACTTGAGCGAAGACTACAATTCCCAAAAATCCCAACAAGACGGAGGGGATACCTGCGAGTACTTCGACGAGTGGTTTCAGGATCTCCCGAGCCCAATGGGGTGCAACCTCACTGATATAGATTGCCGTGCAAATGCCTAATGGTATGGCGAAAATCGCGGCTCCAACAGTGACGACGATTGAGCCACCTATCAATGGAAGGATTCCGTAAAAGCCTTCGATGGGATACCAGCGCTCGCTGAAGAGATTACTCAATGGGATTTCGACAATGGCTGGTGCACCTTCCCTAATGAGGAAGATGAAAATCGTAGTGACAATAATAATCGCTGAGTATCCAGCGAATTTAATCAACCTCGTCGTAATAAACTCGCGCCAGTTAGTTGCTTCCATGGATGGTTAATCCTCCAATGGGACGAAACCAAGTTGCGGAACGATGCTTTGTCCCTCCGGGCCGAGGATCCAGTTGACGTAATTCAGGACTTCGTCTTGAGGTTCTCCTGCAGTGTACATGAATAGTCTTCTGGCGATGGGATATTCATCATTGATAACGGCTTGAGTGGAGGGGATGACGAATGGGCCCTCGGGATTTACACCGATGCCAATCATCTTCACATCCTCCGTGACATACCCGAGCCCATCATACCCGATCGCGTTCGGATTTGCTCTGATTTCTGCTGTTATGATCTCCGAAGAGGGGAGTAGAAGTGTATCCGCTGAGAATGCCGTCGTATCATTCTTGTCTCCCTTGCGGATAACGGTCTCGAGGAAGAAAACGTGAGTACCAGAATTGGTCTCACGGGATAAACGCACGATTGGGCGGTCCTCACCTCCAACTTCAGACCAATTGTTTATCTTTCCGCTGTAGATATCAGAGATCTGGTCGATCGTCAGATTATCAACCGGATTGTCCAGGTGAACGATTACTGCAATGGCGTCCTGGGCGACTGTGATTTCGACAGGAGTGATCCCGTTGGATTCGGCTTCGTCCACTTCCTCTTGTTTGATCTTGCGTGATGCGTTGGCGATGTTCGTAGTCCCATTAATAAGGGCTGCGATCCCAGTACCTGAGCCTCCGCCTGTCACACCAATGCTTACGTCAGGGCGGACATCCTTGTATGCCTCTGCCCAGGCCAGCGCAAGGTTTACGAGTGTGTCCGAACCTTTATTAACGATACTTTCGCCAGCGCCAGTCCCCCCCTGTTCACGTTGAAATGGACAACAAGATAGAAGGAAAAGACTGCTAAGAAGTATTATGATGATGGTTCGAGCGCGCGGGAACGAATTGTGCGGCATAGTCAGGATTATATTGAACTCTTAGTGTACCTACAAGACTTTTAACAAATCTAAGGTAAAATCCTTGAGATGGATGATTTACCAAGTGGGGTCAAAATCAAGGTTCGTAACCTTGATTTCTACTATGATCAATTTCAAGCTTTGATCGATGTTTCCATGGACATTCGAAGCGAGGACATCACAGCCCTCATCGGCCCTTCTGGCTGTGGTAAATCTACATTTTTACGCTGTTTGAACCGGATGAACGATACCATTCAAGGAGCACGCGTAGAGGGTCTGGTTAAAATTGATGGTGAAGATATCTATGCAAACGGTGTAGATTTGATCGACTTGCGCCGTAGAGTGGGGATGGTTTTTCAAAAACCAAATCCATTCCCAAAATCAATCTATGACAATGTAGCTTTTGGACCTCGCGTTTTGGGGATCGCAAATCGACAAGAAGTAGAGGAGCTAGTCATCGAATCCCTGCATGCTGTTGCGTTATGGGATGAAGTGAATGATAAGCTAGGATCAAGCGCATTTGATCTATCACTTGGCGAACAGCAACGTTTGTGCCTTGCGAGAGTATTAGCAGTCCGTCCGGAGATCATCTTGATGGACGAACCGTGCTCTGCGTTAGATCCAATCGCTACATTATGGATTGAGGAACTTATGCGAAGCTTGCAGGATCGCTATACCTTTGTTATTGTCACACATAACATGCAACAAGCGGCACGGGTTTCGGATAAAACTGGGTTATTCTGGTTAGGAGAATTGGTAGAATTTGGAGAGACCGATCAAATATTCACTCGTCCCGAAAATCAACAAACTGAGGATTACATCACAGGTAGACTGGGCTGAGCAGCGAGAGTTGGAGGAAGGTGCGATGGGTACAGGAATACGTTCGGCACTTGATCAAGGACTTGCGGAGATTGAGGAAGATCTCCTTCGGATGGGGGATCTGATCGACCGCGCACTTGAAAGGTCTATGACATCATTAGCCACTCGTGATCAGGTTCTCGCTCAACAGGTCATCGAAGAAGACGAAAGGGTCAACGCATACAGGTACAAGATCGAGGAGTCTTGTCTGGCGTTGATCGCAACACAACAGCCTACAGCTAGCGATTTGCGTACTATCATCGCGATTATGAATGTTGTCGTTGATATGGAACGTATCGCCGACTATGCAACAGCTGTGGCGAAAACTGTCATTCGAATGGGTGATGAGCCGCTGTTGAAGCCGTTGATCGATCTTCCGAAGATGGTCGAACTGGCCAGGGAGATGTTGCGTGACAGCTTACAAGCGTTATTGAATCATGATGTTGAGTGGGCGAAGGAAATCGCAACCCGTGATGATGAGATGGACCGTTTGTACCAGGCGATTTTTGATGAACTCGTGGAGATCATGGCGGAACAGCCGGGGAGTGCGACAAGAGCCACATACCTGCTCTGGTGTGCTCATAATGTGGAACGGGTAGGCGATCGTGTCACAAACATCGCCGAGCGTACAGTCTTCGTCACTACAGGCGATGTTGAAGAACTGAACATCAAGGAGGATTGGAATTAATCCGGTCCAGGATTAATGTACTTGATTAGATGAACGTCGTGTTCAGGTTATGGTAGCGTGCATCTAAATTGAATGCGCGTTGAAAATACGAAATCATTGCAATAGGATGCGTATCGGGTATAATGTGAAATTAAGAACAAATGAATAGCCTTCGGGGCAGGGTGAGGATTTTAAATCCAATTCCCGACCGGCGGTATAGCCCGCGAGCGCGACACGCGCAGGATCCGGTGGGATTCCGGAGCCGACGGTATAGTCCGGAAGGGAGAAGGCCTGAGTGCTGACGACATAGCGTCGTCTTAACGTGCTTGAATGCCCCGAAGATTAAGTTCTTCGGGGCAAAATATTCCGGTTTTCAATGCCGGGAATGTGCGCGGTTGCCCCGGAGGTGAATCTTCTCCGGGGTTTATTGTTTTATGGACGAGTCAAGTGTTCTTCAAGAGGAACGAGACAAACGAAGCGGAATCAGGCGTTTGTCGTTGTCGAGTCGAGCTACAACCGTCTTGCTCATTCCGCTGACGATTCTCCTATTTCTCTTGGCGTGGATTGTAGTTAGCGAGTGGGCGGACCTTCCCGATGTCATTCTTCCTTCTCCTCGTGCTGTTCTGATTAGGCTCATTGTTTCGATTGCCGATGGCACTTTACCGGAACACACTGCAGCGACTTTCCTTGAGGTATTGGGAGGCCTGGTCTTAGGTATCACCATCGCTGCCTTCCTTGGTTACTTGATCGCAAAATCGCGGACGCTTGAGCGAATCCTCTCACCGTACATCGTCGCTTCGCAATCGATCCCGATTGTCGCGATTGCCCCGTTACTTGTTATCTGGTTTGGATCAGGACGCATTTCAAAAGTATTGATTTCTGCACTCATCGTCTTCTTCCCTGTCCTAGTAAATACAGTTGTGGCAATTCGTTCTGTGCCCGAGGATCTCAGGGATTTAATGCGCTCCTTGCGAGCGACTCGATGGCAAGTATTTTCGAAGCTGGAAGTGCCCGCAGCGATGCCGGTCCTTCTAGGTGGCTTGAAAATCGGGGCGACACTTGCCGTCATCGGAGCTGTTGTGGGCGAATTTGTCGCAGCTGATGAAGGGCTCGGATTTCTCATTAACCTTGCGAGAGGAATGTACGACACTTCCATGGTTTTTGTTGCAGTATTCACGTTGGTGGCGTTGGCACTCATTCTGTATTCGCTGGTCGCGATCCTTGAAATCAAGCTCCTCGCATGGCGTAAAGAACCACCTTAGGCGAAAGGAGATTTTCGAAGTGCAGATCAGATTACAATCTATCTTTCTTCTCATCCTCATCCTCTTGGTTGGATGCACTAACATGGGTGGCGGGAGTTCTGAGGAACTCACGCAAGTGCGCTTGGCGTTGCCATTCCGCCCGGACATCCAGTTCGCACCCTTTTATGTAGCAATTGCGGAAGGTTACTTTAACGATGTGGGTTTGGATGTCCAGATTGAGCATTATCCCGAGAACGAGGCTATGACATTGGTTGGTGCCAGTGAGGTGCCTTTCGCTGTGGTATCGGGAGAACAAGTCCTTCTTGCAAGGGCACAGGAGTTGCCAGTGGTGTATGTGACAGCATGGTGGCAGGATTACCCAGTAGCCGTTGCAGTGCCCGAAGAGAGTGATATTGTTGACCCAGGCGATCTCGTTGGAAGGAAGGTCGGCATCCCGGGTTTATACGGGGCGTCCTACATCGGCTATCGAGCTTTGCTCAGCGCGACCGGGGTGAGCGAATCAGATACTATTTTGGATTCCATTGGCTACAACCAGGTTGAAGCAATGCTTGCTGGGCAAGAAGATGCAGTCGTGATCTACGCGAACAATGAACCGGTACAGTTGGAAGCGCAGGGGATGCCAATGCGCCTAATCAAGGTTGCCGATTACGTTTCACTTGCCTCGAACGGCTTGATAACAAATGAATCTCTCTTAGAGGATGATCCTGAATTGGTAGAAGCCATGATTGCTGCGATGCTGCGTGGGATTGAAGCTGTTATGGAGGATCCGGATGCAGCCTATGAAATCAGCAAGGGGTATGTGGAGGGCTTGGACCAGGCAGATGAGAGCATTATGAAGAAGGTGCTGAATGAAAGCATCGTTTTCTGGAGAGCTGACCGAATCGGCGAGTCAGATCCAACCGCATGGAGTAACATGAATGAGATCCTCATCGAGATGGGATTGCTTGACGAGGGGCAGAGTGTCCACGATGCTTACACTAATGAATTCCTACCGAAGCAATGAATAAATTACAGCCGGTCCTCGACGCCAAGAATCTTGGAAAGACATTCTGGAATGGAAGTGGTGGCTTGCAGGCTTTGCATGGTATTAGCTTTTCACTCTATTCACAAGAATTTTTATGTGTAGTAGGTCCTTCCGGGTGTGGAAAGACGACACTCCTCAAGCTATTGGCTGGGCTCACAATGCCTACCGAAGGTGAGGTGATATTTGAGGGTGAGCTGCTGACGCAACCACGAAGGCGGATGGGCTTTGTGTTTCAGCAAGCAAACTTGATGCCCTGGAGGACCGTACGTGAAAACATTGCACTTCCTTTGGAGCTGCAGGGTATGCGACGGGAAACGAAAGGAGCGCGCATCGAATCAATGATCAGCCTCGTAGGATTGGAGGGTTTTGACCGCACCTATCCTCATGATCTATCGGGAGGAATGGCGCAGCGTGTGGCGCTTGCCAGGGCATTAGTCCATGATCCTGATGTCTTGCTCCTTGATGAGCCATTCGGTTCTCTGGATGCACTGACGAGAGAACGGATGGGAACAGAGTTGATGCGCATCTGGGGCGCTAGTCAAGTGACAGTCGTAATGGTCACCCATTCGATATCCGAGGCTATCCTTTTATCTGACCGTATCTTGGTATTGAGCACAAGGCCGGGCACCTTGCGTCTGGACCTGTTAAACAGCCTTCCAAGACCACGCTCGCTGGCTATGACTCATACGAGAGAATTTGGCGAATTGGCGGATCGTGTTCGTGCGGCGATAGCCAATCCGGAGTAATAGATTTATTTAACTTTGAAACAGGTGGGTAAAAGCTATTGGGAATGAATGAGGGGCGCCATCATGGACGCCCCTCTTTGTAATATCAGGATTCAGATTCAGCTTCTTTTTCAGTTGCCTTCCTGCTGCTTCGCCGGATGATCGCGCGGATGACAAAGTATGCGGGTACACCAAGGATCAGCAAGATGGGCAAGACGCAGATCACAAGCCATATAAATGCATCACCCAGGAATTCGAGTGTTGCATACAAAGTCTCAACAGCATCCCTCGCAGTCCCAACCGGCTGCCAACCACCGATCTGCAGTGGCTGGGCAATTTCATCCGGAATAATGTCCACCGAGATCATGGACAGCCTGGCTGAATCTTCCAGATATCGTATCCGGCCTTCCAGGACTTCGATCTCCTCACGAACCCTCCATAAATGGTCGGAGATTATGAGGATGTCTTCGGTTTCCTCCGCCGAGTCCAGAATTTCGAGGAGCTGTGCTTCTTCGGCTTCGAGATTCCTCATTCGAGACTGGAGATCGATGTACTCTTGGGTGACATCCTGACCTTCGATGCTGAGTCTCTGTACTTCGACCGCTTCCTCACGGATCAAATCGATGGCTTCATTCAGTCGTTCCGCGGGAACGCGGATAATAACTGAAGCACGAGTGGTTTCACCGCCGTCATAGGATGTCTGGAAGACATTCGAACTGACGACGAATCCGCCCATCTCTTCTGCCATACTTCCGATAGTCTCTGCAGTCTCTGCTGGATCGAAAACTACAACCGCCATATCCGCGTTACGGATCACGAGTGGATCGACTTGTTGAAGCTCAGCAGAGGAAACAATCCTCGCATCAGAGGCTTCAATCTCTTCCACTTCAGCAGCTCTTTCGACCATCACTGGCTCAGGCGCTACCAGTGGAGCCTCCCGAACTCCTGCCGCGCTGCATGCTGTGAACAGCAGTGCGACAAATGCAAGCAACGACAAGATAAGCAACTTTCTCATTTTGGTTCTCCAAGAATCTTCGGCTGATCGTTTCTTTCAAGACGATAGGCGGTGAGGATTGGTTCCCTAATTACCAACCTGCCACAAGGCGAGTTGCCTGTCTTTCAGGCAGACCGGCTTGTAGTATGCGTAACTGAACATCAGTCACGTCATACAGAACTCTCCGGGTATGCCACGTTCCAGCATCTATATCAATAATTGCATATGCTGCTCGAGGATCAAGATCCCTTGGTTGTCCTACTGAACCTGGATTGAGGATCATGCGTGGTTTTAATTCAACGGTATTCCCAATCGGCATCGTTAGGGGAGTCGTGTGTGATTCATTCGTCTCGCGGTAGAAGGCAATGGGGAGGTGAGAATGACCTACTAAGCAATAGTCTGTGTTGAAGACTTTGAAATTCTGATCCGCGGTCTGCACGTCAAGAATGTATTCCCATATCGGCTCCCTCGGGCTGCCGTGAGCGAGGGTGAAGGATCCTTCAGTCGCAACAGCCGGAAGAGATTCGAGGTACGTGCGACTCTCCTCCGTCAAGTTCTCCTTCGTCCATGAGATTGCATCTTGAGCATCGAAGTTGAATCGAGAGAGCGGGATCAATCCCAGTGCAGCGTGGTCATGATTTCCAACAAGGCACAAGAGGTTTGGAAGATTTCGAACACGCTCGATACATTCATTCGGGTCTGGGCCATAACCGACGAGATCTCCCAAACACCATATGGCATCAGATTCACCAGCATCTTCCAAAACTGCCTCGAGTGCAGTCAAGTTAGCATGGATGTCAGAGATCACTAGAACGCGCATGCAAGGATAGTAGCACGGAGCGGTCTGGAATGGAAGAGCTTGTGAGGCTTAATCGGCTGACGTATAATCCTGCCTGCCGATGCCCATTTTAACTGAAGGAAGCCTTGAATTTCTCAGCCACAGCCCGGAACAGACGATTCGGCTGGGAGTGCGCCTGGGGGAACTTCTCAAACCTGGCGATGTAATTTGTATGGCAGGAGATCTGGGCTCAGGAAAGACAACTCTCGCCCAGGGTATCGCACGCGGCTGGGGCTCACTAGATCAAGTCACAAGCCCGACCTTTGTCCTATTAAACGAATATAGACGTGCTGATGCATCGCGTATTTTCCACTTTGATGCATTCAGGCTCAGCGGTTCTGGAGAAGCCATCGACATTGGTATGCTAGAGATCCTGGAAGGTAATGGTCCATTGCTGGTAGAATGGCCCGAACGAGTTGCAGAACTCATCCCCGACGAAAGACTATGGGTCAGTTTACGATGGGTCGATGAGCTGCGTAGAGGATTACATTTTAATGCAGTGGGTCTTCGTTACGAGCGGATGCTGCGTGAGTATCGTAAGGTCGTTATTGGAGGCTGAGCGTGCTTCTTGCTTTGGACACTGCAACAAGGGCTATCGGCGTTGCCCTCCACAGCGGTGATGAACTGCTGGCTGAGCACACTTGGGTCAGCCGCGGTTATCACACTGTCCAACTCTCTCCAGAAATTGCTTTGATGTTGCGACGGGCAAACTGCAGCCCTTCCGATCTCACTGCTGTTGCTGTTGCTCGGGGACCTGGATCCTTCACGGGCTTACGGATTGGCATGGCCTTAGCTAAAGGAATGGCATTGGCTCATCATTTACGTATGATCGCTGTTCCGACATTAGACATCCTCGCTGGTAGCCAACCACCGCGTGAAGAGCCCATGTTCGCAGTTCTTCAAGCTGGGCGGGGGCGCATCGCTGCAGTGTGGTACAACTGGAGTCCAACGGGATGGGAGGCGGAGGACGAGGCGGAAACAATGACTTGGGAGGATGTCATTGCATCACTTGAGGAAGAAACTTACATCTGTGGTGAAATAGATCGGGATGGTCTTACAGTCCTGAGGGAAGAACCTTTGGCAATCATTGCGTCTCCTGCACTTTCTCTTCGCCGACCAGGAATTCTTGCGGAACTTGCTTGGTCGCGAATGCGTAATGGTGATGTGGATGATCCGGCAAGCATTGAACCAGCATATTTACATCGAAAAAGCGGCAATGGATTATGATCGTTAAAATTGAGCGACCCATTGTGCGTGAGATGAACATACGTGATCTCAAGATGGTCTTGCGGATCGATCGTTTGTCGTTTCCTATTCCTTGGTCGGAACGAACTTATCGCTTTGAACTTTCTGAGAATAACGCCGCACACCTCTATGTTGCTGAAATTGAAGAAGAAGGTAAGTGGCGTGTGGTTGGTTACATCGGCTATTGGTCCATTATTGATGAAGCGCATATAAGCACTTTAGCAGTTCATCCCGATTATCGAGAACAAGGAATTGGCGAGCTGCTCTTGCGAAGGGCATTATCCTTGGCAGCGCGATCTGGTGCTACAATTGCCACGCTTGAAGTACGAGAATCGAATAAGATCGCTCAAAACCTGTATCGTAAATATGGATTTAGAATCGTTGGAAAACGATCGCGATACTACCGGGACAATAACGAGGATGCTCACATTATGATGCTGGATGACCTTGGCAGTGTAATGTCGCATCATAGGGAGTTTCTACGTGAATCCAGAGGATGAGTTAGGCCAAATTGATCGTGAAATTCGCGATTGTAAGGCTTGCCGACTGCATTCTGGACGTAAGAATGCAGTTCCTGGCGAAGGTCCTTCAAACTCTGACTTGATGTTTATTGGTGAAGGTCCTGGCTTTCATGAAAACGAACAAGGTCGTCCATTCGTCGGTGCAGCAGGACGTTTCCTGGAAGAATTACTTGCCAGTATCGGTTACACACGTGAACAGGTCTTCATCGGAAATGTCATCAAATGCCGTCCACCGGGAAATCGCGACCCTCAGGTTGATGAAATCCAGACATGTTCCCAATTCCTGGATCGTCAGATCCAGGCTATCAATCCGAAAGTCATCGTCACTCTGGGACGTTTCTCCATGGCGCGCTACTTCCCCAAGGCACGCATCAGCGCAATTCACGGCCAGGCGAAATGGATTCATGGTAGATTGATCGTTGCCATGTATCATCCTGCAGCGGCCCTACATCAGCCCTCACTCAGGGCAACTATTCAAGAGGACTTTTCCCGACTTCCTGAATACGTCTCTCAAGCCGGAGAAACAACTCAGGTCGAGGATGAACCGCCTTCAGATCCTCAGCAATTAAGCCTGTTCTAAATCTCTTAGAATCTGGAGCTACTAACGATGGACTATCAAGAGAATCCTGAAACCACTCCGCCTGTCGGGCAGGCGTTAATGGACCGCTTCCGAACCGGCAACGCCACTATCGGTGTCGTAGGGTTGGGATACGTCGGATTACCACTCGCTGTCGTGCTTGCTCAATCAGGTTATAAAGTAGTCGGGGTCGATCTGGATCATGAAAAAGTTGCAACTATTTCTCGTGGTGAAAGTTATGTGGAGGATGTGCCCGCTGAGAGGTTAGGTCCATTGGTAGATCAAGGACAGATCACAGTATCGGATGATTATGATGCTTTGAAGGTGGTCGATGGGGTAAGTATCTGCGTACCCACTCCACTTCGCAAAACTGGTGATCCGGACCTCTCATTCATCCTCAATACCATCCAGTCGCTATTGCCCGCGTTGCACGCAGGGATGGTCGTGATCCTTGAGTCAACAACCTATCCTGGGACAACGCGTGAAATGCTCTTGCCGGAATTTGAAGAAGCTGGATTCAATGTCGGTGAGGACCTATTCCTGGCCTTTTCACCAGAGCGGGTTGATCCAGGCAGGGAGGACTGGACAACGGAGAACACGCCGAAGATCGTCGGTGGGATTACGTCTGCATGCTCAGAGGTAGCTGCGGCCATGTATGGCCATGCGATGGATACGATCGTTAAGGTTTCTTCAACAGAAGTAGCGGAGATGGCTAAGTTGCTTGAAAACACTTTCAGGGCTGTGAACATTGCCATGGTGAATGAGATGGCTCTGATCTGTAACCGCCTAGGAATTGACGTGTGGGAAGTAATTGATGCAGCGGCGACTAAACCTTTCGGTTTTATGAAATTCACCCCCGGACCAGGTTGGGGAGGTCATTGCATTCCCATTGATCCTCTGTACCTCTCGTGGAAGCTCAAGAGTGTAAAGTACAACGCGCGCTTCATTGACCTTGCGAGTGAGATTAATACCAATATGCCGCGCTACGTCGTCCAACGTGTGCAAGATGCGATGAATGAACAAGGCAAGGCTATCAAGGGTTCCAGCATCCTGGTTTTGGGCGTAGCCTATAAACCTGATGTCTCCGATGTGCGTGAGTCCCCAGCTCTGGATGTTATTGGTCTATTCAGGAGTAAGGAAGCGATAGTAAGCTACTATGATCCCCACGTTCCATCAATTGAGCATGATGATTGGGATATGACCTCTGTTGAAGATATGGAGAGCGCGGTCCAAGAAGCTGATTGCGTGGTTATTGTCACAGACCATACTGCAGTCGATTATTCTACTATTGCTTCGAAGGCGGACCTAATTTTTGATTCCCGCAATGTCATGACTGCAAATGGTATTTATTCCGAGAATATAGTGAGAATGTGATGTCCAGGTACCTACTAACTGGCTCAGCAGGATTCATCGCTTCAAACGTCGCCCACCAATTATTAGATTTGGGTCATGAAGTCATTGGCGTTGACAACATGAATGACGCGTATGATGTACGCCTCAAGACCTGGAGGTTAGAAAAGTTGGAAGAGCGGGATGGGTTCATATTCTTCCAATTGGACATTTGCGATAAGGATGCACTTGCATCTGTTTTTGATCATGAGTTTGATGCCGTATTGAACCTCGCAGCCAGAGCAGGAGTCCGGCAGAGTGTGCGAGATCCGTGGATCTACTTTCAGACAAATCTCACAGGTGCCTTGAACTTGCTTGATTTGAGTGTGAAGAGAGGGGTTTCCAAGTTTGTTCAGGCTTCCACATCAAGTCTGTATGGTTCACATAATCCTCGTCCATTCAGAGAAAATGCTGATATCAGCAAACCGCTGTCTCCTTATGCAGCCTCCAAAGGCGCATCCGAAATGCTCTGTCACAGCTACCACCATTTATACGGGATAGATGTAACGGTCTTGCGTTATTTCACCGTCTTTGGGCCAGCAGGACGTCCTGACATGAGCATCTTTCGCTTCGTGCAATGGGTGGCTGAAGGTCGTCCGGTCATCGTTTATGGAGATGGGCACCAGGAGAGAGATTTCACATATGTGTCCGACATTGCACGCGGAACCATCTCAGCCATTCAACCAGTAGGTTTCGAAGTAATCAACTTGGGTAGTGACCGACCATTCGTCCTTCTCGACGTTCTGCGTAAGATTGAGGCCCTGTTAGGGAAGAATGCGGAGATCGAGTGGCGTGATGCCGCGCCTGCAGACGTGCGCGCGACCTGGGCAGATATCCATAAAGCTGGTGAAGTTCTAAATTGGGAACCTCAAATAAGCTTGGAAAAAGGGCTTGAGGCATGTATAGCCTGGTACGAAACCGAGAGGCATTGGGCAAACCAGGTTAACACCAGCGATGCATGAGGCCCTTGATGCTATCTAGCCTCATAAGCAAACTCCGGAATACTTTCGTCCGCTTCCGGCGGAATCCTCTCACCAGCCGTATAGTCCGCAACGCTGGCTACCTTTTGAGTGCGAGCACACTAGGTGCTGCATTGAGTATGGCTCAAAGTGTGTTCGCAGCTCGACTCTTGGGAGTTGAAACATTTGGTATTCTTGGTGCGGTAACTCAATTTGCAAGCGTAATCAACCGGTTGACTTCATTTCGCATGAGTGAACTGGTAGTAAGTTATATTGGAGAATTCTCCTCCAAAGAAAAGGATCGTCATTCCGCGGCGGTTTTTAAGGGTGCCAGTCTTACGGAGATGACCTGCTCGCTGCTTGCTTTCGGCATTCTTGTTGCGCTTGCGCCCCTCGGAGCGAAATACATAGCGCAGGATCCCGAGACCGCAAACATCTTTGTGCTGTACGGCCTATCCGTAGTTGCGAACCTATTTTCAGAAAGCGCCTTGGGTTTGCTCCAGATCTATGACCGCTTCAAGACCATTGCCTACATCACCGTCATCCAAAGCGTCGTGACGCTTGGCCTCATTTTGGCTGCATTTTTTATGGATGGGCACCTACTCGAAGTGGTCATTGCCTACCTTGTTGGCAAGATCATCTACGCAGGGTCCATCTCCTTTGCTGCGTTCCGACTTGCGAACCAGCAGTGGGGCACAGGATGGTGGCGAACGCCGCTGGGACTGCTTTCAGACCGTGTGCGTGACCTCACAAGGTTTGCAATCAGCACGAACCTGAGTGGTACCATCAATCTGGTCACGCGTGATAGCGATATCCTGTGGATCAACGCATTGAGCAATCCTACACAAGGCGGTTATTACAAGGTGGCGAAAGCATTCATGAATGTGCTCATAATCCCGGTCAATCCATTGATCAGCACGACCTATCGGGAAGTGGCTCGAGAGGTCGCGGCGAAGCACTGGCAGAACGTCCGTTACCTCCTTCGCAGTGGCACCCTGCTATCTGCTGCCTGGACGATCCCGGTGAGCATTGGATTGGCGGTGTTGGGTCCGTGGTTGATCCTGATTTACGGTCCGGAATTCCTCCCGGCGTATCCTGTCATGTTAATCCTCATCATCGGGGTGATCGCTGCTAATCTGGTCTATTGGGGTCGCAGTGTCTTGCTCCCTCTTGGAATGCCCGATTACCCGACGAGGGTTGGCTTCATAGCCGGTGCTTTCCAGATCGCTGGTATGTTGGTACTGGTTCCTGTGTGGGGAGCGATTGGTATGGCTACCATGATGAGCGTGTTCTATATCGTCCAATCATTAATTTTGTCATGGAAGACTCTCAGGGAATTGAGTCGTGTCGAACAAGTCCCAGTTCCGGAGCCAGGAGGAGGATGAGGTGAGGATTGCATTCATCGCTACATCCAAAATACCTTCTAGGACTGCGAATTCCATCCAGGTCATGAAGGTTTGCCAGGCGTTCCGAGAGCTTGGTCATGATATTGGTTTATGGGTGCCGGGACCTTCGTCTGAAGTGGATTGGCATGGTTTGGCAGCACAATATGGACTGCAAGAACGTTTTCCAATTCACTGGTTATCGACTGTCAATCTTCTTAGGCGCTATGATTTTGCTTTGAGAGCTGTCCGAGCAGCCCGCCGGTGGGGCGCTGAATTCTTTTACACATGGCCTTTACAAGCAGCTGCGCTTGCTTCTACGCTGGGATTCCCAACACTGCTTGAGATGCACGATCGACCGCATGGTAGATTCGGGCCATGGCTTTTCAAGGCATTCCTGCGCGGAAGTGGTGCCCTTCGTGTTTATCCCATTACGTCAGCTCTCGAAACATGGTTGAGCGAAGCCTACAGAGTTGATCTCAATGAGCCATTCTCAGTTGTCTCACCGATGGGTGTAGACCTCTATCAGTATGAACAATTGCCCGGCCCTGTTGAGGCAAGGGACCGGTTGGATCTAGAGAATCGTTTCACTGCTGGCTACACTGGTCACCTTTATCGCGGGAGAGGGATCAATCTTCTATACGAGTTAGCCAGGCAATTGAAGGATGTCAATTTTCTGTTGGTTGGCGGCGAGGATGAAAGTGTTGATTTTTGGCGTCGGAAGGCTGAAGCTGATGGAGTAGAAAATCTGCAGCTTCAAGGATTCGTCGATAACGCTATGCTGCCGATGTATCACGCGGCATGTGATGTACTGATGATGCCTTATGAACGAGCGATCTCTGTGAGCAGTGGTGGGGACACGGCTGCCTTTGCCAGCCCCATGAAGGTCTTTGAATACCTTGCAGCGGGAAGAGCAATTATCTCTAGCGATCTCGCTGTTTTGCACGAGGTCCTTAATGATCAGAATGCTATTATGGTTCCACCGGAGGATCTAGATGCTTGGTCCCAGGCTCTAGGAACCTTAGTTGCGGATCCTTCTTTACGCACTCGTTTAGCAGAACGGGCGAAGGCGGATTCGAAGAAATACACATGGTTGGAAAGAGCGAAGCGATCCATCATGGATGTAAAGGTCTGATAGGAACCCAATTGGTGCTTGGATGAAGGACCAACTCACTAAAGCCTACGTATTCTCTTTTATCTTGGTAATTATTGGCATTTTTGAACGAGTGATGATTTATCTTCTTTATGCTCCCGTGCATTACGCAGATAGTGGGAGTTATTTGCGGCTGGCGGATGCTGTTTCAGATTGGAACTTGGACGGCTACGACGGGACACGCGTCATTGGTTATCCTGCATTCCTCGCTCTTCTTGGCAAAGATCCGCAGGTGGTCTGGATCGTACAAATGATNNGGGATGTTTTACAACCTCTTAGCAGGAATGGTCTTTTTTGAATCCAACCTGCTGACTGAAACTTTGACTGCATTTTTCATCCTGGCCGGGGTCCTATTGTTTGTAACCTATCGATCTATATCGACAGGATGGAAAATGATCCTACTGGCATTGGCTACTGGTGTTGCACTCAGCCTTGCAGGGCTCGTGCGACCTCTATTCTTCTTTCTACCGGTGTGGTTTTTAATATTCATTTGGATCTCACAACCCGGATCGATTAAAGAGAAACTCCCTGCGTTAGTTGCTTACGTTATAGGTCCAATCCTGCTTCTGGGAGGATGGCTTGCCTATATGCGTGGAGCTTTCCATACAATCTCGCCCTCTGCTATGACTGGGTACAACATGGTCCAGCATACGGGCGGTTTTTTTGAGCTCTTGCCCGATGAGTATGCTCCGATCCGCGACACCTATATCAAGTATCGTGATACTCAGATTGCGGAGCGCGGGAGTCAAGTCAACACAATTTGGGGAGCGATCCCTGAGCTTCAGGAAGTGAGTGGTCTTGGGTTTTATGATCTCTCACGCGAGATGCAGCGTCTTTCCTGGCAGCTCATTGTGGATCACCCAGACCGATACCTTCAAAATGTAGTAAAAGGTTGGTTCAACTTTTGGAAGGCGCCGGTTTATTGGAGGCCAGAGATGGTCTCCTATCCATGGGTGGAGCCCATTTTTGGCGCTTGGGCTTTGATTGGGCGTGGAATAGGATTGGCCGCGAACTTGATTTTTATTTTGCTATCCGCTTCTCTCATTCTTTTCTCCAAAGTAAGGAAACCTTTGAAGTTAACGATTTCGTTGATGGCCATTGCTGGTATGGTGTGGTTTATTTCTGTCATGCAGACGCTGTTGGATCATGGAGATAATCCGCGATTCCTGATACCCTTGCAGATAATTGTTGTCCTCGTTGTCGTTGTAATTCTTTGGCACGGCTGGACGTTGCTGAGAAAGAGGGAACGAGAGAGTCCATGAGAGTCTCGAGGAATCACCTAATTGTTCTCGCTGTTCTAATCTTAGGAAGCCTGTTGCTCCTCCTAGTTGATACGCAAAAACCTTCGGTTGGAGTCTACTTCGCATACGTTCTTATCGGTTTTATTGTCATTCTACTCTTCTGGATCGCATGGCGTTCCGTCGAGGATTCTGAGCGCCCGAGGTGGTTGATTTCCGCCATTGCAGTTGCTTTCATTCTTCGGCTTGGAGTAGGTGTTGGATTATTTCATGCACTGCCAGTATGGGGATATGCGGATTCCCGGCCACATAGGAATGGTTTCTTATTTAGAGATGCCTACAACCGGGATCTTGATGCATGGGAACTTTCACGATCAGAACAATCACTAACTGCAGCGTGGAATAATCCCGACTTGAGCGATCAGTACGGGGGCCTTCTATTCCTAAGCGCTCTCCAATATCGGACACTCAGCCCTGAAGCCCATCGGCCATTTCTAACATTGATTATCACTGCGGCTGTCGGCTCCATCGCTGTACTGTACACATGGACATTCACCAACCGATCATTTAATTCAAGGGCTGGTCAATTTGCCGCATGGCTTGTTGCACTTTATCCAGAAGCGGTCTTCCTCAGCGCTTCACCCATGCGCGAGTCTTTTTTGATCACAGCAATTGCGATCGGCATCGAAGGGTACACTCGATTGAGGGTGGGTGAACGCAGGAGAGGGGCTATCTTCATTCTTGTAGGATTTCTCCTGGCTCTTGTCATCTCCCCGCCAACATCTCTTATTCTGCTTACCATCGTTGCTGTTGCGTGGATTTGGGAGGGCAGGATTGATCGTAAGCACATAATTTGGGTGATAGTGGGCGCCGTTGTACTTGGAGTGGGAGCCCTTGCACTCACCTTGCGAGCTTGGGCGTCATTGGAGGGTCGACCGGGTGGAGGGATTCTCGAACTTATTAATTGGTGGTTTTTAAGTGGTGCAGAATATCAGCTTCACCTTCTAATCGAAAATTCTGGTTGGGTTCAGAAAATCTTTGGCATGGTTCCTGAATGGAGCCAACTTCCATTAGCAACAGCATATGGCTTGATACAACCGTTCCTGCCCGCGGCCTTGATGGATAGCACTAGCGCGCCTCTTATTCGAGCCATCGTTTCACTGCGTGCACTTGGTTGGTTCTTTCTTCTCCCATTTTTGATTTACAGCCTTCCTGCTGCGCTACGGTACAAGGGTTGGCGGAGTCTCCAAACCTACTTTGCCATTATCGTATGGATTGGAGTCATTGTCGCATCTTATAGAGATGCGGGTCGAATGTGGGATAATCCTCGATGGAGGGTGATTCTGTTGTGCATCCAGGCCGCAATCGCTGGGTGGGCCTGGGTGAGTGCCAGACGTAGGAACAACCCTTGGCTTTTACGTACCGGCATCATTGTCGTTTTCGCTACGCTTGCATTCATTCACTGGGAGGCTGGTCGCTATTATGGCCTACCGCGCCTGAATCTTTGGGAAACGCTATTCGTTATCGCAGCCTTCTCCTCCGTCTTCATCCTCGGGTCGATTGCTTATGACCGCTGGCGAGCGCGGGGGAATGGTACTTGACCACTGGGTAGCTAGAGGTATAATTCAGCGGTTGAATTTTAGCTGAAGCTGCAGTTTTTCGATTAAGGAGAATGCGATGCCCAATGCTTTAGTGACGGGAATTACTGGGCAGGATGGTTCATACCTTGCTGAATTATTGCTGAGTAAGGGCTACGAAGTACACGGCATGATCCGCAAGGCCAGCACCTTCAACACTGAGCGGATCGACCACATTTACCAAGATCCTCACGATCCTTCTGCTAGACTATTCCTCCATTACGGAGTTCTTTCAAACAGTGAACAGTTAATGAACCTCATTTACAATGTGAGGCCTGATGAGGTGTACCACTTGGGTGCGCAGTCTCATGTTCAGGTGAGTTTTGAAATGCCAGAGTACACTGGCTCTGTTACTGGTTTGGGGACCACCAGGATCTTGGAAGCCATACGGCGCAGCGGTCTCAAGGCACGCTTCTATCAGGCATCGTCGAGCGAAATTTACGGTAGCTCGCCACCGCCACAGGATGAGAACACCCCATTCAAACCTCGAAGCCCATATGCCATTGCGAAACTTTATGGATATTGGATCACGGTGAATTACCGCGAAGCTTATGATATGTTCACAACGAATGGGATTCTCTTCAATCACGAAAGCCCACGCAGAGGACCGACATTCCTCTCGAGGAAGGTTACACGTGCGGTGGCACGCATTATTGCAGGACAACAAGATAAGGTCTACCTCGGTAACCTAGATGCACGCAGGGACTATGGCTATGCTCCAGAATATGTCGAAGTTATGTGGAAGATGCTTCAGCAAGATCAACCGGAAGATTACGTCGTTGGAACTGGTGTTGCGCCTACTATGCGTGAATTCGTAGCCGAATCTTTTGAGTATGCGGGTTTGGATTGGGAGAGATATGTCGAGATCGACCCGCGATACTTCCGACCAACGGAAGTTGATTTTCTGCAAGCTGATGCATCAAAGGCGAAAAAACAACTCGATTGGGAGCCGAAGATCACTTACAAGCAGCTTGCCCGTATTATGGTTGATGCTGATATGGAGGCAATTGGATTGACACCTATCGGCGAGGGTCTCAAGATCCTTGAGGAATCATTTAGCGATTGGCACCGGTGGGAGACTGGCGTTACAGCTGTACTAAATAGCGAGAGCAATGGATTTGAGTGAGGCCTTGTCAGCAAGGGATTAGGATCGATTTGTTCAGGCCGGGAAGGGAGGCGGGGTTAAGTGAGTGTGGACCTTTCAGTAGTGATTCCGGTTTACAACGAGCGCGATAACTTAATGCCACTTCACGAGTCGCTTCGAAAAGCGCTCGATGGATATTCCTATGAGTTAGTGTTCGTCGACGACGGCTCAAAGGACGGAAGCGATGAAGTACTCCAGGAAATCGTTCGCGAGGATCCAGAGCACACGCATGTAATCGAGTTCCGCCGCAACTTTGGCCAAACTGCGGCCATTGATGCGGGAATTGCCCACTCCATCGGAGAAGTGATTGTCACCATCGATGCTGATCAGCAGAATGACCCCGCTGATATTCCTTTCTTGATGGAAAAAATCGAAGAGGGTTTCGATGTCGTCTCCGGTTGGCGCGTGGACCGACAGGATACATTGATTACTCGGAAAATCCCATCACGTATCGCAAATTGGATCATTTCGAAGGTGACCGGCGTTAAGCTTCATGATTATGGGTGCACGCTGAAAGCCTATCGAAAAGAAGTGCTTGAGGGCTTTCATCTTTACGGCGAAATGCACCGATTCATACCAGCGTACGCCGGATGGGTAGGAGCGAAGATTACCGAAGTTCCTGTACGCCATCATCCGCGGCGACATGGAAAGGCAAAGTACGGTTTAGAACGAACTTGGAAGGTCATACTAGATCTTTTCACCGTGAAGTTTTTAATCAGTTATGCGAATAAACCTATTTACCTCTTCGGCGGCGCCGGAACCATCCTGGTCATCTTCAGTATTATCCTACTTGCGATTCTGGTAGGGCGGCGAATCTTTTTGGACGAGCATCTCATCCGATCACCTCTACTACTAATGACTGTTATGATGTTCATTCTAGGCGTCCAATCGATCATGATGGGCCTGATCGCTGAACTCCTCGCCAGGACGTATCACGAATCTCAGGCCAAGCCAACATATTCCATACGCAGAATATACAACGGCTGGGAAACCGAAGAGGCGAACGACCTCGTTCGGCAAGCTTGATTGTGTGATACGTGAAGATCCTTGTATTAAACTATGAGTATCCGCCTGTTGGCGGAGGTGGTGGGCGCGCATGTGCGGATTTGTGCGGGGCGCTTGTTCGTCGTGGGCATGAGATCCATCTACTCACATCGCACTATCGACATCTACCTCGCAAAGAGATGGTGGATGGTTATACAGTTCACCGCATTCCTTGTGGTCGTAATTCAATAACCAGAGCGTCATTTTTCTCCATGGCATGGTTCATCACCGCAGCCTATCTGCCAGGAATGTCGCTTCTACGGACATGGGATCCGGATGTGCTGCACGTTCATTTCGCTGTACCTACAGGTGTCCTTGCTCGAAGGCTTTCACGCAGAGGGCATATTCCATATGTTCTCACAGCCCACCTCGGAGATGTTCCAGGTGGAGTTCCACAGAAGACGGATCGTTGGTTTCGCTTCGTCTATCCATTCACGCATTCCATCTGGAAGGATGCGAGCACAGTTATCGCCGTGAGCGAGTTCACCAAAGATCTGGCGTTGAAGCATTATGAAGTACCGATCCGGGTGATTCCAAATGGTGTTGAATTGGCGGAAAAATCCGATTCTTATGAGGAAGTCCCAATTGGTGAGCCACCTCAGATAATCTTCGCCGGTCGATTCCAACCACAAAAAAATCTCCCATTCTTGGTGAAGTCGCTTGATCGAATTCGTGATATGCAATGGCAATGCCTGCTACTCGGGGATGGTCCTCAATGGGAAGAGGTGAAAAACGAGATTCATATGCGAGACCTCGAGGAGCGCGTTCGTCTTGGAGGCTGGGTGAGCCCTGAAGAAGTTTGGGATGAGCTTGGGAATAGCGACATCCTTGCGATGCCCTCACTCTCCGAAGGCCTGCCGGTCGTTGGTGTATATGCGCTGGCACAAGGACTGGCCATCGTGGCAAATAGGGCAGGTGGATTGGGTGAGCTTGTTGAAAACGGTACCAATGGTCGATTATGCAATGTGGGGGATGAAGACTGCTTCGTGGAAGGCCTTCGATGGTGCCTTGAAGACGTAGAGAGGTTGAGGGGGTTAAAGAAGACCAGCAGAGCGAAGGCAGAACGGTACGATATCAAAAAGATTGCTGAAACGTATGAAGCAATCTTTGAAGAGGCCGTGCCTTGAAAGAAATCCAGTCATTCAACTTCCATGATCTTATCGGCATTCAGGTTATCAGCGAGGTTCCTGAAGCACTGCACTACTTTGAAGAAGAATATGGATTTGCGAAGGGGCCACTTCCAGAGGATGTCCAGACGATCCGACTGCACTGGCGAAAGAGGGTACCACTCAACAAGGGCCAGTCTGGTTTCAAGAGGCATCGTCACAAAATCCTTGCACGATGGTCATATAGGATTTCTTTCTCGGTTGAGGGGATTGAAATTGAGGTGTCTGGTAATCGCTTCGCAATTCCCATGGTCCTCCACATGCTAATCCATCCAGCGCTGAGGTACCTCTGTAGCTTGCAGAGAGTATTAATGCTTCATAGCTCAGCAGTGGCTAGATCGGGTAAGAGTATTGTTTTTACAGGCGCGGGAGGGACCGGAAAAACAACGGCCAGTTCTATGTTACTCGCCAGGAGTGATGGGAAATGGGAGCTTCATGCTGATGACTATGTGTTCATTACAGAAACGGCCAACACGCTAGCGTATCTCACGCGTTCGCATCTATATCGCGACCTACTGTGTTGGGTTCCAGAAATCCGTTTCCGTCTCACCACACAAGAACGCATTCAACTTGAAATCCTTGGTCGCATTCGTGAGGTCACCAGGGATGGGCTCAAGTGGCCGGTGAGATTGACGGCAGACCGTCTTTGGCCGGACCTTAAAGTTACAAAGAGCGCGAGGTTATCCGCATTAGTTGTCTTGAACCAAGGTACGGATGAGGATTTTCACTGTTCAATTATCCAGCCGGATGAAGAGCTTATCGATTTCCTCATTGACATGAATTTTTTCGAGGCCCGCCATTTCATCCGGTTGGTCGAACAAGCTCCCGAACCGTCACTTGCTGTTGGGTGGTTGGGTGAGTGGAAGCGCCGTGAAAGGGACATCCTTAAAACGATCCTTCGTACTACCTCTGTTTACAGAATGGAAATTCCACAGGATCG
>JABAOH010108169.1_pt1 | contig 43543 bp, 39 predicted proteins | sample 7062181 | NCBI WGS metagenome assembly JABAOH01 (sample SAMN14538630, study PRJNA623070) | marine sediment metagenome | biome: marine biome [ENVO:00000428]; feature: marine pelagic biome [ENVO:01000023]; material: deep marine sediment [ENVO:00002113]; isolation source: pool of 5 deep marine... | reverse complement strand
CGCGAGAGCTCGGGGCGGCGCTCGACCGAATAGACCAGCTCGAACAGCTTGGACAGCACGGCGGCGTGGTAGCCCGATCCGGAGCCGATCTCGAGCACCTTCCCGGTGCCGTCGGGTTCGAGCAGTTCACTCATCCTGGCGACGATCCAGGGTTGCGAGATCGTCTGCGTCTCGCCGATCGGCAAGGAGACGTCGCTGTACGCCTTGCCGCGCAGCGCTTCCTCGACGAAGAGCTCACGTGGGATGGCGTTCATCGCACTGAGTACACGACGTGAAACGATGCCGCGCTCGCTCAACTGGCGGATCATGCGGTCGCGCCGGATCTGCTCGTGTCCCGTCAAAGCAGATCCTCGACCCAGCCGGCCAGCGACTCGAGCGAGTTCTCGTGGGTCATGTTGGTGTGCAGCGGGCTGATCGAGACGTACCCCTCGGCCACCGCGCGGTGGTCGCCATCCGGCTCACCGGTCGGGGTCATGTCGATGTCGTCGATCCAGTAGTAGGGCCGCCCCGACGGGTCCTTGCGCTCGACCGCGGTGGCGCGGTATTCGCGAGTCCCCTGCCGGGTGACACGAATGGACTTGGCCGGGACGTGCGGGACGTTGACGTTCAGCAGCGTGCCCGTGGGCAACCCCTCGGCAAGCACCCGCTCCGCGACGCGGCAAGCGATGCGCGCCGCCTGGGCGTAGTCGATCGGGCCCTCGGGTGGGGTCGCCGTCGAGACCGCGACGGCGGGGATGCGCAGCAGCGCGCCCTCGAGCGCCCCGGCCACCGTCCCGCTGTAGGTCACGTCGTCGCCCACGTTGAGGCCGCGGTTGATCCCCGACAGCACCAGATCCGGCAACCGCCCGCACAGCTTGTCCACGGCCAGGTGAACGCAATCCGTCGGCGTTCCGGTGATGCGGTAACGACCATCTGCGACCGTCCGGACACGCAGCGGACGGTCCAGCGTCAGCGCGTGGCTCGCACCGCTCTGCTCCCGATCCGGCGCGGAGACGACGACCTGCCCCAGACCGAGCACAGCCTCGGTGAGCGCATGGATGCCCGGCGCATCGTAACCGTCGTCATTCGTAATGAGGATGAGGGGCCTGGTGCCCGGCACCGGTCACTCCAACGTAGTTCTAGGCCTATTCGCGACCGCGGATTATAGCAAGCGTACCTGGCGACTGGATTTGAACTAAGCCGACGAGCGAAGCGAGTCGGTGTGACCAAATCCGTTGCACCGACCTCAACGCGCCGAAGGCGCGTTGTTGGTCGGGGCGACTGGATTTGAACCAGCGACCACTTGCACCCCAAGCAAGTGCGCTACCAGGCTGCGCCACGCCCCGACCTGGCTGCATGGTAGGGAAAGGCTCTGGGAGCGTCAAGCTAGGACGCTTCGCCCTGAACCTGTTTGAGGATCGCCTCGAGACGCCCGATCGCGCGATCGCGCTTGTCGCGCAACTGCTCCGCCTCGGCCATCGCCTTCTCGCGTTCGCTCTCGGCACGCCGCAGGTTGGTCTTCGCCTCGGCGAGATACAGGCGCAGGTGCGTGATCTCCTCGACGGCGTCGTCGTAACGCTCTTTCGGAACCGTTCCGGTCGACATGGCCGCCGGGGCGGAAACGGCGGACGTCGTTCTGCGCGTACCGAACTCGAGCTGCCGGGGCTCGCTCGGCTTCACCGCTGCGAGCTTCCTCTCCGTTTTCGGCGGCGCCTTGGGCTTGGCCTTGGCCTTCGCGCTCGACTTCCCCGAAAGAACCTGCCGTGCGCCGGCGATCGTGTAGTCCTCTTCGTAGAGCAGTCGTTTGATCCGGAAGATCAGCTCGACGTCGTGCTTCTTGTAGACCGGGCTCCCGGTCCGACCGTGGTCCGGAGACAGCTGCGGGAACTCACTCTCCCAGAAGCGCAGGACGTAGGGCTGCGTGTCGGTGAGCTGGCAGACTTCGTTGACTCGAAAGAAAGGCTTCTCCGGGATCTCCGGCGTGACTGACAAGTGGCATCCTCCCGTTACGGCCCCATAGCGGTCGGCCCGCATAACTATAGGCCCGGCGGACGGCGGGTTTCAAGACGTTTTCAGTCGTCGCTCGTGCCTTCACGGCCGAAATCGTCCTCGATGCGGACGACGTCGTCGAGCTCGGGCGTGGAAACCTCGAAGAGCTCGCAATCGGTGACCCCCCGGAACCGGTGGATCGTCCCCGGCGTGATGTGCCACGTATCCCCGGGTCCGAGGCGTTCGACGCGTTGCCCCTCGCCCTTGCCGAGGACCAGATCGAGGGTTCCGGACTGGACGTAGAAGGCCTCGTCCTTGTGCTCGTGGTACTGCAGGCTCAGCTGCGCCCCGGCCTTGATGAACAGCAGCTTGCCCGCGTAGCGCTCGGTGCAGATGAAGCGCAGCTCGTGCCCCCAAGGCTTGTCTACTCGATCCATGTTGAGAGCTTACTCCTTCCCCAGATCGCGGTGGCGCGTGGTGAACCTGACCTCGCGTCCGCCGAGGTGCGCGCCCAGCTTCTCCACCAGGGCGACCGAGCGATGTTTTCCACCGGTACAACCGATCGCGACGGTCAGGTAGCTCTTCCCCTCGGCGGCGTAGTGCGGGATGAGGAAGTCGAGGAACGACGTCAGCCGCTCGAAGAACTCCCCCGTCAGCTCGATGTCGTCGAGGAAGCCCTGAACCTCGGGCCCCGTGCCGTCGAGCTCGCGCAAGCCGTCGACGAAGTACGGGTTGGGCAGGAACCGCACGTCGAACAGGAGGTCCGCTTCCGCCGGAGGCCCGTGCTTGAAACCGAACGAAACCAGGTTGACTTTGGGACCGCCGTGCGCCCCCTCGGCGGCATAGGCGTTGTTGATGATCGACCGCAGCTCGTGGGACGTGTAGTGCGTCGTATCGATGATGCGATCGGACGTCTCGCGCAACGGAGCGAGCGTGGCCCGCTCGGCGGCCAGCGCCTCGTCCAACGTCGTCGTCTCGTGGCTCAGCGGATGCGGTCGCCGCGTTTCGCTGTAACGACGTTTGAGCACTTCGTCCGAGCAATCGAAGAAGAGCATCGTCACCGGAAGCTTCCCCTCGCGCAGGCGCTCGAGTGTCGCGGGGAACTCACGCAGGGAGCCGCCCCCACGCGCGTCCACCACCAATGCCGCCAGCGGCGTCTGTTCCGAGCGCTGGATCAGGTCGCAGAACGGTTGGATCATCGCCACCGGGAGGTTGTCGACACAGAAATAGCCGAGATCCTCGAAGCAACCCGCCGCGAGAGATTTTCCCGAGCCCGACAACCCGGTAATCACGATCAGTTGGTTCACGTCAGCGCTCCGGATCCTCTCGGTCGCGGAGCATCGCGCCGCGAAGCACCTCGTCTTCCGTCTCGGCGCGGGCCGGATGGAGTCGTTCGCCGAGCCGGCGCGCCAGCTGGCGGGCCGGGTGGTAGCCCTTGAGCTTGAGCAGGTGGTTGCGCGCGGCGACCTCGATCAGCACCGAGAGGTTGCGACCGGGTCCCACGGGCATCTCCACGAACGGCAGCTCGAACCCGAGGATCTCCTGCTGCTGGTCGTCGAGCCCCAGTCGGTCGTAACTCTTGCCGTCCTTGAGCGGATCGAGCCGGATCACGTACTCGACGAACTTGTTCAGGCGCACCGCCGCCACGCCGAACAGGTCCTTGACGTTGACGATGCCGAGCCCGCGCAGCTCCATGTGGTAGCGGGTCAGCTCGGGGCCGGTGCCGACCAGCACGTCGCCGCGGCGCTTGATCTCCACCACGTCGTCGGAGACGAGCCGGTGGCCGCGGACGACCAGGTCGAGGGCCGTCTCACTCTTGCCCACACCCGAGTCGCCCAGCAGGAGTNNAGCAACACACCCTGGACGACGACCCGTGGCGCCAGCCGGTCCTCCAGGTAACGGGTCAACAGATCGATGGCCACGGACGCCGTCAGGTCCGTCGTGAGCAACGGGACGTCCTGGCGCTCGGCGACCTTGACGAGCTCCTCGGGGATCTCGGACCCGCCGGTCACCACGAAGCAGCTGGCGCCCTGGCGGCACAGCTGAGCCATGATCCGCTCGCGCTCGGCCGGCGGGCGCTCCTGCAGGAAGATCATCTCGGACTTGCCGAGGATCTGGATGCGTCCCGAGTCGATGTACTCGAGGAAGCCCGCCAGGGCGAGACCCGGTTTCTGGATGCGCGCGCGGCTGACGAGATTGTCGAGTCCGTTGGCCCCGGCACGGACGTTCAGACCGAGCGCCTCCGCACCGGCGTCCGAGAGTAACTCGCGCACGGCCATGGTAGGGATCGCGCAGCTTTCCTGGTCACCCAATCGAGCGGCTCCGACGTTTTGAAAGAATGGCGGAATTTTAGGAAGGGGGTCCGAAGCTGTCAAGAACGCGCGTTTGACAGCCCGCTTCGCCCGGTGGCATCATCGCGCTTTCACTCGTAGCGAAATCCACCACGCAATCATTCTGGCAGCCGAATCGGCCTCTAGCAGGAGTTCTACCATGAGCGGGAACGCAGTTGTCCATGTCATCGGCACAGGAACGATCGGCGAGCCTCTGATCGGCTTGCTGTGTGAATTCCGTGAGCAGTTGGGCATCGACGAGGTCACTTTTCACAAGCGCACCCCGCTACTCACCGACCGCTCGAAGGTCATCAGCCTGATGAGCAAGGGTGCCCGTCTGTGCGTCGACGATTCGGCCGCCAAGGGCTTCCAGAACCTCGGGATGGAGCCCAGCTTCGAGGCGGTCGAGGCGATCAACCGCGCCGCGGTCGTCATCGACTGCACGCCCTCCGGCGTCGGGATCTCCAACAAGACCAAGTACTACGAGAAGTTCACCAAGAACACGCTGGGGTTCATCGCCCAGGGCAGCGAGTTCGGTTTCGGCAAGCCCTACGCCCGGGGAATCAACGATTCGGCGCTGATTCGAGGCGAGGACAAGTTCATCCAGGTCGTCTCCTGCAACACGCACAACCTGTCGATCCTGATCCAGGCGCTGGCGCTGCAAGACGGCGGTCCCGACAACCTGGTCGAGGGCCGTTTCGTCTGCATGCGCCGGGCCAACGACATCTCCCAGGACGGCAGCTTCGTGCCCAGCCCGATGGTGGGACGGCACAAGGACGAGCGGTTCGGCACGCACCACGCGCGGGACGCGTGGTCGCTTTACAACACGATGGGTTACGACCTGAACCTGTTCTCGACCGCGATCAAGCTGAATACGCAGTACATGCACACGATCTTCTTCGATATCAAGGTCAAGAGCGAGACCAACGCCCAGCGCCTGATCGAGCACATCATGCTCAACGATCGGATGGCGTTGACCTACAAGAGCTCGGCCAACGCGGTGTTTTCGTTCGGGCGTGACCAGGGGCACTACGGCCGCATCCTCAACGTCACCGTGGTCTGTCAACCGACGCTTGCCGTGCGCAACGGCACGGAGATCGTCGGCTACTGCTTCACGCCGCAGGACGGCAACTCGCTGCTGTCGTCGCTCTCGGCCGCGACCTGGTTGCTCTACCCGAACGACTACGAGGACCGGGTGCAGTGTCTCAAGGCGTGGTTCTACGACGAGGTGTGATCCTTCACGGCCTGCGTCAGCGCCGGCAGCACCTCGAAGAGATCGCCCACGATCCCGTAGGTCGCGACCTTGAAGATCGGTGCTTCGGGGTCCTTGTTGATCGCCACGATCGTGCCCGACGAGGACATCCCCGCGAGGTGCTGGATCGCTCCCGAGATGCCGCAGGCGATGTAGAGCTGGGGCGATACGACCTTTCCGGTCTGTCCCACCTGGTGCTTGTGCGGGATCCAACCCTCGTCGACGACCGCGCGCGAGGCCCCGACGGCCGCGCCGAGCGCGGAAGCGAGATCACGGACGAGCGAGAAGTTGGCCGCCTCCTTGAGGCCGCGCCCGCCGGAGACCACGATCGAGGCCTCGGCGACGTCCAGCTCCTGCTCCTCGGGTGTCTCGACGCGTACCGTGCGCACGCGCAGGCCACTCCTGTCGAGTGGGCAGTCGATCGTCTCGGTGGCCGCCTCACGCGAATCGTCCGCAGCGGGCGCGGGGAACACGTTGGGCCGCAGCGTCGCGACGGTTCGCGTCGAACCGGCGACGGAGAGGGACACGATGGCCTTGCCGGAATAGACCGGTCGCGCACCCTTGAGGCCGTCTTCCGGGGACCATGCGATCGCCGTGAGGTCGCACGCGGAGGCCGCATCCAGCCGCGCGGCCAGTCGTGCCGCGACGTCTTTCCCCATGGCGCTGGCCGGGGCCAGCACGAGGCTCGCGGATTCCTTGTCGGCGGCCGCCGCGATCGTCGCCGCATAGGCTTGGCCCTGGTACGAATCCAGCGCCTCCTCGGCACAGCACAGGACGCGGTCCGCGCCGTAGGCCGCAAGCCCGGGAGCGGCGCCGGCTGCGCCTGCCCCGATCGCGACGACACTGACGCCGCCGGAGCAGCCGTCCGCGATCCGCCGCGCGACCCCGATCGCCTCATGGGTCGAGCGTTTGAACGCGCCGTCGCGACATTCGGCAAAGACGAGGATCGTACCCATCACAGCACCTTCGCTTCTTCGTGAAGCAGTCGCACGAGCTGCTTGGCCGCCGTCTCGGCGTCGCCCTCGATGATCCGCCCGTCCGGCCTCGCCGGAGGCAGGGCGAACGCGTCCCAGCGCAGCTTCGGATCGGTCGACGACGGATCGTCGAGATCCAGATCGCCGGGGGACAGCGTTTCGATCGGCTTCTTCTTGGATTGCATGATGCCGCGAAGGGACGGCAGGCGCGGCTCGTTGAGCCCTTTCTCGCAGGTGAACACGGCGGGAAGCGAGCCCTCGTGGATCTCCACGGCGCCTTCCACCGCACGTGCGGCGGTGAATGCCGGCCCGTCGAGCTCCAGCGAGGAGATCGCCGCGACGTGAGGCCATTCCAGCAGCTCGGCGAGCATCGGGCCCGTGGATCCCTCATCGGTGCCGACGCCGTACTTGCCGAGCAGCACCATGTCCGGCTGTTCCTTGGCCACGACCGCGGCCAGCGCTTTGGCCCGGGTCAGCGACTCGGCGGACTCCAGCGCCTCGTGCTCGATGAGGACCGCCCGGTCCGCGCCCGTTGCCAGCATCGTCCGCAAGGTCGCTTGGCAGGCCTGCGGCCCGGCGCAGACGGCGACGACCTCGCCCTCCCCCGCCGCCTCGCGGAAGCGTAGCGCCTGCTCGAGGGCGTACTCGTCGTAGGGCGACGCGCCCCATTTGTTCACGGCCTGCGGATCGAGGCGGTTGCCGTCCGCATGAACGGCGACCTTCGTCTCCGTATCCGGGACGTGCTTGATGCAAACCAGGTATTTCATGTTTCTCGCTTCCCTATTGTCTCGGCCGCGAGCCTTCGGGACGACGACCGCACGCGAACGCTAGGGCCGCTTGAGCACGATCGTCGCGTTGGTGCCTCCGAAACCGAAGGAATTACTCAACGCGACGTTGACCGGCATCGAGCGGGCCTCGTTCGGCGCGCAATCGATCGCACACTCGGGATCGGGGTCGTCATGGTTGATCGTGGGCGGCACCTTGCCGTCACGGATGGCCAACGCGGAGATCGCCGTCTCGAGGCCTCCCGCGGCACCCAGCAGATGCCCGGTCATGGACTTGGTCGACGAGCAGACGACTTCCTTGCCGTGCGCACCGAGGACCTGGTGGATCGCCATGATTTCGATCCGGTCCCCCGCCGGGGTGGACGTTCCGTGCGCGTTGATGTAGTCGACCTCACCCGGTTCGATGTCGGCATCTTCGAGTGCACGGTTCATCGAGCGGATCGGCCCGTCGCCGTCCTCCGAAGGCGCCGAGATGTGGAACGCGTCACCGCTGAGCCCGTAACCGGCAACCTCGGCATAGACGTTCGCGCCGCGCGCCAACGCGGCCTCGCGCTCTTCGAGGAACAGGATCCCGGCGCCCTCGCCCATGACGAAACCGTCGCGTCCGGCGTCGAACGGCCGGCTGGCCTTCTCGGGCTCGTCGTTGCGGGTGGAGAGCGCCTTCATCGAGCAGAACCCCGCCACCGCGAGCGGGGTGATCACCGCCTCGGCACCGCCGGCAATCATCGCATCGGCGTAGCCGCCCTGGATCAGGCGAACGGACTCTCCGATGGCATGAGAGCCCGTAGCGCAAGCCGTCGCACAGGCCAGGTTCGGGCCCTTTGCCCCGAACAGGATCGAGACCTGCCCGGCGGCCATGTTCAGGATCATTCCAGGAATGAAAAACGGCGAGACCCGGCGCGGACCACGCTCGCTGAGGATCGCGTGTTGCTTCTCCAGCAACTGCAGCCCGCCGATACCGGAACCGATGTAGACACCGACCCGCTCGGCATTGGCCGTGTCGATCTCGTAGCCCGAGTCGGCCAGCGCCTCACGGGTCGCCGCAACGGCGAAGTGCGTGAACGGGTCGGTCTTACGGACGTCTTTCTTGTCCATCGCCGAAAGCGGGTCGAAGTCGCGCACCTCACCGGCGATGCGGCAACTGTAGTCGCTCGCATCGAAGCGGGTGATGGGGCCGATGCCGCTTCTTCCGGCAAGCAATGCTTGCCAGGAGCTCTCACGGTCGAGGCCCAGCGGCGTCAACAACCCGATGCCGGTGATGACAACGCGTCGGCGCATGAGGGGTACCTGAGGGTCTATTTTGCGTTGGACTGGATGTATTCCACGGCCTGTTGAACGGACGCGAGTTTTTCCGCGTCCTCGTCGCTGATCTCGAGACCGAACTCTTCCTCGAGCGCCATCACGAGTTCGACGACATCCAACGAATCGGCGCCGAGATCGTCCACGAACGACGCCTCTGGCTTGACTTCCTCGTCGTCGACGCCGAGTTGCTCGACGATGATGTGTTTGACTTTTTCTTCGACCGAAGCCATCTGTCGTGTCCTCCGTACACTCGACCGGGCCTGTTGACCCGATTGAGGTCCTCACATGTGCATCCCACCATTGACGTGTAACGTGATGCCCGTCACGTATGTCGCACCGGACCCGACCAAGAAGGCGACCGCGTCGGCCACATCTTGCGGCGAGCCCAGCCGCCCCAGTGGGACTTGCGACAGTAGCGCATCGCGTTGCTTTGCGTCCAGAGCCCGGGTCATGTCGGTGTCGATGAACCCCGGGGCGACGCAGTTTACCGTGATATTGCGCGAACCCAGCTCGCGGGCGAGGCTGCGCGAGAACGCTTCGATCCCCGCCTTGGTCGCGGCGTAGTTTGCCTGGCCGGGATTCCCGAGCGTCCCGACGACCGAGGTGATGTTGACGATCCGTCCGGCCTTCGCCCGGACCATCTTCGGCACGACCGCGCGGCACATGCGGTAGGTGCCGTCCAGGTTCGTCGAGATGACCGCCTCCCAGTCGTCGGGTTTCATCCGGAGCAAGAGGTTGTCCCGCGTGATCCCCGCGTTGTTGACCAGGATGTCGATGCGTTCGTGGTCCTCGAGGACCGTGGCGACACAACTCTCGACCGAGGCCGGATCGGAAACGTCGAGGGTTACGGCCGTGGCCGCTCCCCCATCCTCACGGATGGACGCCGCGACCGATTCCGCGGCCTCCATGGTGCGGGCCGTGAGCGCGACGTGCGCCCCGAGTGTAGACAGGTGTCGTGCGATCCCCTCACCGATCCCACGTGAGCCGCCCGTGACCAGGGCGACCTTGCCGTTCAAATCTTCGCTCAAGGGGTTGCTCCCAACAGCTCTGCAGCCGCTTGGACCCCCTGCGGATCGGAGACCGCGACGGTCCGCAGCTCGCGACGGATTCGCCGGACCAGCCCGCTGAGCACCTTCCCCGGGCCGATCTCGATGAACGTATCGAAGCCGTCCTCGGCCATCCGTTCGATCAACTCGTGCCAGCGGACGGGCGACGCCACCTGGCGCACCAGGGCGTTTCGCGCCGCGGCGCCATCGCAGACCGGCGTGGCGTCGACGTTCGTGTAGACGGGCACGCGGGGATCCGCAAACGGGATTTCCTCCAGGATCGATGCGAGCCGTTCGGCGGCCGGTGCCATGAGCGACGAGTGGAACGGGGCGCTGACGTCCAACTCCACGGCTTTCCGGGCGCCCGCCTCGCGACAACTCGCGACGGCCCGTTGGACTGCGGCGGCGTGACCCGCCAGCACCACCTGGCCCGGAGCGTTGATGTTGGCCGCCTCGACGACCTGGTGGTCGGCCACCGCCGCACAGACGGCACGCACCCGGTCCAGGTCGAGTCCCAGGATGGCAGCCATCGCGCCCTCGCCCACCGGCACCGCTTCCTGCATGAACCGTCCGCGGGCACGCACCGCGCGCACGGCATCCGCGAACGGGAGCGTCCCTGCCGCCACGTGCGCCGAGTACTCACCGAGGCTGTGACCGGCCGTCGCCTGAGGCTCGATCCCGCGTTCGGCGAGCGCCCTCCAGGCGGCGACGCTGACCGTCAGGATCGCCGGCTGGGTGTTCTCGGTGAGTGCCAGCTCCTCGGCCGAACCCTCGAAGCACAGGACGGAGATGTCGAACGCCAGCGCCCGGTCCGCGGCATCGAAAACCTCGCGACTCTTGGGGACCGTGCGCGCCAGCTCGCGCCCCATGCCGGGCGCCTGTGCCCCCTGGCCCGGAAAAATGAAGGCCGTTCTCATTACCAGCGAGCCACCGATGCCGCCCAGGTCAAACCGGCGCCGAAGGCCGCCATCAAGACGATCTGGCCTTCCTTGATCTTGCCCTCGCGGACAACCTCGTCGAGAGCGATCGGGATGGACCCCGAGGAGGTATTGCCGTAGCGATCGATGTTGATGTAGCAGCGGTCGTCGTTCATCCCCAGCCGTTTGCCCACGGCGGAGATGATGCGTTCGTTGGCCTGGTGTGGGATGAACCAATCCACATCGGCCGGGGTCAGGCCCGCCTGGTCGAGCACCTCGCGGCAGACCTCGTCGATGCTGCGCACGGCCATCTTGAAGGTTTCGTTCCCCTTCATCTTGATGAAGTGAAGCCGTTCGTCGATCATCTTTTGGCTCGGCGGGTGCAGCGTCCCTCCGCCCGGCATGCTGATGAAGTCGACCATGCTGCCGTCGCTGTGCATCGCGGAAGCGAGCACACCGCGCGGCGGGCTACCGGCGGAGAGCAGGACCGCTCCCGCGCCGTCGGCGAAGATCACGCAGGTCGAACGATCCGTCCAGTCGACGTACTTGCTGAGCAACTCGGCGCCGATGACCAGCGCGTGCTGGCAGCGGCCGCTGAGCAGGAACTGCTTGGCCACCGACTGGGCGTAGATGAACCCCGAGCAGCCCGCCGCCAGGTCGAAGGCGCAGGCATTGACACAGCCGAGATCCTCCTGGATCTTGCACGCGGTCGCCGGGATCGGCATGTCCGGTGTGACGGTCGCCAGCACGAGCAGGCCGACGTCCTCGGGGGCGACGCCCGCCGCCTCGAGTGCCTGGCGGCCGGCCTCCGAGGCAAACGTCGAGAGCGTTTCGTGCTCCGCAGCGATGCGCCGTTCCTTGATCCCGGTCCGTGTGGTGATCCACTCGTCCGAGGTGTCCACGATCTTCTCGAGGTCCGCGTTGGTCAGGACCTTTTCGGGGACACTTCGACCGGTTCCGGTCAAGATCGCACTGATCGACATGGATGCCTCCACCGCACTCGGCCATCGCTGTCGGCGGAAAAGATCATACCTTAGCTACGGGATCAAGAAGACGTGGGGTCAAGTCTTGGCATGAGACACTCGGATCGCNNCCGAGTGTCGCATGCCAAGACTTGACCCCTTCTGCGGGTGTCAGATCTCGGGCGGGGTCACGATCTCGCGGCCCTTGTACTGGCCACAGTGCGGGCAAACGCGGTGGGGCAGTTTCTTTTCGTGGCAGTTCGGGCAAACGGAGAGGCCGACTTTTGGCAGGGCATCGTGCGCCCGACGCTTTTTCGTGCGTGCCTTCGAGTGCCGTCGTTTTGGGTTCGCCATGGTCTAGCTCTCGTTTCGGGACCGCTTTCGGCCTCGCGGAGGGTCCATCTCGTCGCGAATCCGGCGAAGGGCTTGTAGCCTTGGGTCCACCGTCTCCTCGCGGCAGTCGCACTCTAGGCGGTTTCGGTTGATGCCGCAAGTCGGGCACAATCCGGCACACGAGCCCGAGCAGAGCGGCTTCTGCGGCAGGTTGAGGAAGACCTGCTCGGTCGCCACCGCATCGAGTTCGACCTGCCCCTCCTCGATCTCGAAAAAGCCGGTCTCGCTGGTGTCGATCCGGTGATCGGGGTCCTCGACCTCGGGCGCCTCGGAGCGTAGCGTGAGGTGGAATTCCGCCTCCACCGGTTGCTCGAAGGGCTCAAGACAACGGCAACAACGGAGTCGCAGGGGGCCTTCGAGGCGTCCGTCGAGCGAGGCGCCCTCCGCCGGCCTGCCCCGAGTCGGGCCGGCGGTGATGGTGCCCCGCACCCGGACGTTCGGCGGTTCGAGCAGGTCGGGATTGTCGTCGCGGACTCGCGTCAGAGTGAGGGTCTGGTCGAACTCCAGCGAGCCCTCCCCTATGTCGTTGATATCAATGAACATGATCCGGTCCGTGCGTGGCCGGATCGTAGCACGCGCAAGTGCTAGCCGCCCAAGGTGGCCAGTTCGCTCTCGGCCTCGGGGTGCTCGGGAACGAGCTTGAGCGCCTCCTCGAACTGCTTCCGCGCACGCAGCTTGAGGCCCCGTTTCTTGTAGAACCGCCCGAGGCTGATCCAGTAACTCGCGTTCCAGGGGTCCAGCTCGGTCGCCTTCGTGAAGTTCTGCTCCGCCTGGTGCTGCCAGCGCGGACCCGGGTTGCGCACCTGGCACTCCGCGAGCAGGTAGAACAGTTTGGCGTCTTCCGGGTCGTAGGAGATGGCGAGCTTCCCGTATTGGATGGCGTTGTGAAAATCGCCGTCACGCTGCGCCTTGACGGCTTTGCTGTAGTAACTGTTCGCGACCTTCTGCGACTCTTCGAGGGCGACCTTCGACTTGCTCTTGTCCATCTCCGCGCGCACCAGGAGGTTGTCCACGTCCCCATCGGCGTCCCTTGCCTGGACCAGTGGCGCACTCTTGACCGCGTCGACCGTCTCGGCCTGGGTCAGCCTGAGGTAGGCCTCGATCAGACGGCTCTCGATGACTGCCAGCTCGGACCGGAACTGATCTCGAACGCTGGGCAGCAACCGCTCGCGGCTGAACAGGCCCTTTGCCTCCTCGTAGGCTTGCTCGATCGCCTCGCGGCCGGTGCTCGGCGTTACACCCAGGACCTCGTAAGGGTTCTGCGTGCGCATCTGCGCGTAAGCCTGCCGGATAGTCTGTTCCTGCATGCGCTCGAGCGCCCGGCGGTCGGCATGATCGCGCAGGATGTTCGCGACGCGGAACGACCCTTCGCCCAGTGGCGGGCTGTACTCCAGGACGCCCATCACGAGCAAGCCGAACAGGAATCGCAAGGCTAAAGCTTCCTCATGCTGCGGCAGCACCGAGAGCACCTCGGACGCCGTGGAGTTGCCGTCGACGCGCGAGAGAATGAACCCGTGCGACGCCGACAACGTCAGCCGCTCCACGGGAAGCGGTGCGGGAGTCCGCAGCCGGATCTGGTTGTCCAGCCCATGCATCGCCTCGCCGATCGGATCGAAATCCGTCATATTGAAGATGCCCTGGAGGATCACCTCGAAGGTCATCAGGACGTCGGTCTCGAAGACCGGTTCGGCCTCATCTTCGTCCTTGAAGCGGGCGGCGCCACCCTCCCAGCGGAACACCGATCGGACGACGCTCTCGATGATCGCCTTGATGGCGTTGCTGAGCGGTTCGCGCGAGATCAGGCCGCGGTTGATCAGCCCCTGCGCCAGGCTGACACCGGTCGTGCGGCCGGATTCGGCCTCCTGCAGCGCACCCGGGGACAGCAGCTTGTCCTGGACGAGACGGCGGCCGAGCTTCTCGAAGTCCTCGTAGGACTCCGCGTAGTGGATCAGGCCGCGGGAGAACCAAATGCGTTTCTGTTTACCCTCTCGGTCGAGCTCGAGGACACCGGTCCGCTCGCCGAGATAGAGGTCCCGGAAGATCTCGGCCAGCGTCTGGGAGCTGAAATGCGATTGCACGTGCTAAACCTGTGTCAAGCCCTTCCCGGACAATATAACGATCCCGAAATGGAAGTCACGCTTCGCCCGGATGGCGGCCAAAATTCAAAGAACTGGACGTTTTCGTCTCAGCGAGCACTGTTTTGAGCGGCGCGAAGGGCGTCGGCGCGACCGAGGACCTTGACCACGTACTGCTCCGTCTCGGGGTACGGGGGGACCCCCTGGTAGCGATCGACGGCCGCCTCCCCGGCGTTGTACCCGGCCAGCGCGAGTTGTTCGTCGCCCGAGAACCGGTCGAGCAACCAGTCCAGGTAACGCGCTCCCCCGTCGATGTTCTGATCCGGATCGAAACTGTCGGCCACACCGAAACGCTTCGCCGTTTCCGGCATCAGCTGCAACAACCCCTCGGCACCCTTGTGCGACACCGCTCGCGGGTCGAACCCGGACTCGACCGCGGCCATGGCGGTCAGTAGGACGGGGTCGACGCCGTGGCGCTGGGCCGCCCGGCGGATCGTCTCCGCGTAGGGGCCGGCCATCCGGGTCCACGCGTCGTTCGGTTTCTGCCTCACGGGCGGTGCGACCGCAACGGCCGTCGCCGACATCTGGTAGCGCGCGACACGCGTCGCCGGCACATGTAACTCGCTACCGCCCTGGAGCACGAGGGTCGCCACGTCCCCGTTGACGGAAACCGACGCCACGTGGAGCGTGCGGCCATCCACGAAAGTGACGACCGCCTCCGCGCCCTGGATCGGTGCGACGGCAAGCAGCAACACGAGACCGCAGAGGATCGATCCGGCTCTCATCCCCCTCCTTATACGGATCGCGTCAAAGCGCGTCAAACATGGCGCCCAAAAACGCCGTAAAACAAGGTTGACTAGCGACGGCGAAACGCGCGCTCGATCTCATCGAGGCTCAGACGGAAGAGCGCCGGCCTGCCGTGCGGACAGGTCGAAGGATTCTCCACCCGGAACAGGTCGTCGAGCAGCCGTTGCATGGCCGGACGACTCAACGGGTAGTTCACCTTGATCGCGGCGTGACACGCGGCGGTCGTGATCATCCGGCGACGCAGCGCATGCGTGTCCCGTTTGGCGCTGGTCGCGGTCCCCGCCTGGCCCAGCAGCTCGCCGATCAGTTCGGAAGGATCCGAACCCGAGACAATGGCGGGGATCGCGCTGACCCGCACCGTCGTCCCGCCGAAGGGCTCGATGTGAAAACCCAGCCGGCGGAATTCGTCGAGCTCGGCCAGCAACCAGGAACACTCTTCGGCCGAGAGCTCGATCGTCTGCGGGAACATCAGCGTCTGAATCTCGACCGTATCGTCGTCCGCGTCCGCGAGATACTTCTCGAACAGGACGCGCTCATGGGCGGCATGTTGATCGACGAGAAGGATGCCCTCGCGGTCTTGGGCCACGATGTAGCTCTCCAGGTATTGGCCAAGCGTTGTCGCGGCGCTTTCTTCGTCGCGGAGCTCGCCTCGATCGAGCAACGGTGTGGCGGGCCTGGCGATCGAGCCGGGACGTGATTCGGCGACACGCCATGCCGCATCACCCGCAGACGACTCGCGATGTCGTTCCAGGTAGGACAGGGTCGCCTCCCCGACGCCGCCAGCCCGCCCTGCGACGTCCTCGCCCGAGGGCCGGAGCTCGGTCAATGTCGGAACGACCGCCGCGCCCTGTAACGCAGAGCGAATCGCCAGGCGCGTCGTTTCGTGCACTTGCCGGCCGGCGCTGAAACGAACCTCGCGTTTCTGCGGGTGGACGTTGACGTCGACCAGCTCGAGGTCCGCTTCCAGGAAAAGAACCAGCGCCGGATACCGGCCGCGTGGCATCGTCTCGCCGTACGCACTGTTGATCGCATGCTGGATCGTGCGATCGCTGACGCTCCGGCCGTTCACGAAGACGTGCTGGGAATCGCGCCGCGGCAGGCTGTCCACCGGTCGGCCCGCAAAGCCATGAACTCGAAGCCCGTCGGACTCCAGCTCGAACGGGATCATCTTGCGGGCGCGCTCGCGACCGATGATCTGCGCGACGCGTTCGGCGAAACCTTCGGCGACGGGCGTGTCGAGAAGCGTCTGCCCTCCGTGCTCCAGCCGGAAACGCGCCGGCGGGCGGGCGAGTGCCGTCCGGGTGACCAGGCGGACGACGTGCGCGAGCTCGGTCGAATCCGCACGCAGGAATTTACGTCTCGCGGGCACGTTGAAGAACAGACGCTGGACCTCGATGCGGGTCCCGCGGTGCCCCGCCACCTCGCGTTCCGATTCGAGCTCGCCGCCGCGAATCACCAACTCCGTTCCGGCGAAACCCTCGCTCTGCGTGCGCAACCGGAAAACCGACACGGCAGCGATACTGCTCAGCGCCTCGCCACGGAAGCCGTACGTCTCGATCCGATCGAGATCGGCATCCGATGCCAGCTTGCTCGTCGCGTGCCGCGCGACGGCCAGTCGCGCGTCGTCGGCGCTCATGCCGCACCCGTCGTCGTCGACGACGATGCTCGACTTGCCTCCGTGTTTGATTTCGACACGGACGTCAGTTGCACCGGCATCCAGGCTGTTTTCGAGCAGTTCCTTGACGACCGATGCGGGGCGCTCGACGACCTCCCCCGCAGCGATTCGATCGATCAGGTGCTCGGGTAGGCGTTTTATGCGGCTCACGTGAAGGGCGCTCCAGGTGGGAGGGGATCTTAACATCGTGCCGCGTTGACACCCCGTTGTGCCGATTCTGCATCCGCAGGAGACACGTTCGTGCTCTCCTCAAGCGCTACTCTCGGGGCCGTGGAAGTCGCACCAGCGGGACGGCCCGTCGATTTTCGGGCATTTTTCGCCTTTTGCTGTAAAAAGGACGCAAAACAGGCGAAAAAGGGGCCCGAATCGAAATTCCCGGCACAGGGGTTGCTGTTGGACAGGGGCGAGGGGAACTTGGGAGGTGCCCGATGTTCATTCCGCTTCTTCAGCGGGAGCGATCGATCGACGAGTTCATCGACCCGGAACAGGGATGCCGTTTATCGGCGTTGCTTGCCGATCGTACGACGCAGAACCCGGAAGACAGGATCTATTCGCGAGAGTTGAAACGGATGGTCCGCTCCGCCCTCCACTTTCTCGATGACCGTGAACGGCACATCATCACCAACCGGTTCGGGTTGCTCGGTGGGAAAGAACTGACCCTCGAAGAGATCGGGAAGACGCTCAACCTCTCTCGGGAGCGTGTGCGGCAACTCGAACGAGAGGCCAAGGACAAGTTACGCAACCAACTGCGGGAGCACCGCGCCGAAGTGCGCTTCTCGCTAGCCTGATTCCTGCCCCCCAAACAAGACCCGCCGCCGGGAAGCAACCCCCCTAACCTGGCTCTCGGCGGCGGGCAGCCTTTTTCATTCAGACCTCGTCTTCTTCTTCGAGATCGTCGTCCTCGCTGTCGTCGTCCGAGTCCTCGCCACCCCCTCCGTCATCGCCCTCGCTCTCGGCGTCTTCTTCCCCTGCGGGCGTCGTCTCCTCATCGACCTCCGCCTCGAACACGGGTTCCTCCAGCAGGCCCTGGTCGTCGAGCTCCTGGCACGGGATGCAGTACCGCGCCCACGCCTCGACCTCGAGGCGTCGTTGCGGGATCGCGACCCCACAATTGAGACAGCGGCCGTACTCCTTGCGCCGGATACGGTTGAGCGCCTCTTCGACCAACAACAGTTGTTTGCGCTCCATCTCGGTCAACGAAAGCGAGAAATCGCGTTCGTAGGAACTGACGGCGTAGTCGATGTAGTCCTCGGTTCCGCCTGCGGTCGACGCCTTCGTGTTGCCCTTGGCGCTGTGGTAGGCCTCGACCAGCGCGGCACGACGCGCGATCAGTCGTGCCATGGACTCCGCGAGGAATCTTTTCTGGGCCGCACGTTGCCGCGCCCGCTCCCGCTTCTCCTCGGCGGTCAGCGGGACCCGCTTGGGCTTGGGCTGCGGTTTCGGTTTCTTGGCGGTCTTCTTCTTGACCGCCTTCTTCTTGACGACCTTCTTCTTGGCTTTCTTCTTGACCGCCTTTTTTTTCACCGTTTTTTTCTTGGCGGTCTTCTTCTTGACGACCTTCTTCTTGGCCTTCTTCTTGGCCTTCTTCTTGGCGATCTTCTTGGCCGTCTTTCGCTTGGCGGTTTTTTTCTTCTTGGCCGCCCTCTTGGTCGTCTTTTTTTTTGTCGTTTTTTTCCGAGCTCTGGCGCTCATTCGGTCCTCTCGGGCCAACAGCGGCCCCAAAAAATCGCGTCACTATAAATCTGGCCTCTGAAAGCGTCAAGAACTCCCGCAATTCATAGAAATTTCAAGAACAAAGCTAAGCGGTACTCCCGACGGCGCTCGACGACAGGACCGCCTGGGCCGCGGCCAGCCGCGCAACCGGAACCCGGTACGGGGAACAGGAGACGTAGTCCACGTTGCGTTCGTGGAAGAACCTCACGGATGCGGGATCGCCGCCGTGCTCCCCGCAAACACCGACCTTGAGTCCCGGTTGGGTCGCCCGTCCGTTACCGATCGCCATTTGCAGCAACTGGCCGACACCACGGGCGTCCAGGGTCTGAAACGGATCGGCCGGGAGCATCCTGCGCTCCAGGTAGTCCGGCAGGAACTTGCCGGCGTCGTCACGCGAGTAGCCGTAGGTCATCTGGGTCAGGTCGTTCGTGCCGAAGCTGAAGAACTCGGCCTCAGCCGCGATCTGATCCGCGACCAGACAGGCCCGCGGTATCTCGATCATCGTACCCACCTGGTACTTCGGGCGCAGCCCCGTCTTCTTGTGGATCGACTCGGCGACACCATGGATCAGCGCCGCGAGCTCGCGGTACTCCTCGACCGTTCCGATCAGGGGAATCATCACCTCGGGTTTGACGCGAATCTTCTTCTTGCGGCATGCCGCTGCCGCCTCGAAGATCGCCCGCGCCTGCATCTCGTAGATCTCCGGGAAGGTGATGCCGAGGCGGCAGCCGCGATGCCCGAGCATCGGATTGGCCTCCGCCAGCGTTTGCACCTTGTCTTCGACGTGCTTCACGCTCATCCCGAGCTCTTGCGCGAGCTGGCGGAACTGAGCCTTCTCCGTGGGCAGGAATTCGTGGAGCGGCGGATCGAGCAGTCGGATCGTGACCGGCAAACCGTCCATTGCGGTGAAGATGCGGAGGAAGTCTCGGCGTTGCATCGGGAGCAGCTTCTTGAGCGCCTTGCCGCGCTGTCGCGCATCCTCGGAGAGGATCATCTCGCGGACCGCGGCGATCCGGTCCTCCCCGAAGAACATGTGCTCGGTGCGGCACAGTCCGATTCCCTCCGCCCCGAGCGCGCGGGCAACGGTCGAATCGTGGGGCGTATCCGCGTTGGTTCGGACCTTCAGCCGTTTGTGGCGGTCGGCCCAGCGCATCAACTGGGCGAACCGTCGGTACGACCGGGAACCCTGCGAGCGCCCCGTCTTCTTCGAAGTGAGCACCTGCTGGATCTCGGACGGGTGCGGCTCGAGCGTTCCGACGATTACTTCGCCACTGCTCCCGTCGATCGACAACGCATCGCCCTCGCGCAGCGTGTGTTTCCCGGCGACGAGCTTCCCGGCGGACGTATCGACGTGCAAAGCCTCCGCGCCGACGACGCAAGGTTTCCCCATCCCGCGCGCCACGACGGCGGCGTGCGAGGTCATGCCTCCTCGGCTGGTGAGGATCCCACAAGAGGCCACCATCCCACCGATGTCCTCGGGGCTCGTCTCGCTGCGTACGAGCAGGACCGTCTTGCCCTCGGCGTGCATCTGCTCGGCGCGTTCCGCCGTGAACGCGATCGCCCCGCTGGCGGCACCCGGGCCGGCAGGCAGGCCGCGACCGCAGACGCGGCTCGTCTTGCGTGCACGCGCGAGCTCCGCCGCGTCGAACACCGGGGCCAGCAGCTGCACGAGCATCTCGGGCTCGATCCTGCGCAGGACTTCTTTCTGATCGATGCGCTTGGCGTCGTAAAGATCGAACGCGATGTGCAATGCGGCCATCCCCGTCCGCTTGCCGGTACGCGTCTGGAGCATGTAGAGCTTGCCGCGCTCGATCGTGAACTCGATGTCCTGCATGTCGCGGTAATGCTTCTCGAGCGTCGCCCGGATCTTCTGAAGCTGCTTGAACTGCACCGGCATGGCTTCCTCGAGTGAAGCGTCGCCCTCTCGCTCCTTACAAACCGGCTGCGGTGTCCGGATTCCGGCGACGACGTCCTCGCCCTGGGCGTTGATCAGGTACTCGCCGTAGAACTCGTTCTCGCCCGTCGCCGGATTGCGGGTGAAGGCCACGCCCGTCGCGCAGTCCTCACCGAGATTGCCGAAAACCATGCACTGGACGTTGACCGCCGTGCCGAGGTCGTCCGCGATGCCGTACTGCCGTCGGTAACGCTGGGCGCGGTCGTTGTTCCAGCTCGAGAAGACGGCGCCGATGGCGCCCCAGAGCTGCCGCGCCGGTTCCTGCGGAAAGGCTTTGCCGGCCACCCGGCGAACGATGTTCTTGTAGCGCGACACCAGACCTCGCAGGTCCGCGGCGGTCAGGTCCGTGTCCAGCGCGACGTTGCGTCGCCGCTTGAGCTGCTCCAACTCCTGCTCGAACCGCTCCTTCCCCGTCCCGAGAACGACATCGCCGTACATCTGAATGAACCGACGGTAGGAGTCCCAGGCGAAACGTTCATCGCCGCTGGTCTCCGCCAGGCTGACCACGGCGCGATCGTTGAGGCCGAGATTCAGCACCGTGTCCATCATCCCGGGCATGGAGAACTTGGCCCCCGAGCGCACCGAGACGAGCAGCGGGTCGCCGCTGTCGCCGAAGCGCTTGCCCTGGAGTTTCTCCAGCTTGGCCATGGCTCGTTCGACTTGCGGCCTCAACTCGGCGGGCATCTTGCCCCCACGTTCGTGGAACAGGTTGCACGCCCGAGTGGAGATGGTGAATCCCGGAGGCACCGGGATCCCCAGCCGTGTCATCTCGGCGAGGTTCGCCCCCTTGCCGCCGAGCAGATCCTTCATCGAGGCGTCGCCGTCGGCGCGCCCATCGCCAAAAGCAAAGACCAGTTTCTGAGCCACTAGGAACCTTTCTTCGCGGCCTGACCGGCCAACTCTCGCAAGTCGAAGCAACCGGTCAAGAGCGTGTGCAGAGAGCGAATGAGATCGCGACGCGCCAGAGTGGCCGCCGGATTCTGCTCGTCGACGACGAGCACGTCAACAAAGAAGGCCTCGACGGGCTCGACGTACCCCGCCAGCAGATCGACGATCGCCGAGTAACTGCGCTTTTCGAGCAAAGCGTCGAGACGTTGCCTATCGCTATCCATCATTTCAGTCAATTGTGTTGCCGCCGGAGCGTCCTCGTCGAAGTCAGACGCCTTGGCCTTCGATTCGGCCTCGTCGAACGCCCCGCTGTCCTTGGTCAGGATGTTGTCGACTCGCTTCGTCAGATCGGCAAGCTGCTCGAAGTCGGTGCGATCGCGCACGCGGGCGATCGCGGCCAGCCGCGCCGCGATATCTCCCAGCGCCCAGGTGCGCCATTCGCTGGTGTCGATCTGCGGCCGCTGAACCGCGCGGATCTCGTTCTCCGTCGCCCCGGTCTCCCTCGTGTAGTGGGTCAGACGGTCGGCCAGGAACGACGCGACCGCCTCCCCGCCCGAGCAGAGCTCGGCCAGGTCGTTGATCGAAAGGGGCCAACCGCTTTCCGCGATGCAGCGGAAGACGCCGCTGGAAGCGCGTCGCAAACCGAGTGGGTCGCGCGACCCGGTCGGCGTCTCCCCCACCCCGATCAGGCTCGCGATGCTGTCCAGCTTGTCCGCCACCGACACCACTCGGCCGGTCAAGCTCTCGGGCAGAGCGTCACCGGCACCCGCCGGTCGGTAGTGCTCGTAGACCGCCAGCGCCACGGGTTCCGGCTCCCCCTCCGCGCGAAGCATCAACCCACCGACCTGCCCCTGGAGCTCGGGGAACTCCCCGACGGTGCCCGTCAACAAGTCATTCTTGGACAACCGGGCCCCCGACGCAGCGTGATCGATCGTCTCCGGGTCGATTCCGATCGCGCGCCCCAGATCTCGTGCGAGGGCTTCGATCCGTGCGCTCTTCTCGGCGAAGCTCCCGACCTTCGCATGGAACACCACGCCGCCGAGTCGAGGGGACAGGTCATCGAGTCGGCCGCGGCGATCTTCACGCCAGAAGAACGCGGCATCTTCGAGACGCCCGCCGACGACCCACTCGTTTCCGCGGCGGATGTGCCCGCCCGGGTCCTCGTCCGTGTTGGCCACCGCGAGGAACGCGGGCAGCGCTCCCGCGTCCGCGCCGACGACGGAAAAACATTTTTGATGATGCCGCAGGGTCGTCGCCAGCAACTCGTCGGGCAACTCGAGGTAGCCGGCCGCGAACTCGCCCCTCACGACCCCGGGCCACTCCACGAGATTGGCGACCTCGTCGAGCAGTGCCGGATCGGAGACCAAAAGCCCCTCCGCCTCCTCCGCAGCCTTGTGCAGAAGACCCTCGACTAACGCCCTTCTCCTCCCCGCGTCAACGATGACCCCGGCCTTCTCCAGCGCCGGGATGTAGTCATCGGCCGAGCCGACCTCTACCGGACCGCTGGAGCGGAACCGGTGACCGACCGACTGCTTGCCGGAGGTGACCCCGAACACCTCGAATTCCAGCACCTGCTTCCCGTGCAGCGCCACGACCCAGTGAACGGGGCGAACCCAGCGGTGCGTGCCGTCGCCCCAGCGCATGCTCTTCGGAAACGGGATCGACGCGACCCGAGCCGGGAGCTCGTCCGCGAGGATCTCGCCGATCGTCCGTCCCTTGCTACGGCGTTCGAACCCGACGTAACAGCCACGATCGGTCTCGATGCGCTTCAGCTCTTCCGGCGCGATGCCCTGCTTGCGCGCAAAACCGACGCCCGCCGGTGTCGGCTTGTCCTGCTCATCGAAGGCGATCTTGGCAGGTGGACCCAGGAGCTGCTCGTCCCGGTCTTCCTGCTTGCCGGAGACCGCGTCGACGCGCAGGGCCAACCGTCGGGTTCCGCTCCACGAGACCGCAGGACCGTGGGCCAGCCCGGCCTCGTCGAGGATCTTCAGCACGCGGCTCTCCAACTCCCGTGAAGCGCCGGCAATCATCCGCGCGGGGATCTCCTCGCAACCGATCTCGAGAAGCAGGTTGGCCGTCGCTACCTTCATCACTCGGCCGTCCCATCGAGGCGAGCGAGCGGGAAGCCCGCACGTTGGCGTTTGACCAGCCAACCGTCGGCGCAGCGGCAGGCCAGCCGGCGCACGCGCTGGATGTTCGCCGCGCGCTCGGTGACGCTGAAGGCGCCGCGCGCGTCGAGCACGTTGAACAGGTGCGAGCACTTCAGCGCGGCCTCGTAGGCGGGAACGACCAGCGGTACCGGCAGCCTCTGCCCGTCGACGTCGCGCTCGTGATCGAGCAAGCGGTTGGCCTCGACCTCCCAGCGATCGAACTGCTGGCGGAAGAACTCGACGTCCGCCTCCTCGAAGGAGTAGATCGAGTGCTCGACCTCTTCCCCGTGGCGCACGTCACCGTAGCTGAGCGTGCCGTTCCAGGGAATCTCGTAGACGTTGCGCACGTCGTTCAGGTACATGCAGATGCGCTCGATCCCGTAGGTCAACTCGACCGAGATGGGGCTCAGCTCGCATCCGCCGCTTTGCTGAAAGTAGGTGAACTGCGAGATTTCCATCCCGTCCATCACGACCTGCCAACCGACCCCCGCTGCGCCGAGCGTCGGCGCTTCCCAGTTGTCCTCTTCGAAGCGGATGTCGTGGACACCGGGATCCACTCCGAACGCCTTGAGCGACTCGAGGTAGATCTCCTGGACGTCGAGCGGCGCCGGCTTGAGGATCACCTGGAACTGGTAGTGCTTGTAGAGCCGCATCGGGTTGTCGCCGTAGCGACCGTCGACGGGCCGGCGCGACGGCTGGCAGTAGGCGACCCTCCACGGCTCCGGGCCGAGCACGCGGAAGAACGTATCGGGCGCCATCGTCCCGGCCCCGACCTCGATGTCGTAAGGCTGCTGCAACACGCAGCCCTGGCGACCCCAGAAATCCTGGATCGCGAGCAGCAGATCCTGGAACGTCATCGCGCCCCCCCGGTGAGGTTGCGAACGTGTCGGTAGCTCCGGAATCGACGCTCCGAGAACGCCTCGAGCCGACTGCGGAACAGACGCTCCAGGCGGCCCCCCGCCTTCGCGGCCCCGGACGCGGCCGGCAGCCTGCCCGGCGGCGTCCGCTGAAGCCGCTCCATCCACAGCGCCTCGTCACGCGTCAGCCGCGTCGCCGAATCGTCACTCCCCCGAGCGCAGTTGTCACAGCGGAAGCCGTCCTCGGGGAACAGGGCTCTGGCCCGCCCGCGCGGGATCGAGCTGCCGCACGCGGCGCAGTCCTCGGGGTCGCCGAGCAGGCCGTGGAGCCGCAGCGTCCAGAACTCGAAATAACGCAGCAACAGGAGCGGCTCTGCCCCACCCTCCAGCGCATCGAGAACGGCCCCGAAGAGACGGAACTCGCGGTCGTCCGCGGCGCCCTCCGCGCCGAAGGCCTCGCCGATCTCGGCCATCACGGCACACACCGCCTGGAGCGCCGGGTCGGCCTGCATCGCCGCATAGCTGCGCCGCGCCTCCAACCGTTCGATCCGATGCAGCTCGCGGCCCGATTTGACCGACCAGGTCGCCTCGACATGCGTCATGGGTTCCAGCAACCCGCCGAAGCGCTTCCGGCTTCGGCGGCCCGAACGGGCGACACCACGGACGCAGCCATGCGAGCGCGCGAGGAAGCTGATGATGAGATCCGCATCCCCCAGCGGTTGGGTCCTCAGGACGAATGCTTCATCGGCTTGTTGCATGGCGTTTCGAGCGCGGCATGATAGCAGACGAACGCGCCCTGCCGCGCGTCAGCTCAGCCCGATTTCCCGCAACGTATGCTCGTCTTCGCGCCAGTCCTGGCGCACCTTGACCCACAGCTCGAGGAACACGCGGCTCCCCAGTAACCGCTCGATCTCGACGCGGGCCGCGCTGCCGACTTTCTTGAGCACGGATCCCTGAGAACCGATCACGATCTTCTTTTGCGAGTCGCGATCGACCAGGACCGTCGCCGTGATCCTCGTGACCTCGGAGTCGCTTTCGTTCCAGCCGTCGATGACGACGGCGGTGGCGTGCGGGAGCTCCTCACGGGTGTGCCGAACAAGTTGCTCGCGAACGAGCTCGGAGACCCGTTGTCGTTGGCTCTGATCGGTCAAGAACTCGCGGTCGTAGAGCGGAGGGCCCGCCGGTAGTTGCGCCAGGAGAACCTCGACAAGATCGTCGCAGCCGTCGCCGGTGGCCGCGCAGATCGGGACGATCTCGGCGAACGTCGACCAGCCGGCGATCTCTTGCATCATCGGGAGCAGCTTCGACTTACGGCTAACCAAATCGATCTTGTTGAGCACGGCGACCTTGGGCGACTCCAGCCGGCGCAACGTCTCGGCGACCTCGCGATCGCCGCTACCCAGACCACGGGACGCATCGATCAGCCAGGCCACGCAATCGACGCCGCCGAGCGTGGAGCGTGTCAGCTCGACCATGCGCCGGTTCATCCGGTGGCGCGGCCGGTGCCATCCCGGCGTGTCGACAAAGGCGATCTGGCCGCGGCCCTCCAGGTGCAGGACCCCCGTAATGCGATGGCGGGTGGTCTGCGCCGCACCCGCGACCGCCGCGATCTTGGCGCCGACCAGCCGGTTCAGCAGGGTCGACTTGCCGACGTTGGTCCAGCCGGTCAGGGCCACGGTGCCGGACCGTGCCGAGCTCACCCCGTCTCCTCCGCGTCTTCGCGGTGTGCGCTCAAGCGGACACGCTGCACCCGTTTGCGGTCGGCCTCCAGCACCTCGACTTCGAGACGGTTCGTCTGCATGCGCTCACCGACGGTCGGCACGCGCCCGAACGCGGAGACGACCATCCCACCGACCGTGTCGAAATCCCGATCGTCGAACTCGATCCCGAAGACTTGCTCGATCTCCTTGACGTGAACCGCCGCGTTGACGATCCAGCCTCCGTTGGATTCCGCCCGCATCGTGAGTTCCTCTTCCTCGTGCTCGTCGCGGATGTCGCCGACGATCTCTTCGAGCAGGTCCTCGAGCGTCACCAGCCCGGCGACGCCGCCGTACTCGTCGACGACGACCGCCATGTGTGTGCGGCGGCGCATCTCGTGTAACAACTCCCGCGCCGACAGCGACTCGGGAACGAACGGTGCCCGCCGCACGTAGGACTCGACCGTATCGGCGTCGTCCCCCGCCTCCCAGGCGCGGAACAGATCTCGAGAGTGCAGGATCCCGACGATGTTGTCGATCGACCCGTCGAACGCCGGCAACCTGGAGTGCCCGGCTTCGAGGAACACACGGCGCGCCTCGGGCACGCTGGTCTCGATGTTCACGGCCACGATCTCGGTTCGTGGGGTCATCAGCTCGCGTACGACCGTTTCGTCGAGATCGACGATCCCGCGCACCATACGACTCTCATCGGCCTCGAGCAGGCCTTCCCGTTCACCGACCTCGATCAACGCCTCGACTTCTTCCTCTTGCTCTTCTTCGCGTTCCTCCTCGGTCTGACCGTTGGAGCCACACCACGCGAGCCAGGCCGCCGTGGGCGCCGCCAGCGGGTAGGCGATCAGGTGGGACAGCCGCAGAACCCAGGCGGTCGAGCGGAGGGCGGCCTTGGGCTTCCATTCCGCAAGGCCCCGGGCGACGAGGTGATCGGCAACCACGATCCCGACCAGTGCCGCGATCGCGATGACCCACGGCCAGGAGAGCGCGGCCTCCAGGCGGGCGGCCAGGAAGCCGCCGAGGATCACCGCGCCGAGCAGCGCGACCGGGCGCAGCAGCGAGGCCGCCACGCGGTGGGTTGATGTCGGCTCGGACAACCCCTGGACGAAGGCCAGCCTCTCCCCGTACTCGTTTCCCATACGCTGCAGTGCCACATGACTCAGACCCGCGGCAGACGCCAGGGCGACGCTGAGGCCGAAGTGAAGTGCGAGCAGGAGCAGCGTGGAGAAGCCCAACAGCGACGTGGCGACGAGCTCGTTCACCCCTCGGCCTCCGCATCGATCAGCTCGCGCTGAAGCCTGCGCTGCAACCGCAACATGCTCCCGTCATCCGTCTCGTGGTCGTAACCGAGCAAATGGAGATAGCCGTGCAGCGCCAGCGTCTGAAGCTCGCAGGCCAACGTGTGCCCGTGAAGCCCGGCCGCACGGGCCGCGGTCGGGACGGAGATGACGACGTCGCCGAGATAGAGGCTCCCGTCGGGGTCGGGTCGGGAATCGCCGGGAAACGAGAGGACGTCGGTCGCGCTGTCGACCGAGCGGTACTCCCGATTGAGCTGTCGCATGCGACGATCCGACACCAGGCAGACGCTCCACGCGTCGGCACCGCCGGACGGCACCCGACGCGTCAGGCGCCCGAGGAAACGCTCGAGGCCGGCTCGATCGACGGCCACCTGTCGCTGTCGGTTGAGGAGGGTCGTTTCCACGGCCGTCACCCGGGTACACCGTCGGTGGCCTCGACCTTGGTCTCGTTCTTGGGCCGATTGCCGAAATCGAAGCCCGGATAGTCCACGCGGTGGTGGTACATCCCGACGAGCAGCCGGTGAAACGCCTGCTGGATCCGTTCGAGATCGGCAAAGGTGAGGTCGCAGTGGTCGAGCTGGCCGTCCAGCACGATCGAGTTCGTGATCTTGGAGATCATTTCCTTGAGCCGGTTCGAGGTCGGCTCGTCGATGGTTCGAGCCGCGGCCTCGACCGCGTCGGCGAGCATGAAGATCGCCGCCTCGCGGGTCTGCGGCTTGGGGCCGGGATAGCGGAAGTCCTCTTCCTTCACCGGCCCGAGGCCGGGGTCGGCCATCGACTTGGCCTTCTCGTAGAAAAAGGTCATCAGCTTGGTGCCGTGGTGCTGCGGGATGATGTCGACGATCTGCTCCGGCAGGCCGGCCTCGCGCGCCAGCTTGATCCCGTCCTTGACGTGCGAGGCGATGATCAGCGCGGACATCGACGGGGTCAGCCGATCGTGAGGATTCCGCCCGCGCTGATTCTCGACGTAGTACTCCGGATGGTTGACCTTCCCGATGTCGTGATACACCGCCGCGACACGGCAGAACAACGGATTGGCGCCGATCGAGCGCGCACCCTCCTCGGCAAGCGTGCCGACAACGAGCGAGTGGTTGTACGAGCCGGGAGCCTTCACGGCGAGCTGCTGCAGCAAAGGGTTGTCGACGTTGGACAGCTCGAGCAACCGCACGTCCGTCAACACGTGGAACAGACGCTCCAGCAACGGCAGGAGGAACGAGATCAGCAGCCCCACGCCTACGGCCCCTCCGACGAAGGCCAACACGGCGCCGTAAAGCCCGTGGCCGAGAGACTCCATCTCACCCCGCAGGACCTCGACGGCCAGCGCGAGGATCGCCCCCGCGCCACCCACCACCAGCCCGGCGCGCAACAGCGCGGTGCGTGCGCTGTACGCGGAGATCGCGTAGACGCCCGAAAGCTGGACCAACATCGCCCACGTCATCGTGTAGAAGTCGTATCCGTTCATGGCGCCGAACAGCAGCGATGCGAAGGCAATGTACACGGTGGCGATGCGGCCGTTGGCCAGCAACGCGACCATGATGGCTCCTGCGCCGAGCGGGATCAGGTAGGTGTAGGCATCCAACTGGTTGAACGGTTCGCTCAGATTCTCGATCGCCTCGCGCGCGACCCACTGGATCGCCCTGGTGAGGCACATCACGAGGATCAGCATCAACACCAGCAGCGCGTGAAGGTGCTGGTGCTTCTTGTAGTTTCTTTGGTGGTACCCGCTGTAGCGGTAGAGGAAGAACGTCAACATGCTGAGCATGAGCAGGATCGCGGCCCAGCCGCGCCAGCCGAGCCCACCCTGTACGCGCGCCCGTGCCGCGTCGATCCGTTCGATCGCCGCCGCGCTCAGACGCTCGCCTTTCTTGGCCAAGACGTGCCCTCGCGGGAGCCGCACGGTCACGGGCGGGACCCCGGCGACCGCCGCCTGCTGTCGTTGCTGGGTCTGGTCCGAGTCGAACACGACATTGGCGTCGACGAACGAGGCGGCGAAATCGGCCAGCGCCTGCTCTTCGGCCGCGCGGAGATCCAGCCGGCCGGCTACCTCCCGGCGCAGGTCATCACGCGCGGCGCTCACGTCGACGATCGCACCGTAGTCCGCCAGCTCCTCCTCGCGGCGCGCCGGCAGGTGGATCAGGGCGATCGAATCGGCGCGCTCCAACACGGCTTTGTTGCCGACAACGAGCCCACGCATGGAGTGGCCAACCGCCTCGCTGAGCGAGCGCTGTAAGCCCGGAGAGAAACGCTGCTCCGAGAGAACGCCGAGCGCCGCCTCGGGAACGCTGTCGCCCAACGCATTCTTGAGCAGGGCCTCACGCGTGGCCGCGTCGAGTTCGCCACCCGCCGCAAGCCGTTGCCGACCCTCCTCGAAGATCAGCGCCATCTCGGCGACGAGCTGGTCGCCGCGCTCGGAATTGTGCTCGTAGACGTCGGGTACGGCCAGGCGCTCGCTCTTGCGACGCTCCTCGGTGAGCGTGCTGTCGACGACCAACATTTCTTCGGGCGCGACGATGTCGTACGGCGCGATCTGACCGAGGGCGAAGGGTTCGATCGCCATGCCGCAACGCTGGTTACTCAGCAGCAGCAGCGACACGACGACGAGCGCGAGACTCCAGCCCACATCGGACCCGAGCAGCCCGTCCAGCGCGCGGCGCACCTGGCCGCGAACCCGGGGCGCGAAGCTCAGCTTCCGGGTAGGCTGGCCCTTCTTCTTGGCGCCCGCACCACGTGATGGAGGTTTGTCCGTCATCGGACCGGCGAGACACCGTTCTCCTCGGGCGCCGGGCTGTCGGCGTCCGGGGTTTGTTCGGGGCGCTGATACTGGTCGTACGCACGCACGATGCGTTGGACCAGCGGGTGGCGGACCACGTCTTTCTCATCGAACTCGATGAATCGTATCCCCGGGATGTCGCTGACGATCGGGCGCGCTTCGATCAGACCCGAGCTCTTGCGCGAGGGCAGATCGATCTGCGTCACGTCGCCCGTGACGACCGCCTTCGAGCCGAACCCGATCCGGGTCAGGAACATCTTCATCTGTTCGGACGTCGTGTTCTGGGCCTCGTCGAGGATCATGAACGAGTGGTCGAGCGTGCGACCGCGCATGAAGGCCAGCGGTGCGACCTCGATCGTCCCCTGCTCCAGCAGCCGCTCGGCGCGGTGCGGCTCGAGCATGTCGTACAGCGCGTCGTAGAGCGGCCGCAGGTAGGGGTCGACCTTGGCCGCAAGATCGCCGGGAAGGAACCCGAGGCTCTCGCCGGCCTCGACCGCGGGTCGCGTCAGGATGATGCGCTTGACCTTCTTCTTGTCCAGCAGCGAGACCGCCATCGCGACCGCGAGATAGGTCTTTCCCGTCCCCGCCGGACCGATCCCGAAGACCAGATCGTTGTCGCGAATCGCTTCGATGTACAGCCGCTGGTTGCGCGACCGACCGACGATGCTCTTGCGGGACGGGGTCTCGATCCGGGCGTCGACGAAGTGGCGCACGATCTTCGTGTCGGGCTCTCGCTGTTTGAGCCGGATGGCGGTCTTGAGGTCGGAACGACTGAGATGCACTCCGCGATCGTGGAGGGCGGCGAGGTCTTCGAGCAGAGCGACCACCTCCCCGACTCGCTCCGCTGCGCCGTTGCCGTCGTGCGTGACCGAAACCTCCGATCCACGCGCGGCTAGCTTGACCTTGAATCTGTCTTCGATGAGGCGGAGCGCTTCTTCGTAGTGATCGGAGATCGATCGAATTACCCGAGCGTCCAAGGTGATGGTTCTCATGGGTCAGGCGCCTAAACACTGTCGCGATCCCGCGTTTCGAACGAACCGACCGGGGTCCTCCCGCCGCCGGTTTCCGCGCCTTTCTCGGCCCTCCTCGTCAGGGTCGACGGTGCGCCCGCCTCCCTCCTCAGGGATGGATAACGCCCGTCCCGGAAAAATCAAGTCCGAGAATCACGGTATCACAGCGTCTTTTGAAGGGTCAACGCGCCGACCCGCGCGCTAATCTCCTTTTTTTCCCCTAGATTCAAGGGTTTTCAGACCCAATTCGGTCAGCTGTTGGGCGTCGACCTCCGCGGGAGACTCGGTCATCAGGCAGGACGCGCTCGTGGTCTTCGGGAACGCGATGACCTCGCGGATCGAGTCGGTTCCCGCAAGCATCGCGCAGATCCGATCGAAGCCCAGCGCGATCCCGCCGTGCGGCGGGGCGCCGGAATCCAGCGCTCGTAGCAGGAAGCCGAACTTCTCCTCGGCCTCCTCGGCGCCGATCCCCAGCGCCTCGAACACCCTGTCCTGCACGTCCCGGCGATGGATACGGATGCTGCCCCCGCCGATCTCCGTCCCGTTGAGCACGAGATCGTAGGCCTGCGAACGAACGTCACCCGGGGACGTCTCCAAGCGTGAGACCTCGTCCCAGTTGGGCGCCGTGAACGGATGGTGGATGGCGACGTAGCGGCCGGCTTCGTCATCGTGTTCGAACAACGGGAACTGCTCGACCCACAGCAGGTTCCAGGCCCCCTCCGGGATCCGATCGCGTTCGCGCGCGATGCGCACGCGCAGTTGGCCGAGAACCTGGTTGCACAGCGACCGATCGGCGGCGACGATCAACGCGGCGTCGCCGTCACCTCCACCCAGCGCCCGCAGGATATCCCGGCAACGTTCCTCGCCGAGTACCTTGAGCGCCGACGAACCGATCTTCCCGCCAGCGCTCTTGATCCACAGCAGACCGCGCGCGCCGGCCTCCCGGGCCCAGCCGTTCCAGGTGTCCAGCTGTTTGCGGCTCGCCCCGCCGGCCCCGTCGACGACAATGCCCCGCACCGCCCCCCCGGGATCGGCCAGCGGTTCGTCGAAAACGCGGAAACCGGTGGACTCGGCGGCCGCTCCGACGTCGCGCAGCTCCATCCCGAATCGCGTGTCGGGGCGGTCGATCCCGAAACGGTCGACGGCTTCGGCATGGGCCATGCGCGGGAACGGCCGAGCGATCTGGACATCGATCGCCTCGAACATCCGGACGATCAGCGGCTCGATCAGATCGTAGATCTGCTGCGGGGTCACGAAGGACATCTCGATGTCGATCTGCGTGAACTCGGGTTGGCGGTCGGCGCGCAGGTCTTCGTCGCGGAAGCAGCGCGCGAACTGGTAGTAGCGTTCGAATCCGGCGATCATCAGCAGTTGCTTGAACAGCTGCGGCGATTGCGGCAAGGCGTAGAACTTGCCGGGGTGGACGCGGCTCGGGACGAGGTAGTCGCGGGCGCCCTCCGGGGTCGACCGGGTGAGCATGGGCGTCTCGATCTCGACAAAACGGTGTTCGTCCAGCACCTCGCGGGCGGCGGTCGCGAGCCGGTGCCGCGTGCGCAGCGCGTGCTGCAGCCGCGGCCGGCGCAGGTCGATGTAGCGGTGCTTGAGGCGCTGCTCCTCGTTGGCTTCCTGTTGATCGGCGACTTGGATCGGCAGGTTGTCCGCGCGGTTGTGGACCGTGACGGACTGGCCGCGCAACTCGATCATTCCTGTCGGATGGTCCGGGTTCGGTGCCTCGCGCATCACGACGGTCCCGGCCACGCCGATCACGTACTCGGCGCGCAGCGACTCCGCGGCCGCGTGGGCGTCGGGGTGGAGCGACGGGTCGAACACGACTTGGAGGCGTCCGGTCGCGTCGCGCATCTCGATGAAGATCAGCTGGCCCAGGTCGCGCCGGCGATGCACCCAACCGGTGAGCACCACCTCACGGCCCTCCGACGCGTCCTTCTCCGTGAGCTCGCCGCACCCCGCGGTGCGGATCAGTAGTTCCTGCTCAGTCCCCGCCATCTCGCCCCGCCTTGATCCGGGCCACGAGGCCCGCTTCATCGATTTCATCCTGTTGTCCGCTCGCCAGATCCTTGAGGCCGAATCGCCCGCGGGCGAGTTCGTCCTTACCGATGAACAGCGCGAACCGAGCGGCGCCGCGGTCCGCCCGCTTCAGCTGGGTGCCCATCGGCCGCTCGGTCATCGACATCTGCACCGAGATCCCCTGCGCTCGCAAACGTTGAGCCATCTCGATCGCGGCATCGTGGCCTGCGGCGCCGAGTGTGATCAGGCTCACGTCAATCCGGGCCCGCGGGAGCCTGTCGTCGGGGATCAACATGGCGGCACGTTCCATGCCCATGGCAAACCCGAAACCCGGAACATCCGGGCCGCCGAGCTCGCGAACGAGGCCGTCGTAACGTCCGCCCCCGAGGATCGCGTTCTGCGCGCCCAACCCTCCGGCGGCGATCTCGAATACCGTTCGGCGGTAGTAGTCCAACCCGCGGACGAGGCCGGCATTCTCGACGAACGGGACACCGAGCGTCTCCAGGTGCCGTTTGACCCGGGAGTCGTGTTGCTCGCAGTCCCCGCACAGCGACTCCTGCATGGTCGGTGCATCGGCCAGCACGAGCAGGTCCGCCTCGACCTTGCAATCGAACACGCGCAGCGGGTTCTCGTCCGCGCGGCGCCGGCAGTCGTCGCACATCCCGTCGAGGCGTGGGCGCAACCAATGGACCAGCGCCTGGCGATACTTCGGGCGGCAGGCGGAGTCGCCGACCGAAGCCAGCTGGAGCTCGATCGATGCGATGCCCAGCCGTTCCAGCAAGCCCCAGACCATCTCGATCGTCTCCGCCTCGATCAACGGTTCCTCGCCGCCGAGGACCTCGACGCCGATCTGATGGAACTGCCGCTGGCGGCCCTTCTGCGGCCGCTCGTAGCGGAACATCGGCCCGATGTAGAACAGTCGTTCAGGGTAGCCGGCCGCGATGCCGCGATGCCGCGAGTGCTCGACAAAAGCACGCACGACCGGTGCCGTGTTCTCCGGTCGTAGGCACAGCGACTGCTCCCCACGCTCGATCGTGTACATCTCTTTGCGAACGATGTCCGACGAGGCTCCCACCGAGCGGGAAAACAGCTCGGTGGCCTCGAGCACGGGGGTCCGGATCTCGCGAAAACCGTAGCGGGCAAACCAGGCCCGGGTGGTCTCCTCGAGATACTGCCAGCGGCCGACCTCCTCGGGCAGGATGTCGTGCATGCCGCGGAGAACTCGGTAACGGCCGCTCATGGGGGGCTCTTAACATACCCGCATTGTGGGAGCCACACCAAGACCGATTCGTCGGTCGGAGGGCGATCCGTTTACTATGGATGGGTGATTAACCGCGTGAAACGGGCTCTCCTCCTGGTGGCCGGACTGGCGATCGCCGGCCCGACCCTCCCGTCGGCGGCTCAGACGACCTCCAGCGGCGCGGGGTTCCAGAACCAGTTCCCCGATCCACTGACCTACCAGCCGCCGAGGCCCGACCCGCCCGAGCTCCAGTTCGAGAGCGTGACCGATATCGGGATCGTCGGGCCGCTCGTTTCGGGACCCCGGGACCTCGATGGCGCGGTCTACGTGGGCACCGCTGCCGGCCCGGTTCGAGTCAACTGGGCCGGGCCCACACCCACGGCCGAACGGGTGGCGTTTTTGGCGACGGAGCCCTCGGCGGACTGGGGCCTGAGCCCCGATCGATCGCACCGGGCCAAACCGGTCGACGGCCGCCTGGTGGTTCAGAAAGCTTGCAAGGGTTGCGGGAGTGGGTGGCGTCGCCGCTGGCGGCTTCGCGTGCCGGGTCTCGCCCCGGTCCCACCCGTCATGACCGCGAAACGGGTCTACTTCGGATCTTCGGACAATCGGATCTACGGCGTACGGCGCAAGAACGGGCACCGGTTGTGGGCCACGGCCCTCGAGGGGCGCGTGCTCCGCGAGCTCGCGCTGTGGGTCGCCACCGGGACCGAGAGGGCGCCGCAGGTCGCCGCGATCCTGGCCGTCCCCGAACCCGGCGCGGAGTTGGTCGTGCTCGATGTCTACAGCGGCTCCGTCGTGCTCCGCTACCGTCTGGCCGAGGAGGGCGACGTGATCGTGGGGTCTCCTGTGGCGACGCCCGACGGCTACGTGATCCTGGCCCGACAGGGGTATACGGAGCAGGATGCGTCCGTGATCATCCTGAAATTGGTTCATATGGAGCCGGAATTGCCCCCCGCAGAGGAAACTGCCCCGACAAGCTATAATCCCGAGACCTCGGATGAGGTTGCCCCCGGCGCCCCCGTTGCGGACCCACGGGCCGATCCCCCGGCCTTGGGGTCGCCGAAGATGCCTTGATCGTCGATCGACCGTAACCCGTCGCCGCAGCGTCGGTATCGAGGAGGAGAAGCGAGCGTGCCCCCGGAGACCCAAGCCGAAACGAAGAGCCTGAGCGGATTGACCCGCCAGCAGTTGCTCGATCTCTACCGAACGATGCTGTTGGCGCGAACGGTCGACGACAAGGAGATCCAGCTCAAGCGCCAGAACAAGATCTTCTTCCAGATCAACGGCGTGGGGCACGAGGCGCTCGGGGCGGCGGTCGGTCACGTGATGCGGCCGGCCCACGATTGGTTCTTTTTCTACTACCGCGACCGCGCGGCGGCCCTCGGGCTCGGTCAGCCCGTGTTGGAGCAGTTCCAACAAGCCGCGGGCACGGCCGAGTGCCCGCAGGGCGGCGGCCGTCAGATGCCTGCGCACTTCTCCTCGCCCGCGCTCAACATCGCCAACACCTCCTCGCCCACGGGCAGCCAGTTTCTGCAGGCCGTCGGCTGCGCCGAGGCCGGCCTGTACGCCGCGGGGCACGCCGCCGATCTCGGCGTGCGTTTCGAGGACGACGAGGTCGTACTGGTCACCGGCGGGGACGGCACGACCAGCGAGGGCGAGTTCTGGGAAGCGCTCAACACGGCCTGCAACCTCAAGCTGCCCGTGCTCTTCGTCATCGAGGACAACGGATACGCGATCTCGGTCCCCGTCGAGGTCAACACCGCGGGCGGCAGCATCAGCAAGCTGGTCGCCGGATTCCCCGACCTCCTGATCCGCGAGGTCGACGGCTGCGACGTCCTGGCCAGCATCGCCGCGCTCCAGGAAGCCGCCGATCACTGCCGCGCCCGCAAGGGGCCGGCGCTCGTCCACGCCCACGTGATCCGCCCCTACAGCCACTCGCTCTCCGATGACGAGACGCACTACAAGACAGCCGAGGAACGCGCGGAAGAAGAGAAACGCGATCCGTTGAGGACTTTCCCCGAGCTGCTGACCCGCGAGCGGATCGTTGAGCCGGACATCTTGAAGGCGCTCGAGACCCAGGTGGTCGAGGAGGTCAACACCGCGTGCGATCGCGCCTACGAGGGCTCCCGCCCGGTACCCGAGTCGGCGCTCGACTACGTGTACTCCCACGATCTGGATCCGACCGCTGAGCGGTTCTCGGTGGCTGCCGAGTTCGAGGGCAACCCGACCACCATGGTCGACCTGCTGAACAAGTGCATGCGCGACGAGATGCGCCGCGACGAGCGCATCGTGATGTTCGGCGAGGACGTCGCCGACGCCTCGCGCGAGGAGGCCCTCGACGAGGTCAAGGGCAAGGGCGGCGTCTTCAAAGTGACCTGGGGGCTCCAGCGCGAGTTCGGCAGCCGTCGCGTGTTCAACTCCCCTCTCGCCGAGGCCAACATCGTCGGCCGCGCCATCGGCATGGCGCTACGCGGCCTCAAGCCCGTGGTCGAGATCCAGTTCTTCGACTACATCTGGCCGGCGTTCCACCAGATCCGCAGCGAGCTGGCCACGATGCGCTGGCGCTCGAACAACACCTTCAAGTGCCCGCTGGTCGTGCGCACCACCTACGGCGGCTACATCCGCGGCGGTGCCGTTTACCACAGCCAGAGCGGGGCCTCGCTGTTCACCGCCAACCCGGGCCTGCGGGTCGTCTGCCCGTCGAACGCCCTGGACGCGAACGGCCTGCTGCGCACCGCGATCCGCTGCGACGACCCCGTCCTGTTTCTCGAGCACAAACACCTCTACCGCCAGACCTACAACAAGGCGGCCTACCCCGGGCCGGAGCACTCGATCCCGCTGGGGCGCGCCCAGATCGTGCAACCCGGCGAGGATGTCACGCTGATCACCTACGGGGCGACGGTCCACCGCGCGGTCCAGGCCTGTCGCAAGCTCGGTGACGAGGCGTCCGTCGAGGTCATCGATCTGCGCACGCTCTCGCCCGTGGACTGGGACACGATCCACGCCTCGGTGCGCAAGACGAGCAAGGCTTTGGTTTTGCACGAGGACTCGCTCTCCTGGGGGTATGGTGCCGAATTGGCCGCACGCCTGTCCGAGGAGCTCTACACCGATCTCGACGGACCCGTCCGGCGGCTGACAGGCACGGATACCTTCGTCGGCTACGCCCCCGAGCTCGAGGACTACATCCTCCCGCAGGTGGACGACATCCAGGAGGCCATCCGGGCGCTGGTCGCGTTCTAGGCGTCTAGAGCTCGAATCGCAGGATCGCGGAGCCCGCGGTGACCGCCTGGCCGTCGGCGACGAGGTACTCGACGACGACAGCCGCCTCCGGTAGCCCGTCGCCCTCGAACAGGACGTGGTTGAAGGTCTTCATGACCTCGATCAACCCGACCGGTTGGCCGCGCCGGATCGTCGAGCCGATGTCCGCGAACGGCGCTGCGTCGGGCGTCGGTCTCGTGTAGAAGACACCGTCGCTCGGCGCCACGAGGACGTTCGGCGGGGCCGCCGCGGCGGTTGCATCCGTGCCCGTTCCCACGACCGCGCCCACGTCTGCGAGGGCGTCGATCCGGAACAGCTCCTGGCCCCACTCGACATCGAGCGCCCGGCGGCCGCCCGCCGAGACCATCGCGACGCGTCCGCCGCTGCCCGGGGGGAGCGTCAGCAAGTAGCGGCGTCCAGCCTGGGTCAGGACCCCCGCCCCGGCGTCGGCAACGGCCGCGCCGACCGCCGGGATGCAGCTCCAGGTGCCGACGGCCGGCGCACGGACGATCCAACCCGTCGTCGGGTCCCCCTCGAGCAACAGCTCCAACTCGAGACGAGTCATCGATCAGTCCAGCGCCGCGAGGTCGTGCAGGCTCCAGATGCGTGGGTTCTTGATCCGGCGGTAGCCGATCGACTGGTAGGACATCGTTACCGCCACCTCGATCCACCCACGAAGCTCGGAGGGCGCCACCACCTCGTCCACGTCGCGGCGGGACGCGGCGGCGAACGGATCCATGTCCCCGGTGATGCGCTCCTCGACCCGCTGCATGCCTGCGCGAATCTTGGCCTCTTCCTCAGGCGTTTCCGCGACGATACGGAACTCGTCGTCGAGCTTCGTCCGAAACGCGCCGATCGCCAGCGTCCGTCCTTCCATCACGGCGAGTCGCGTCACCGGCGTGGCCAGCTGCAGCACGGGACGGTAGGGCAAGCCGGCCATGGCGTAGTAGCCGGCGCCCGACGCCTTGCGCAGCAGCACGGTGAACATCGGCACCGTGTTGGTCGAGTTGGTGTAGATCAGGCTGGAGCCGTAGCCCAGCAGCCCCTGCCTTTCCGCCTCGACGCCGATGTCGAAGCCCGAGATGTCCTGCAGCCAGACGATCGGGATGCCGTCGTCGTTGCAGGCCCGCGAGAACTGCGAGATCTTCGCGATCCCGTCGCGGTACAGGATGCCGCCGGGCCGCTTGGAGCCCGCCTCGACCGGGTGCTCGGTCAGCCTGGGATTGTTGATGATGAAGCCGGCGTAGAGCCCGTTGACCCGGCCGACCCCGCAGATCATCTCCGCGCCCCGCGCCGGCCACAGTTCCCAGAACAGGGAGTGATCCACGAGCCGTGCCAGGATCTGGTACGGGTCGTACGCCACGCGGTGATCGGGAGGGAGCAGCCCATCGAGCTCGGTCGCGGCGTAAGACGGAGGCGCCGGATCCGTGCCGTAGCGGTAATAGTCGACAGCGCTCGACGGGAGCTTGCCGACCTCGGCGCGGACGCGCTCCACCAACGTCTCGTCGTCGGGTACGCGGTGATCCGCACAGCGGGAAAGGTGTACGTGCACGTCGGGCCCGCCGATGCTCAGCGACGTGAGGTGCATCGACTTGGCGCCCTTGATCAGCGCCGCCCCGGCGATCACCATGTAGGCCTGCTCGGTCATGTAGACGACGTCGCTGATGATCGGCATGTAGCCGCCGCCGGCGATGCAGTCGCCGTGGACACCCGCGATCTGCGGAACCCCGGCATCCGAGAGCAGCGAGTTCATGCGGAAGATCGCCCCGGCACCCGTCCGACCCGGGAACGTCGTGGCCTGTTCCGGCAGGAACAACCCCGAGCAATCCACGAGGTAGATCACGGGCAGCCGCAGCCGCAGCGCGATCTCCTGGGCCCGCTGGATCTTCTCCGGCGTCTGCGGCCACCACGAGCCGGAGGCCACCGTGTTGTCGTTGGCGATGACCACGGTCCAGCGACCCTCGACCCGGACGAACGCCGTGACCACACCGGCCCCCGGAGAGGTGCGTTTGTCGGGACCGAACTCCAGCCCGTCGTTGACCAGCGTGCCGATCGGCCAGACGCTCGTCCCGGGGTCGTGCAGCAGCTCCACGCGCTCCCACGTCGTGCGCTTGCCCTTGGCGTGGACGCGCTCGCGGTACTTCTCCCCCCAGCCGTCCCGCACGCGATCCCGGCGCGCAAACAGCTCGTCGTTCTTCTTGCGAAGGTCGTCGAGTTGTGCTCGGTAGGTCTCCTCGGGCAGACCGCTCGCGCGGTCCGCACCGATCGAATCCATGCGTACCTTGGCCATCCTTACCCCAGTATCTCGGTCAGACGGTTGAGATCGTAACGCCCCGCGCGGAACGCGTCGTCGTCGAGGATGCGGCGGTGCAACGCGACGGTCGTGCGGACGCCCTCGATCACGAGCGAATCGAGGGCGCTCGCGCCGCGCTCCAGCGCCGCGTCGCGTGTCGCGGCGTGGACGATCAGCTTGCCGATCATCGAGTCGTACCACGGCGGGATCCGGTAGCCCTCGCGAACCGCGGAGTCCCAGCGCACTCCGGCCGACCCGTTGGGCGCGATGAAACGAGAGATCACCCCGGGGTCGGGACGGAACCCGGCATCGACGTCCTCCGCGTTGATGCGAAACTCGATTGCGTGCCCTTGAAACCGGAGCTCGTCCTGCGTGATCGCCAGCGGCTCGTTGGCGGCGACGCGGATCTGCTGCTCGACGAGGTCCACGCCGGTGATCATCTCGGTCACCGGGTGCTCGACCTGGAGGCGCGCATTCACCTCCATGAAGTAAAGCGCCCCACCGGGCTCCTGGAGGAACTCGACCGTCCCGGCGTTGACATAGCCCGATGAGGCGAGCGCCCGCGCGACGTGGTCACCCACGCGGGATCGATCGTCATCGGCGAGCCCGGGAGACGGCGACTCCTCGATCAGTTTCTGGTTGTTTCGCTGGATCGAGCAGTCCCGCTCGCGCAGGTGGATCGCGTTCCCGTAAGCGTCACACAGCACCTGGAACTCGATGTGGCGCCCGCCCTCGATCAACTTCTCGAGGTACAGCGACGGGTCGCCGAAGGCGTTCCGCGCCTCCAGGGAAGCTTCGGCGAAGGCCGTGTCGAGCTGATCCGGCCGATCGCAGCGGCGCATGCCTTTCCCGCCACCTCCCGCGGTGGCCTTCAGGAACACCGGGTAGCCCACGTCGTCCGCGATGCCGCGGGCTTCCGCCACATCATCGAGGATCCCGGCCGAACCGGGGATCGTGTCGAGCCCATGGTCGGCCATGGTCCGTTTGGCCGACGCCTTGTCACCCATCTTGCGGATGGCGGCCGCGCCGGGTCCGATGAACGTCAGACCCTGCTGTTCGCAGCGAGCCGCGAACACGCCGCTCTCGGCGAGGAAGCCGTAGCCCGGATGCAGCGCCTGGCACTCGGTCTGCTCGGCGGCCTGTAGGACCGCCGACGCATTCAGGTAGCTGTCCGACGGACGGCCCGGCCCGAGGCAGACGGTCTTCGTGGCGGAACCGAGCCAGGGGGCCCCGCGATCGGCGTCGGAGTGGACGACCACGGACTCGATCCCGAGCGCCTCACAGGCGCGCAGGATCCGTGCGGCGATTTCCCCACGGTTGGCGACCAGGATGCGCCGAAACACATCTCCTCCACGAGGACGGACGTCCCACGAAGGGGCGAGTCTAGCACCGTTCCCCTGCTAACATCGTTGTCCGGCACTCGTCTTCCAGGAGGTTTTCATGGCCGTCCGATTGGCGCGTCGCGCCGCCGAGCAACCCGCTTCACCGATCCGCCGGCTGGCGCCGTTCGCCGCCGAGGCGCGACGCAGCGGTCGCCACGTCTTCCAGCTCAACATCGGGCAGCCGGACATCCCCGCGCCGCGCGAGGTGCTCGAACGCCTGCAGACGTTCGACCAGCCGAACGTCGCGTACGGCCCCTCCGAAGGCCTGCCGGAGTTCATCGAAGCCGTCCGCGAGTACTACGACAGTCTCGGCCTCACGTATCGGACGGAGGAGCTGTTCGCCACGACGGGCGGGAGCGAGGCGTTGCTGTTCACCCTGGCCGCAATCGCCGACCACGGGGACGACGTGCTGGTCTTCGAGCCCTTCTACACGAACTACAGCGGCTTCGCCGCGATGGTGGGTGTACGCACCCGCCCGATCACGACCTATGCGGAAGACGGGTATCACCTGCCGGATGTCGGAACCATCGAACGGCAGATCGGACCCAAGACGAGGGCGATCCTGCTCTGCTCGCCGAACAACCCGACCGGCACGGTGTACGGCGACGAGGAGCTGGAAGCCGTCGGCGACGTGTGCCGCCGCCATCAACTCTACCTCGTGGCCGACGAGGTCTACCGCGAATTCACCTATGACGGCGCGAAACACCGCTCCGCGGCGACCCTCGAGGGGCTGGACCGGCAGATCGTGCTGACGGACAGTCTCTCCAAACGCGTCTCGCTGTGCGGCGCACGGGTCGGCTGGATCGCGTCCAAGAACGCGGAGTTCATGGACGCCGTGTTGCGCTTCGGCCAGGCGCGTCTCTGCCCGCCGACGCTGGGACAGCACGTCGGCGCGGTGTTCAACCGCATCGGCGGCGACTACATGGCCTCCGTGGTGACCGAGTACGAGCGGCGGCGCAATCTGGTGTTCGAAGCGCTCGACGCGATGCCGGGTGTCCTGGTTCGGCGCCCCCAAGGCGCCTTCTACATGTGCGCCAAGCTACCGGTCGACGACGCGCAGAAGTTCGCCGAGTTCCTGCTGCGCGACTTCGAAGTCGACAACGAGACGGTGATGCTGGCCCCGGCCGACGGGTTTTATGCCACTCCGGGTGCGGGCGTCGACGAGGCGCGGATCGCTTACGTGCTGAACACCGACGAGCTCGCGCGCGCGATGAACGTCATCCGGGCCGCGCTGGAGGCGTATCCCGGCACGACACGATCGGGTTGAGCGGCCAGCGCTCGATGGCCTCGATGACCGTGCGCGCTTCGAGATCGTTCATGCAGCGGTGATGACCGACCGGGCAACGGCGTGAGCCGTGGACGCTGCAGGGGCGGCAATCCAAGCCCGACCCGATATCGGCCACCAGGACACGGTTGCCCAGCGGATGGAATCCCGCCCCGGGGTCGGTCGGGCCGAAGATCGCTACCACGGGTGTGCCGACCGCGGCGGCGAGATGGCCGGGGCCGGAATCGTTGCCGAGATGTGCGCGAGCACGCTCGAGGATCGCGGCGAGCGCGGCAGGTCCCGTGCGACCGGACAGGTTGATCGCGCCCTCGCCGGTCGCGCTGCGCACGCGGTCGCAGCGGGCGTGCTCCTCGGCGGTCCCCACGAGCACCACGCGAAAGCCGCGCGCGACGGCCCAACGCGCCAGCTCACTGAAACCGGCCTCGGTCCATCGCTTGGTCGCCCAGACCGATCCGGGGGCAATCGTGACGAACGGGTCACCGTCCGGGACTCCGTGCTCGGCGAGTAGCCGCTCGGCGGCCTCGCGGGCGGCGCCGGCGACCGCGTAGCTCGGCGCGCGCACCGCGGACATATCCTCGTCGAGCAGCGCCAGGAAGCGCTCGCTCACGTGCCGCCGCGTGTCGTAGGCGACGGTCCGGGTGCAGGCCCAACTCGACGGCGCCGCGGCAAACCCGATCCTGCGTGGTGCACGCGTGCAGAACGCGTGGAGTCCGGTGCGGAAGGAACGATGCGCCAAGAGCACCGTCCGGAAGCCCGTCGCTCGCAGCCGCCGGAATCGCACCACGTCGGTCACCACCTGCTCGCGCCAGGTCTGGCGTTTGCGGATGACGATCGTGTCGGCGACTCCCGGCTGGTCGCGGATCAGGTCTCCGAGACCCTCCCGCACGGCGACCGTCACGTGGCGCTCCGGTCGCCGCTCGTGTAGGGCGGCCAGCAACGGCAGCGTCAGCACCAGGTCGCCCAGGAACCCGGTCTGGATCACCAGCGTATCCGGGCCGGTGGCCACGCTTCACCTGGCCTTGAACACGGCCTTGCGTTTGTTCAGGTAGGCGTCCAGGCCCTCGGCGGCATCCTCGCCGCAGAAGAGTTGCTGCTGCAGCTCGCGCTCCAGCGCCAGGCCCTCGTGGAAGCCGGCCTCCGCCCCCGACTGCACGGCCCGTTTGATCATGCCGACCGCCCTTGCGGCTTTCCCCGGGGGCACGAACCTGCCCGCGTACTCCATGAC
>JABAOH010100708.1_pt1 | contig 43577 bp, 39 predicted proteins | sample 7062181 | NCBI WGS metagenome assembly JABAOH01 (sample SAMN14538630, study PRJNA623070) | marine sediment metagenome | biome: marine biome [ENVO:00000428]; feature: marine pelagic biome [ENVO:01000023]; material: deep marine sediment [ENVO:00002113]; isolation source: pool of 5 deep marine... | reverse complement strand
TTGGGGGATGATGAAACGAAACGGAGCGTTAGCCAAGGCAGCCCTTCTGCTTGCGTTGACTCTACCGGTTTTGGCCGTCCCCGCATTCGCGGCCCCCGTGGATGATCGGGCACCCAAGGGCTTCGTGCGTGGCATTGTAATCACCCTTGACGGGATGGACTACTACCTCGCGGGACCACCGGACGGACCCGGAGGGGCACGCGACGTCCCTGGCCACTACTGGGCCCAACTTGGGCACAACCAGTTGCTGGGAAAGCACTATAACACGGGACCGTTCGGCGCCCCACAGTGGTGGTCATCAGACGCGCGGGACGGAGAACTCCTCTACGTGGTCCACGGTGTAATCGCCCCATGGACGGAGGAATCGGCCCGTGCCTTCGCAGCCCGAGGATATGTACACTACCACGAGCTAGTACGGACGGACACTAGCGAGCTGCATCCGTACCTGGTAGTGTGGCTACGACACACGGCTCGGACTTCCTTCACCCTCGATGGTGGCCCGCACCCTGATGGCCATGCGGTCTCTCCAGGCATAGACTACGAGTTCATCAACAACTGGTTCATGCCCTACTCCCCGTAGACACCGCGCGACGTCGGTCTCTGCAGTAGGGGTAGCACCGGAGTAGCCTAGCCGTCCAGTCGAAAGCTTCATTGACAACCTCTCGTCGCAACCGCCCTGTCGATCCTCTTCGCCAAGAAGCACAACCTCTGCGGACCTGTGTAGGAGAGTCGACGGGCCGAGCACCCGTCCACAAACCGAGTTGGCGCCGGCGCGCCTACCGCGTGCCCACGGGCTGAAATCCCCCTGAAGGAGGGGTGGGAGGTGTCGTGAGGGCTGCGGGGGACACACGATCCAAGCGTCAGGAAATGCGCAGGAAGGGGGCAAAGGGCAGGCCGAGGGCCGTGATCCTCAAGCGCATCGACAACCGTTCCAACCTCACAAAAGACCTGTGCCGCATCATCCTCTGGGACGCCAACCTGGGGCTCCGGCGGGGTTCCGGTTAGTTTGAGAAGTCCCGCCTCCCGGATTTGAACCGGGGACCTGCTGATGTCGGCGGCTGGACCGGATGCAACTCCGGAAACCCACTACAGTCAGCCGCTCTAGCCAGACTGAGCTAAGGCGGGATTGGTGACGACATCGCACGCGGGATATTATAGCGTTGTCCCACGTTCAGGCGGCTGTAGACTCACGGACGTCGATTCTAGGAAGTGCCGCGGGCCGGGCTCGAACCAGCGACTTCCAGATGTCTGCCAGACGCCTTCAGTCTGGCACTCTCCCAACTGAGTTACCGCGGCGTCCTACCATCGCAAAACAGCATCGACCTTAAATCTGTTGTGATGGGAACTGGCGGCAGGTCATAGACGGTTCTCAAGGTTGAATCTGAGGTCGACATTCTTTTATAAACCACCTCCCACAACGAAGGCCAGAATGAAAGAGGGGTTCTCCCAGGGTTAGCCATGTCACTCCTCACGCGTAGGGCCCTCAAGCAGGATAAAGGCGGGGTCGCCTCGACCGTCGGCACGATAATGGCTCTCCTGGTAATCCTGGCCTTCTTCTCTATCTTCATCAATCAGTACGTCCCGGTATGGAGCAAGGAGGCCGAAGCGGCCCACATGAGCACTGTCCTTGGCCATTTCGGTGCCCTGAAGAGCTCCATCGACGAACAGATCCTCGCCGCTCAGGTCGCGATCACCTCTGAGACTACTTACATACCCACCGAGACATACAGCCCTGTACAGCTGGGTTCAGAGGGAATCCCCGTGTTTTCCAGCCCTACGGTTGGACGAATCGATGGTCGCGGCGAAGAAGCCCCTTGGACGATTCGTTTCGACTATAACATCGAGGGCAACCGGTATTCGGTGAGCCAGTCCTCGGCAGGCAACATCGTCCTCACGGTCGCCAACAGATACCACGTTCCCTTCACCATGTCCTATGAGGGCGGCAGCATCATAGTGTCCCAGACTGTCGGCGAGGCCATCAGGGTTCAACCCCTTCTCGCCATACTCAACGGCACGAATGGGGTGGAGATAGGACTCGTCCTCATCCAGCTTATCGGGTCCGGCAACGTCGCAGGCTCGGGCATCGAGGGTGTTCGAAGCAAGCTCTTGGCCCTGGACATGCAGACGTTCACCTCTATGCAGGGACCCCTCTGGATCAACCACACCACGAGATTCGGAGTCGCCTGGTTCAATTACCTCAACACCACCCTCTCCCTAGCCTTCGGCGTCCTGGACTCCGACTTCGGCAACCCTGGCTACGATTACTTCGAATCCCCCACGGGCCGGACGGCGGAGACCCCATACTACGTCCTCAGCAGGTCTGAGTCCAACCAGACCCATACCGTCAGCCTGCAGATGGCCAACGGCTCCCCTGGCAGTCCAATAGCGAAGCTAACCCTCCACCATGCCTTCGTGAGTATAGCCATCGGAAGGAGCAGCTCTACCCTGGAGGTGTAGCTCGTGGCCAAGCTCAAGAGGAGGAAAGTGAAGCTTCCTAAGCACGATCGGGAGAGGGGCGCCTTCTGGACCCCAGGCAGGGGCTCCCAGCTAACTCTGATTCCGACCGTCGTTGGCGAGCACGTCGAGGAGGTGGAGATATATTCCGTCAAGCCCCCCTTCAGCTACGTCCGCATCCTCTTCTACAAGGACGACAGCGAGTACATCTACGAGACCTGGGAGCCCAGGCTCAACAGGAGGGAGGAGAACATCCTCAAGCTCCTGAAGGACTCCTTCTCCAGGACCCTTTCCTACAGCTTCCACTCCCAGAGCACCAGGGACAAGGAGGAGTTCCTCAAGGAGAGCGTCAGCAGCTTCATCAAGAGCCGAGGTCTGGCCTTGGAGGAGAGAGCGAAACAGAAGATCACCTATTACATCGCCCGGGACTTCGTGGGGTACGGTCCCTGCGACGTCGTCATCAACGACGGTAAGATTGAGGACATAAGCTGCGATGGGGTAAAGGTCCCGATATTCGTCTTCCATCAGAAGTACGAGTCCATCAAGACGACGGTGGATTTCAAGGACGACGAGACCCTCAACTCCTTCGTCATCAGCCTCGGGCAGCGGTGCGGCAAGCAGATATCGGTGGCCAACCCCATCCTGGACGGCACCACCCACGAGGGCCACAGGGTCCAAGCCACCTACGCCCGGGAGGTGACGACCCGTGGCTCCAGCTTCACAATTCGGCGCTTCAAGGAGAAGCCCTTCACACCCGTCGAGCTCATCAAGTTCAACACCGCCTCGGTGGAGATGATAGCCTATATCTGGCTGGCCGTCGAACACGGGAAGTCCACGATGGTGTGCGGCGGCACCGCAGCGGGGAAGACGGCCACCCTGAACAGCTCAGCCCTTTTCATCCGCCCGGGCGCCAAGATCGTCAGCATCGAGGACACTAGAGAGATCAACCTTCCCCACGAGAACTGGATTCCGGGCAGCACCAGAAGCGGCACTGGAGAAAGAGGACCCGATGGCAAGGCNNTACATCATCGTGGGAGAGGTTCGCGGCAAGGAGACCTACACCATGTTCCAGGCCATGGCCACGGGCCACCCGACCATGAGTACAATGCACGCCGACAGCGTGAAGTCCATGGTCAACAGGCTGGAGAACCCGCCCATAAACACGCCGCGGATCCTTCTCACAGCCCTGAACTTCGTCATCATCGAGACCCAGGTCAGGGTGGGGATGAACATCGTCAGGAGAATCAAGCAGATGGTGGAACTGGTGGGCTTCGAGCCTGAGACCAACGAGCTCATCACCAACACGGTCTACGAGTGGGATCAGGCATCGGACACGTTCATGTTCAAGGGTCATAGCTTCCTCTTCGACGAGATCATGGAGATGAAGAACCTGACCCACGAGGAAATGGAGGAGGAGTTCCAGAGGCGGGTGGACATCCTCAACTACCTGGTGGAGAAGGACATCGTCGACTACAAGGAGATATCCAGGGTCATCGTGAGCTACTATCAGTACCCGGACCAAACCATAACGCGCATCCGAGGCGAGATGGGGTGGAAGCAGGAGGCCGTCGCAGAGGCCATCGGAGGTGAGTCCACTGGCGGATGATGCCGGCAGCGTCCTGGATCATCTGGACGCCCACAGAGAGGCGGAGGTCCGCTCGACCCAGCAGAGCTTCCGTGAGAGAGCTACCCCCCACATCGTTAAGCTGCCGGCTGGCGCCCGCCCAGGGTACGTCAGCCTCACGGCCTTCCAACACTTCGCGTGGAAACTGATGGGGAGCGGCCTCAGGAATAAGAAGGTGGATCAGGACCTGGAGGAGAACCTCCTAAAGGCTCACATGCGCCTGCGGCCGGAGGAGTACTTGGCCGTGGGACGCACCGCCATGACCCTCGTTGGGAGCACCACCGTCCTGGGCGCTGTCGGCCTAGCATCCTACCTTTTCACCATCCTACAGATGGCCATCATCCCCTTCGTGGCACTGCCCGCCCTCTTGGCCATCCTGCCGACGGTGCTGACCTACGCAGCTTTCTTCGGTCTCCCGCCCTTCTTCGGCGGCATCCCAGCATCCAGGGCCAAGAGGCGGGGTCGGCTGATTGACCGGAAGCTTACGGGAGTCATGTCCTTCATCTCCGCCATGGCCTCGGCCGAGGTCCCAGTCGACGTCATCTTTCGAGAGCTCTCGAAGCAGGAAATATACGGGCAGATAAGGGAGGAGGCCGAGTGGATCACCAGGGACACAGAGCTCCTGGGCGTGGACATTCTGACGGCCATCAAGAAGGCTGCAGGTAGGACTCCGAGCACCAAGTTTCAGGAGTTCCTGCAGGGCGTGGTTACGACCGCCACCTCCGGAGGCCAGCTGAAGCCTTACTTCCTCATGAAGGCGGAGCAATTCGAGAAGGAGGACAAGATCGAACTCAAGAAGAGGATGGAGACCCTCGGCCTCCTGGCAGAGAGCTTCGTCACAGTAGTGGTGGCCTTCCCCCTCTTCCTTGTCGTCATCATGGCCATCATGGCCCTCATCAGCAAGAACCAGGCCGACTTCGTGGTGACCCTTCTTTACGTGGTTGTCGGCCTCATGATACCGTTGTCCCAGTTCGGCTTCATATTCATCATGTGGAACCAGGAGCAGGAGGGCATGAGATGACCAAGACCAAGAGGTTGACCAGCGAACTCGAGGAGGCCCGGCACGCCCTCTACGTGAGCAAGGACAAGACCAGGCTGGTCAAGGCCCTCAGTATATTCCTGGGCGTCTCGCTCCTCGCCATCGCAGGACTCAACTTCCTCGACATAGTCAACATCTCCTTCAGATCCTTCCAGCCTGGCGCCGGAGCAGATACAGACGGAGACGGCGTCCCCGATCAGGCAGTGGAACACCCCGTCCGCAGATTCCTGAACTTCCTGGCCCTTGCCATTATGGGGTTCATAGGGCCATACGGGTTCTACATGGCCAAGCGGCAGCGGAAGATTCGCGACATTGAGAAACGGCTGCCGGATTTCCTAAGGGACGTGGCTGAGGCCGGAAGGTTCGGCATGACGCTGGCGGAGGCGATCGTCGTCGCCGCACACGGACGGTATGGTGTTCTTACGGCCGAGATCAAGAGAATGGCGGCCCAGATAGACTGGGGAGTCGCGGCCACGGATGCCCTCAGGCTCTTCGGCGAGAGGGTAAAGACCCCGTTGGTGGAGAGGGTTGTGTCCATCATAATCAAGGCTAGCGATGCAGGGGGCGAGGTGGCCGACGTCCTGACCATGGTGAGCCACGACGCCAAGGAGTTTCAGCTCACGGAGGAGGAGAGGAAGATCAACATGAGCACCTACATCGCCGTCATCTACATCTCCTTTGCCGTCTTCATCGTGACCATCTGGATACTGGGCGTGACCTTTCTGCCCAAGATGCAGGAGGCCGCGGCTGAGATCTCAGGAGGGGAGCTGGGCACCACCATAGAGAGCCCGTTGCCCCAGAACATCCCTGAAATCATATTCAACGTCCAGGTGGCCTTCTTCATCGCGGTCATAGTCCACGCGGTAGGAGATGGCATCCTGGCCGGCATCCTCGACAGCGGCAAAATCGTCAACGGGCTTCGCCACTCCTTCGTCATGCTCGTGATCGCCATCGTGGGATTTCAGATCATATAGGTGTCGACATGGAAACGCCCTCCATCGTCTACGAGCGAAGGAAGCAACTGGGGCGGAAGATAGGCCTGTTCCAGAGGGCCAGGAGGAGCCTCTACACGCGCTTCCTGGGACAAAAGGCCATGAAGGTTCGGGCGATGAAGGGAGGCGCCCATCAGGAGGTCCTCGCGGGCAGCATAACCCCCATCCCACCTATTACGAGTCCCGACATGAGCGAGGTCGTCGTCACCCCCATAATGGATAACTACTCGTACGTCAGGATACTCTACGATAACCTCTCCAACGAACACTTCTACGAAGCCATCGAGCCGAAGCTCAGCCTCGAGGAGCAGGAGCTGATGGTTGTATTGAAGGAGCTTATCATAGAAAACTTGGAGATTACCCAGGAGGCAGACCCTGAGATCCGGGAGGACTACCTCAGGAGCGACGTCGAGAAACTTCTGAGAGACATGGGGATTAGACTGCATCCTCTCCCCAAGGAGAGGATCATGTACTACATCATCCGGGACTTCGTTAGGTATGGAGCCATCGACGTCGTCATGACGGATCCGATGGTGGAGGACATATCCTGCGATGGTGTAGGCGTTCCCTTTTACATCTACCACCGGGAGTACGGCTCCGTCCCCTCCAACCTGAAGTTCGTCTTTGAGGAGGAGCTGGATGCTTTCGTAGTCTGGCTGGCCCAGAGATGCGGCAAGCACATCTCGGTGGCCCAGCCCATGCTGGACGCCTCCATCCCTGACGGCTCCCGTCTCCAGGCGACCCTGGGGAAGCACGTCACCAAGAAGGGCTCCAGCTTCACCATCCGGCGGTTTCGCGAGAATCCCTTCACGCCGTTGGATCTCATCGCCAACAAGACCATGGACGCAGAGATGATGGCCTACCTCTGGCTGGCCATCGAGAACGGCCAGTCGATGCTCATCTGTGGCGGGACCGCCAGCGGGAAGACGACGACGCTGAACGCCATCCTGCTCTTCATCCCGCCCCAGATGAAGGTGGTGAGCATCGAGGACACTCGGGAGCTCAACCTGCCCCATGAGAATTGGGTCGCGACGATTACCAGGCACGGGTTTGGGGGCACCACCGCCTCTGGCAGGCTGGCGGGGGAGATAGACATGTTTGACCTCCTCTCCACGGCCCTCCGCCAGAGGCCCCAGTACCTCATGGTCGGAGAGGTTCGGGGCTCCGAGGCCTACGTGGTCTTCCAGGCCATGGCCACCGGGAAGAGCGCCTATACGACCTTCCACGCCGACGACGTGCAGTCCATGGTTCACAGGTTGGAGAACGATCCGATCAACCTGCCTAGGGCCCTCGTTGCCGCCTTGGACATCGTCCTGCTGCAGTCTCAGGTGAAGGTAGGGACGGAGATGACGAGGAGGGTGAAGTCCCTGACGGAGGTCATCGGCGTGGACCCCGACTCGGGCGAGCTTATCACGAACTCCGCCTACACGTGGAACCCCGCCGACGATACCGTCCACTTCAGCGGACACAGTTACGTCTACGAAAAGGTGCAGACGGCTCGAAACTGGACGCCCAAGAGGATGGAGCAGGAAGTGAAGAGGCGGATTGACCTCTTCAAGTACATGGAGAAGACCGGGGTCGCCAACTACCGCGACGTCGCAAGGATCGCTTCCGCGTACTACAAGGACCCCGACGAGATGATGCAGATCGTGGAGGCGGAGCTCAGCAAGCCTTAGAATACGGCGTTCGCATGCATCCGCACTAACAGGAGCCTTCTGAGAACATCAACGAGCAGCCCGCAGCATTAGGGGAGAAAAGAAGGGGTGAGGGGAGTCGTGAATCCCCTTACTTCTTCCTGGCGAAGGGCTTCTTGAGGATCTTCTTCATGACTGGCCTGTCCGCCTTCTTCTTTTCGGGTGCTGGCGGCGTGAGTGGAGGCGGTGCGGGGGGCTGACCGGGTCTTCCGCCGGGCGGTGTCTGTCCTGGCATCATGCTGCCGCACTTGTGGCATACGACAGCCGTGACGGAGTTGAGGGCGCCGCAGGAGGAACAGGCCTTAGACCCCATCTTCCTCATCTCCTCCTCCTCCTTCAGCCACTTCTCGAAGGTGACGTAGGTGGGCTGTCGCCTCCACCACTCCTGAAACTCCTTCTCGGAGGGCTTACGGCCGAGGGCCCTCTTCGCCTGGGCCCGGTACTTCTCCACCACCTTCATGTACTGCTTCCTCATCCTGTCCCTGTAGTCGGCAGTGGTCTTGAACTTCCCGGAGGCGAACTCAACACCGCACTCGGGGCACTTCTTGACGTCCATTGGAATCCAGGCGTGGCAGCTGCTGCACTTGACCATTTCCCTTTCGAACTCCGTCCCGCACTTGGGACACGAGGTGCTGGACTCAGAGATGAAGGCGCCGCATTCCCCACACTCCACCAGGCGCCCTATGCCAACGCCCTTCATGTAGCCCATGATGAGGAGGGCCAACAGCACGAAGGCCCCCAGTGCCGCCAAGAGCATCCAGAGGGGCAGGCCCACCATGGGTACGACGATGTCGTACCAGGGAACCGGCTTGGCCACGCCCACGGCTACAGATGCCGCCTGGATGGTCTGCGCGTCGGCCGCGGCCACGAGGGTCCAGGATCCACTCGGTGCTTCGGAGGGCAGCTGAAGATCGGTCCCGAACTCGCCGTCCTGGTTCGTCAGAACGGCCTTGGAAGCTTGGATGGTACCCTGTGGGTCTCTAATCAACACAGTAACCCGCATGTCGGGCACTGGCTGGCCGGTGGGCGTGTTCACGGTGCCAGAGACCAGAATCCTGTCTCCCAGGTTGAAGGACTTGCCGAGGTCGGGGACAGTTATGAACACCTGGCCCTCAGGAGGCACGACCTCCAAGGTAAACTGGGCCCTGTTGTTGTCCTCATTGATCTCTGGCAAGACTCCTGAAGCATCAGCCACGACTATGAGGGTGTAGTTGCCAGCCTCAGCCACGCCGCCGGCCTCCATCAGCACGCTGATGTTGCCTCCTGGCGGGACCGCCAGCCCCTCAGCAGAGGCCAAGAGGTTACCCGGGTCGACCGAATCCAGGTAGAGCCCCACATCGAAGTCGCTTGCGGCTGTATTCCCTATGTTGTGTACCACCACGGGCACGGTAAAGGCCCTGCCCTCCACTGCACGAACGGTCTCGAATTCGGAAGGTCTCAACTCCAAGTCGGGCTTCGTAAGGACCACTACCGTAAGCTCGACGATGTTGTTACTCATGATTAGGTCGGTGTTAGACTCAGTGTCATTCCTGGTGAGAGCCAAAACTCTCAATGTATGTGAGCCCGCAACCTGAGGCCTCCATCCTAGTATAACCGATTCTGAAGATCCGACGAGGATGTCCAACGTCGCGGAGTCCGCCAAGATGCCGTTGTCGTACAGCTCCACCATGGCTCCCAGAGCATCAGCCTTACCCAGGTTGCTCACGGTGACCTGGACATCCACGTCCGCTTCTTGGACGGGTATTCTGGAGAAGACAACGTCGGACTCCTGGAAGCTGAGGTCGGGCCAGTTGAAGAAGACCAGGTCCATGTCAACATTATCGACCATGGATGCTGCTAATTCTTCCTCGGGGTAGAACGTCTGCGCTTCAATCACCTTGAAGCCGTCGGCCCTGTAAGTGGAGTTGGACCAACCCCGAGAGGCGAATCTCTCCTGAGCCAAAGCCCTGTAAAGGATTGTCCCTGTGGGGGCTTCGATGTGTGTTGGGGTGTAGATGCCTTGGTATAGATCATCTGGACCGGGAGAGGGTATGGGTTCAAAGTTGAGGTTATCAGGGTTCAATCTCTCTAGGGTGATGTTGACTTCATAGACGGTGTCACCTAACCCGTCGACTGCGTTCACCTTGAGCCACCAGTAGAGACCCGCCTTGGCCTCATTGGCGATCCTCCCCGTCCACCAGTCGTACTCCCCTGGGAAAGTGACGTTGGTCAACTGAACATACTGCGTTCCCTGGAACACAATGCTACCGTTCAGACTCTCGCTGATGGTGACGTTCCTGATGTCGAAGTCCACGGTGGCGACGTCCCCATCATCGCTGAGGAGCGCCAGGCCAACATCCTGCTCGAAGACCGGGTCCCAAACGTAGGAGGTCTCCGCGGCATCGATGGAAAGGTCACTTCCGGAGATAGTGACGCCCTTCAGGGAGGCACTGTCGCCCAGAGCCGTGATGTCGCCCTGCAAGGCGCCGCCCTCGATGCTGATGACGGCGGAATGCTCCCCGTAGATGATCCCCCTTCGATCGGCGGTGTTAAGCAGTAACTGAGAATCGACGGCCGAAAGTGAACCGCTGTCACGCAGGTAGACCACCAGAGGAAGGTTGCTCGATAGCCCGCCCTCACGAACGGTAAGACTGCCCGTCCCCTCAATGATCAGGTAGTGGCGTCCCGCCACTGGGTCTCCCTGAAGGATGGTGAGCTGGGCCTGCGCTATGGTCACATCGCCGGTGACCCGCAGGTTTCCGTCCAGCTGAACGTCGTAGTCTATGACCGCCGTGGAGGACCACACATAGGTGTTGTCCTGGGCCGGCCACACCAGATCTTTTAACGTCGCGGTGGTCTCTAACACGTTGAGGGATCGGGTGAGGGATGGATAGGAGCTGAAGGAGTGGTCCTCGGAGGAGACCTCGCCGGAGAAGCTCGATCTAATCCTGTAGTTACCCATGAAGTGGGAGTTGGGCATCGTTGGGTCGTAGAGGGAGCGATTGACCCACTCTGTCAGCAGCGGCACCATGGCCCTCCCCGTGGCATCGGTGACGTTGAAATCGCCCGAGGTGGCGCCTAGGTAGTCCAAGATCTCAGTACTGGGGACGTTCCCGCCGCCGTTCTGGGGATAGTAGGCAAGTTGGCCCGATGGGAGAATCCTCGACTCCACATAGGCTCCGGCAACAGCGCTTCCGAATCTATCCACGACATCGATGTCGAGCCAGCGGTGAATGAAGATGGAAGCCTGTGAGTCTATCTCCTCATAAAAGACCTGCACAGCCATGTAATCGAAGTGGACGGCATCGGCCGTTCCGTCGTTATTGTTGAAGTCCACGTCGAGGAACCGAGCATCGGCAAAGGTGTCCACCCCGCTGAGGATGCCCGTGGCGGTGGTGATGCCGCCGACGCCTCCCGTGTCCGTCACTGAGATTACGTTCTGGAGAGCCTCCCCCTCCAAGCCATACCTTATGGCGTTGCTGCCGCTCCAACCGGCATCCGTCCAGTACTCCACGATGAGGGTGGCGTTGATTAGTCGCCACATCCCGTCGGCGTCGAACTCCTCCATGTACAGCGTCTCGCCGTCGGCTACGGTGTAGTACACCCCATCATCCGAGTTGATGTCGGAGAGAGGTTCCCCGGAGGTGTCTTTCTCACCTATGAGGGTAGGGTACGCCGTGAGGGTGAGAACCTGCCTTGGACCTTGGAGTCCTAGCGCTGGGAGCCAATTCTCAGGGGTGACGAGACCGGACTGCGCCTCATCCAGGGTCATGTTGTATACGTACACCGTGGATGTGTCCCCAGCGGCTACGGTGTTGTGCCGTGCGCCATCAGGATGAAAGTCCACGCCCACATAAGAGTCAATGACCGTGAGAACGGCAGAGTCCCGAAGGGTGATGTTGTACCTGGAATCGGGCCCAGGATCATTGGCATTCTCATACAGTCGATCGATGATGGAGCTCGCCACCAGGACTGTGGAGGTTCCTGTGAAGCTCATCACCGGAGCGTCGTTGTTGTCGTCCTCGTTGAGGTCTATGTAATCGGCTATCTCCTCTGATGTGAAACCCGTGATCTTCGAACTCCTGACCTCCACCGCGGCGTCCCCCGATGTAGTCAGAGTTCCTGGATGCTTAATCAAGGATCCATTCTTCAGCGTCAGAGTTCCCGAAACGATGACATCTAGCTTCAGGTAATCGGAAATCTGGTTTGGCTCTGTGGTGAGAAAACTGTTGTCCAGTATGAGCTGTCCGTGGCCCCCACCCCCGTCCCTTATGTCGAGGTAGTAGATGTGGTTGCTGTCCTCTAGGAATATGAGGCCGCCGTTCCTGACATCCAGGATGGCGCCCGATTCCACGGTGATGTTTCCGTCCACTTTGAAGATGATGCCGTCGTACACGTTGTCGGTCCCCGTGACCGTCCAGTCACCATCGATGACGATCACCGTTGCCGCTGAATCCTGGACGCCCACCAGCCCTGCCAAGGCAGTCAGAAGAAGAGCCAGCGTGAGGACGAGCGGCGAGGACGAGCGGAGGAAACGCGAATCTCTCGACGTCATTCAGTTGACCTCCGAACCCAGCTTCCCGAGTACAGAATCGACGTCATTGTCCCCCATTCTTGCGTGGGGGTCTTGTTCCCAGAAATGCGTATTTATACGTTCTTTAGCGATTCTCACAGAGTATAATCAATCTAGTCGGTTCACTTTCTCTTGAGAATCTTCTTAAGGCCCTTCTTCTCCTCCTTCTCTTGGCCGATGGGCTGACCGCAGGCATAGCACATGACGGCGTCCGCGCTGATGACCGTTCCGCACGCGGGACACGGGATCTCTGCCTCCTCCTCTCCTCCCTCCTTCAGCTGATACCCACATGCGTAGCACATGACGGCGTCGGCGGAGATCAGTGTCTGACATCCGGGACACACAATCTCTCCCTCACCGGGCTCCCCCGCCGCAGGCGCCTCCGTCGCCACCTCTATGGGAGGGGCCTCCGCCTCCACAGCCTCGGGGGCTACCTCAGGCTGTGCCTCCTTTTTCGCTTGCTTGCCCTTCGGCTTTGCCTCTTCCACGGGGGGCTCTAGAGGCTTGATCTGTTGCTCAGGCAACTCCCCCTTGGCCAGAAGGTCCCTCTCCAGTTTCAGTAGCCTCTGGGACTCGGTGGAGAGCCGCTCCCTCTCCAGCGCCATGGACTTCCTCTCCTCGGCCAGCTCTCCCTCTAGGGCGGCCATGGTCTGTGTTTTGCCTGCAAAGTCATCTATTGACTTCTTAAGGTCCTCGTGGAGCTGCGCAAGCTCCTTCTCCTTCGCCACCGCCTTTTGCTTCAGAGCCTCAAGCTCCTGGGCTTCCTGCTTGAGGGACTCCGCCCGGCCGGCGTTCTCCTCCTCGCGGGCGAGGAGCTTTTCGTGCCTCTCATTCACCTGCTTCTCCCGGGCCTCGATGTCCGCCCTGGCCTTCGCGATATCCTCCTCCTTCCCTGAGACCTCCCTCTCCCGGGCCTCTATTCCCTTCTGCAGCGAATCGAAGGAGGCCTCGTCCTTGGCCAACTTCTCCTGCTCCTTCATCAACACCTCCCTCTCGGCCTTGATTGCATCCTTCTCGGATTGGACGCTGGCCTCCCTCCCCTCGAGTTCAGTCTCCTTACTCTTGAGTTCCCCCACCTTGTTCTGGATTATGTCCCAGACCTCTCCTTGCTCGTCGGCCAAGGGTTCACCTTCCTGAATCTGCCACCATCTCTCAATGTTGGACTTAAGTACGTTTTCATATCAATCTCAGGCCTGAGAATCTCCTGGGCTGGCCCCCTAGGCTTCAGCGGTTGTTACGACTCGAAAATGGGCCCGAGGACTACCAGGCCAGAGTTTCCCACCTCGATCAGATGCTTCTCCATGCTGTGCCGGCAGGCCCTCATCTTCTCCACTTGGAGAAACCGAACGATCTTCCTCTTGCTCCTATCGACGCCCAACATGATTAGGCCGTCCACTAGGAATCCCTCATTGCCCAGAAGCTGGCTCTCCCCTTCGAGGGAGCGCTCCATCACCACGAGGGAGATAAGGTTCTGGTCCCTGAGCATCTTGAAGAAGTAGAACATCCTCTTTCTCATATCCTCGGTGTCCGGCATCAGGCTGTAGAGGGCGCCCAGGGAATCCAGGGCGAAGATCGTGAACCGATCCGCGTGAATCCTCTTGTAGTGGGAAATCATCTTCTCAATGAAGCCCACATAGTCCGTCTGATCGCCCTCCTCCATTACCTGGTCTATCTCCCTCAGGTCCGTGAAATCCGAAATCTGTATGCTGTAGGAGACTTCCAGCCCCATGTTCTCCATGTTACCCAGATGGGAGTGCACGGTTTCCTCCAGCGTCGTATACAGCCCGAACTCCTTCGTCTTCCTGAGATACTGTGACATGACGGCATAGCAGAAGGACGACTTCATGGCGCCTGGCGGCCCCGTCACTAGGATGACCTTGGGCGGCTCAATGTCAGTCTTGAAAACCCTGTCGAGGCCAGGGAGCGAGTTCCTGAACATCCATCAACCGCCACTTTGCGATGAACGTCCCCAGGAGTCGATATAACCGTATCGTCTTTATTATCTAAGATGAGACAACCTTATCACGCTTCGGAATTTCGTGAACAATTATTTAAGCGGCAAGCCACCTAGCGCGACCCGACACCCTTGAGGTGACCTTCATTGGTCCGTGGCCAGACGAGAAAGTGCCCTATCTGTGAGGGCGATCTGGGGCCCGATTCAGAGGTGTGTCCCAGATGCGGGGCGAACGCCTCCCTCCTCCAGACTGGGGATGGTGGGGAAGACGAATCCACCCCCATGAGTCCAGGTTCTCTGGACGATATCCTGGCCTCCGTCTTGGATGAGCCCACCGTCAAGCAGTCCACCAAGACGACCAAGGAGTTGAGCCTTGAGGACTTGGATCTGGAGCCCCCCGATGAACCTCCGACCCGTCCCAAGCTTGAGCTGGACATCTTAAAGGAGGATATCCTGGGCAAGGAAGAGCCTAAAAGCATCACCTTCGAGTGCCCTGAGTGTGGCACGGAGGTGAACGAGGCAGCCTCCCTATGTCCCTCGTGCGGGGCGCTGTTTGCCGAGGGGGGGTCGTTCGAGTGCCCTGTGTGCGGCTCTAACGTCTCCGTCGAAGCATCTCGGTGTCCTCGGTGTGGCGTCCGCTTTGAGGAGGAGACGTCCGCCACGGCCGAGACTACGATGCTAGAGAGGGCAAGGGAGGTCTACACGGGAGAGGAGGAGCTTCCTACCGCGGATCTTGAGCCTGTCCACCAGACGGGGCGAGTTGGCGATGAAGCGGGCCCACTCGTGGCACGGGTGATGGCTCGATATTCAGAGAGGAAAGAAAGCAGCCCGCTCCTCGCCGGCGACATCTCCAACCTCCATGCGTCCCTTCGCGATCAGGTGGAGGCCATCAGGTCCTTGGTGTCAGTAGCCAATAGACTCCACGTCCCCGTGGAGAATACCAAGAATGTCATAGCGGACGCGACGAAGAAAGCGAGGGCCCAAGATCTCTCGGGAGCCGTCAAACTGGCATGGTCCGCCAGGCTCTCCTTGGAGCAGTCCCTGGCCCTCCAGATAGCCCAAGGGTTGGAGATGCTTGAACGGGACCTCCATTCTCGTAGGGAAGAGGGACGGACCTTCCCCGTGGCCGAGGCTCTGGTCAGGGATGCCATGAAGGAGGTTCAGGATGGCAAGGTCGAGGACTCCTTCGAGAAGCTGCAGATGGCCAGAGACGACGTATCATCCAAGGCCAGCGGGCAGAGTGAAGCCCACTATGCCATCCAAGCGGCGGAGCAGTTCATCGCTGAGATTGCGGAGATGAACGTGGACGTCAGCGGCTTTCGAGAGGTTCTCGCCCAGGGGAAAGCGGCTCTGAGGGCGGGTGATTGGGAGACGGCATCGCAGCTTGCTGCAAGCGTTCAGGAGAGGGCCAACAAGGGCCTCCAGCAGGGTATAGCCGACGAAATGCAGAGAGCCCGACAGACGGTGATGGAACTCAAGGTGAGGGGTCAAGACATCAGCGGCCCCATAAACCTGCTGAAGCAGGCAAGCGCGTGCACCAAGGAGGAACAGTACGCGGAGGCGATGAACTATCTCAGACTCTTCAAGAAGCAGGTGGAGGGCGCCTGACTACGCCGCCGCGGGTTTGGTGACAGAGAACCGTCCCTCTGCAATGTCCAGGGCTAGATAGTCCCTCTCGTGTCTCGCCTTCCTCATCTTGACACAACGCAGCCGCAACTCCACGGACGAGTCATCTGCCTCATAGTGCTTCAGTAGAATGATGCCATCGGCCAGGAAATCCGCCCCGTGCTCGGCAAGCCTCGAGGCTTCCAAGGGAATCTCCGATATCACGATAGCCGTCATGCCAGAGTCCTTGAGGAGGCTGAATAGATGGAAGACGTGTCCCCTGACATCCGGGAGGGGCGTACCCGAGTAGAGGGAGTTTAGGGAGTCCAGCACGATGAGGGTATACGGCGTGACCTTTAGTGCCTCCTGAATGACCCCCTCCACAATCTTCAACCAGTCGTTATCCGTCTCTGCCTCCGAGAGCTCCAACCTCAGCCTGCCCATATCAAGCAGGTAGAGCTCGGATTCGTGGAAGTTCTCCATTCCCATGTTCTCCATGGCCGACCTTAGATCCTCACCGTCTTCTTCCAGGGTCACATACAGACCCTTTCGCCCATTGCGGGAGTTGTGGTAGAGGATGCTGAAGGCCAAGGACGTCTTCATTGTGCCAGGGCTGCCACAGAGAAGGACAACGTTGCCCTCGGGGATTCCACCACCCAGAGCCTTGTCTAGGCCCTTGACATGAGTCGGTATCATCTCCATAGCTTTCACACTCCGCGAATGTCGACTCCTAGACCTGCTCCCGCGATCACACAGGACGGCCAAGTCACGGCTTCATAACCTCCATCTCCTGCTCCAGAACATTGAGTTCCCGCTCCGGCATGGTGGTGGGGTTCAAGGCCAGGAGGAAGGTAGTCTCGCTCTCAGAGACGTCGTCAACGACGTGGCGTATGAACCTGAGGACTGGCTCGAAGCCGTGGTTGCTCTTGAGGTAATCCAATCCATCCAGCATGAGGATTCCTGGACCTCCGTCAACGATGAAACCCTCCATCGTGTGTACGATTCTCTCCAACACTGGCTCGATGGCGTCTTCAGAGGACTCCGCCTTGTCCGTGAGCCATAGGATCTCAACGCCGTCCATTCCGTACTTCTCCCTGACCCTGGCCGGGTTGACTCGGGTTATGAGCATCCCCCTGGTGCTCTCTGCCTTTCCTGAGAAGGTAAGGTAGGCCATTCGGCCCTTTGCCTCCTCGACTAGGTAGCTGTGGGCAGGGAGCACCTCTAAGGACTGCTGTGGGAGGCTTCTCGCCCCCCCGCGCTCTCGGACCTCACCCAGCGCCTCCCTGGTCAGTGGGAGGTCTACGTCCTCGCCGAGCGAGGAAGCATAGGCGAGGACTTTGTTGAGCGTTCCATCTAACATCCGGAGATCCGGAGTGTCACTTTCGGCCAGGTACCGGAGCACCTCATCAGAACATGAGACGCCCCTCCCTTCGAGGCGGTCCTTCAGGTATTCCAGCCGGGTGTCAAGGCTGAGGGGCTTCAGGTCAACCACCAATCCCGACTGAAACCTGGACACGAGGCGGGGGTCGAGGCGATCCATCTCCGACGGACGGCGATCAGCCGCTAGGACGAGGGTCTTTCCCTTCGCGTGGAACTCGTCGAAGATTCCAAGGACCTCTTCCTGAGCCCGGGCCCTGCCTTCGATATCCTGGAGGTCGTCGAGGATGAGGATGTCCAAGCGTCTGAAGTCATCCCTGAACTGCGCCAGGCTCTTCTCGCCTTCAGCTCTTTGAAGCTCGGACCGGAATAGGCTGGCCGTCAGGTATCGTAGGTTCGTTCCGCCCTGCCTCTTGATGAGCTCGTTCCCTATGGCGTTGAGAAGATGGGTCTTTCCCATTCCTGACGTACCAGCGATGAACAACGGGTTGTGGGAAGCCGAAGAGCCCTCTGTCACGGCGAGACATGCGGCATGGGCGAAACTGTTGGATTCCCCGACAAAGTATCTCTCAAAAGTTAGGCCGCTCATGAGACCAGTCTTGGCGTAGGCAGCAGTCTCGGGTGACCTCCTCCGCTCTGCCCTTGCGGCAGATGCCTTCTTCTCCTTCTCCTTCTGGGCTTCACCCACTCCCGCCGTCTTGGCCTTGGCTTGATCTTTCTTCTGAGGCTGCTTCGCAGCCGGTTTCCCCCGTGGCCGGCTTCTCTTCGCATCTGTTGCAGGAGCGCCCTTCGCCTCCTCTTTCTCGTCTTTCCCCTTTTCAGCCAAGGCTTGGATGACGTTGGCAAGGCTCTGGCCAAGGGCCTTCAGGGACCGGCCCTTTCGTGCCTGGTCCTCCGCCTTCCCGCCTTCCTTCACCCCGGACTTCCGGCCTCCCTTTCCCCTTGACTGCCCCCGTGGGAGACTTAAGAGAATGGGCTCTACATCTACATCGGTGTGTACCTCTATCGTGTAATCACGATTCTTGGCCAGATCCCGGAAATGGGGCAAGGCATCCTTGCCCGCCAAGGAGCCCTTGGAGCCGGAGAAGAGGGCCACTACTCTCTGGCCATGGCCCATCACGATGTAACCCACATCCGGGTTTCCCCGAGCCTTGAACCTGAGGTATCCCTTGAACCTCTTCTTCCTCAGGAGGGCTACTATCTTCTTCAGGGAGTCAGGGCCACCCTTGAACTTCTTGACGACCCCACCCCTGGGGAACTTGATGTCCTGGAACACGAGGGCCCTCGGTTGAAGAAGCTGGGGTGCTTCTTATATAGGTTCACGCGCAAGTTCCAAAGTTGATAACGCCTCTCCTCAAGCGGAGGACCCGGTTTCCCTGGGCCTCGAGGTCGCCTCAATCCTGAGCCATAGGAAGGTCAGGGCCACAGATAGGGCCACCCAGAAAACCAGCCACTCGAGGAGGGTGAGGTAATAGAAGGTCTCTATGAGACCCGCTGGGACTACCCCAGGGACCCTCTCGATCTTGGGCTTCAAGAGGAAAGGCATGGCCCAGAGGAGGGCGACCACGATGAGGCTGCCGAGCAGCAAAGACCTCCGCGCCACCACGGACCTCGCCATGGGGGCCACGAGGTAATGTAGAGCGATGCCTCCGAGTACGCCTCCGAAGGCGGAGGCCATGGTCGCGACGTACCAGTAGCCTCTCGCCTCCACGCTCAGATTCGTCTCCACGGCGGGAGGGTTGGTGGGAACGTTGAGGACAGGTAGCAGGCTGAAGATGACGTATGCCAAGAGGCCGAGGGCAAGGGCCTTCGATGCGACGCTGCGCCAGGGAAGGAGGCTGTCTGCCAGGGTAAAGACCACTGCGAATGGGATTCCGACAAGGACGCCCATGAAGACTGCGCCCCCGAAGGCATAGGCCCTTCTCATCGCCACGGGAACGGGGTTCTCCTCCTCCTCAAAGGCTTCAGCCTGATCGATCAGCGGACCCATGACGAACACGATGTAGAGGCCCAGGACGATGCCCGCAAGGATGCCTGCGGCTAGACCGACTTTAACCGCCCGAAGAAGGGTCATGGGTTCAGTGGCACGGGATACCCACGGCGTGCCTCAAGTCGTGGAACACGTCGTGAGCCGCCGCTGCCTGGGCGAAACCCATCACGTAGAAGGCGGCCGTGGCCACCAGGGCCATGATCGTTATCCACGGCAGGTATCCGGCAACGTTGGCGGGTAGCCGCTCGCGCAGTCGTTCCCACATTCCGTCTGTTCCTCCTGGGAAAGTTGCCGTGGCCTATTGTCGTTGAGTACCTAAACCTTGTGTTACGGGTTGCGATTCTGTAACACTCATCCCAAAGAGACGGACATAGAGTATTAAGTCCGCGGGGCTATCTGCCTAGCGCGAGGCGATATCCATTGGGGGGGAATCGACCTGGACTTTTTCACCATAGATGACTTCGGATTGAGGGGAAAACTCGTACTGCTTCGGTTGGACGTCAATTCGCCCATCGATCCCATCACGGGCAGGATTCTCAACGACAATCGCATAAGGCAGCATGTGGCGACCCTTCGAGAACTGAGGGACGCCAGAGTAGCCATCCTGGCCCACCAGGGACGTCCAGGAAAGGACGACTTCACCACCTTGGAGGCTCATGCAGAGAGGCTCTCCTACTACATGGACAGAGATGTCAGGTACGTTGACAGTCTGTTCGGCAGGAGCGCGGTGGAGGCAGTTAAGTCTTTGAAACCCGGGGATTTCGTCGTTCTAGAAAACACGCGGTTCTACTCCGAGGAGATCGTGCTGAAGGACTCGGATCCAGTGATGATGGCCTCGGCCCACATGGTGAGCATCCTCTCGCCCCTGGCCGACTTCTTCATTAACGACGCCTTCGCGGCGGCTCACAGAGCTCAGCCGAGCTTGATAGGTTTCTGTCAGGTCCTACCAAGCCTAGCCGGCAGGGTCCTCGAGAAGGAGGTCCAGATGCTGGACTCGGCGATACGGAGCCAGGAGAGGCCGAAGATAGCGATTCTAGGGGGTGTGAAGGTTGATGATTCGGTCGATGTGGCCCGCCACATGCTCACGCGGAACATCGTGGACAAGGTGCTGACCACCGGTGGGGTGGCCAACCTCTTCCTCTGGGCTGGTGGGATGAGCCTCGGAGAGGTCAACGAGCGCTTCCTCACCAAGGAGGTTCCAGCCTGTGAGGCGGTCCGCCAGGAGGCCGGGATCCTCCTGAAGAAGTTCCCGGAGAACATCGTGGTGCCCGAGGATGTGGTGTTGAACGTGGACGGCGAGGGGAAGACCATATCCACAGCAGACCTACCCGCCGAACTTCCCATCCACGACATCGGAATAAGCACCATTGTTGGCTACCTGGAAGAGATCTCGGAGGCTGAAGTAATCATCCTGAATGGTCCGTCGGGCCTCTTCGAAGTGGAGGAGTTCTCCGAAGGGACCAGGGAGCTCTTCCTCGGGGTGGCCAGGTCCGACGCCTTCAAGGTCGTGGGCGGTGGGCATACCGTCACCATCTTGGAGCACCTTGGCATCTCCCAGCAAATCGATCACGTGAGCACCGGCGGGGGGTCTCTCATTAACTACCTGGCGGGGCGCTCGCTGCCGGTCCTGAAAGCCCTTGAGGAGTCCAAGCTCAGGTTCAAGGAGGAGAGGCCTCGAGGATAGTTATCATCGTAGATAGCCAGGACGTGAAGATTATAACGCCATCGTCCGTGGAATTGGCAGTGCCCACCTATATTCCCACTCACGTAAGGGGCCTAGATGACCTACTAGGAGGAGGCATACCTCAGGGCAACATTGTCTTAGTAGCGGGGACCCCGGGGGCTAGAAAAAGCTCCCTTGTCTACAGTATCCTGTACAACAATGCACGCAATGGGCGCAAAGGCCTCTTCATATCCCTAGAGCAGGGCGAGAAGGAGCTAGCTTCGGCCATGACGAACTTGGGCATGGACGGCTTGGACGATGAGATGCTCTACGTCATGGATGCGGCCATGATACGGGTCGCGCTGGAGAACCTAGAGGTCGAGAAGGACTGGATAGAGATCATCAAGCGCATAATCAAGGAATCTGTGGACGTGAATCAGAGAGAGCTGGTGGCCATCGACTCCCTTGACGTCCTCTACGCCCTGGACACGCTGGCCAACCCCCGCCGGGAACTCTTCCACTTCTTCTGCTTTCTCCGGGACATGGGGTTGACTACGCTCATTATATCGGAACTCCCCGTGGGGAGCCAGGCCCTATCGAAGTACGGAGAGGACTTCCTCGCAGACGGGATGCTCCTCCTGAAGCACTACGAGATAGGCGAGACGGAGGTTCAACTCCGACTTCGATGCGTGAAGATGAGGCAGACCGCCAATGAGGAGGGATACCATGCCCTAGGCTTCGCTGATGGCGGATTCTACGTCACGAGGATAATCTCGAGGAGAGAAAGGGCTGGGGTCCCGGCGGACATACCTCAGATGGGACCCTGAACAAGCTGTTACGTTGTTCGTTATTGGATGCTAGCTGACGCCACGTATGAGAAGCACGCTGGAAGCTCTCGATCCAAACGCCGCCCTCGATTCGATGCAAAACGGTAGGGATTTCGGTTATTCTAGCAACTTTAATTGTATGAATAAGTGTTATCGTTGATGGGAATAATCAGAGATAAATAATACACACACCCGCAGTAGTTAAAGGTCGAGTCAAGAGCCACTGGAGGGAACCTTCCCCTAAGTTCGGAAAGCCACATTCTGATGAGTCACCCCCCAAGACTTTCCCTGACCCCCAAACGTCCGTTGGCCTTCTCACGATGTACTTCTATATCTTTTAGGGAGAAGTGCTTTAGAGCATAACCGGCTTGAGGCCATGTCGGGGAACTCGTTCCGTGTCCGAGATGGCAAGGCGTGCCCAGGTGGGCGACCCACGAGGCGCGATAGTACTTGCGCTCGTGATGGTTCTGCCCGTGATATTGGCCTCTCCGGGTCTCGAACTGATTCCGGAAATGCCAACGGTCCCTTTCGCAGGCGGAGAGTCAGAAGGCTCCCGATATTTCACCCCTAACATCAGGATAACCGACGGAAATAGTCGGTTTCCTCACCAGGTGGAACCCTACTTAGTCGTCGACGAACAGGAATGGCTCTTCGTAGGCTGGAAGGAGGCATGGACAGCGGATGGCCCTGGTCGCCGCGTTGGCTCCTCCAGGTCAACTGATGTCGGCTTTACGTGGGCTGAAAACACACTCGTAGACCTGCAGGTTCCGGGCCGTTATCAATCAGACCCCTGGCTCGCCCTTGACGAGTTGGGTCGCCTTTACTACTCACGATTGGAGTTCAGTGAGAACTTCGAATCGGACGGCGTTATGGTTTCCCGCTCCGACGATAGGGGAGAGACCTGGGGTAGCATCCTCAACGTCGACGATCAACCGGGTTTCGCGGACAAGGAGGCCATGGCTAGCAACGGAAATGGTACCCTGTACGTGGTCTACGACGACGTCGATCTGGTGACCGAGGACACGAGCATCCGCTTTACCCACTCGACCGATGGCGGCGGGAGCTGGGCCCCCACTTCCGCCGTGCCAAGCAGCGGGCAGGGCGGGGCGCCCGTCATCGCCACGCAGCCCAACGGCACGGTGTACGTTGCCTGGTGGGACTGGGGGGCGGGCAACATCATGTCCGCCACCTCGTGGAACACTGGGGAGACGTGGACGGAGGGGGTTCAGGTCAACCCCCTGTCCGGTTCGGCCCCGTGGAATGCAGACAACCCCTGGCGCATGCCCCTGCCCTCCATGGTGTCGGACGCCAGGGGAGGCCTCTACGTGGCCTGGCCCGATCTTGGGGAAGGCGACCTGGACATCTTGGTCGCCCGCTCCCCTAACCACGGAATCACCTGGTCCACGCCAAGCCGTGTCAACGACGATGGGTCCGGGAGAGAGCAGCGGATGGTCGCCTTGGCCGTAGATGGTCAGGAAGTCCTCCACGCCGCGTGGCTGGACAACCGCACAGGAAACCTCAACGTCTACTACAGCAACTCCACCGATCGTGGGATGACGTGGTCCCGAAACCTGCGCGTTACCACGGCGGAGACGCCTCACACCTACGCGCGGCCGGGGGACTACCTGGGCCTTGCGGCGGATCGGAACGGGAGCGCATACGTGGTCTGGACCGACGGGCGCGGGGAAGACCTGGACATCTACTTCGCCATGGCCGACTTCACGAAGCCCACCATCGAAATCACCTCGCCCTCGGAGGGCGACATCTTGACGTCAGAGGTGGTAGAGATTGCCGNNCGTGGGCGGCCAACCTGACGCTTCCAGAGGGGATCGCCACGATCTACGCCCGGGCCATCGACTCCTCGGGCAACGTCGCGGTCGTCAGCATCGAGATCCGAGTGGAGATCCCGCCGCCCTTCACCCTGATCACCCTCGCCGCGATGGGAGTGGGGGCCCTCCTCGTTGCCACCGTTGTCATCTGGAGGATGTGGGCGCGAAGGCGGCGGGACCAGGGCAGAGGGACATAGCCCATGCTTCTCCCGAGGACAGAGCCACTGGAGGGATTCGAACCCTCGACCTACGGTTTTCCCGCAAAAGTTACGAAACCGTCGCTCTGACCAGCTGAGCTACAGTGGCCCACGCGGATAACACATCGGCACATAAAGAATCCGGCCTCGGTGTCGTTGGTCTGGACGAGGGGGGCTGGGAATGGCCGAGCAACGAGACACAGATCCCTCGGGGAGAGCTTTAACCTCATGAGGCCATGGCCATCTCATGCCCAAGGTGTCGGGCCTAGTATACCAATCCGGCGGCTTCAGGGAAGGAACCGTGCTGTTTTGGGATGGCATTGTCGAGGAGATCAGACCTGTCCAGGAGGATGATGTCCTGGCGAGGGGCCTCATCCTCCCATCCTTCTTCAACGCTCACACCCACATCGGCGATTCGATAGTCCTGGAGGAGCCCTTGGGCACTCTAGAGGAGGTTGTGGCTCCGCCCCGCGGCCTGAAGTTTCGTCGCTTGAAGGAAGCCTCTAGGGGGGAGCTCGTAGCGGCGATGAAGAGGACCATCCGCCGGATAATTCTCGCGGGCACCGCGGCATTCTGCGACTTCAGGGAGGGCGGAGTAGCGGGCTCAGAGGCCATACGGGAGGCCCTTCAGGGGAGCCCGCTATACTGCCTGCTCCTCGGGCGACCTGCCAACTTGGGCTACGACCGGGACGAGGTGGATGCCCTTCTTCGGGTGACCGACGGGATCGGGGTCAGCAGCGTCTCTGACTGGGAGTACGGAGAGCTTCAGAAACTGGCTCGTCACGTGAGGGCCAAGGGCAGAGTCTTCTCACTCCACGCTAGCGAAGTTGAGCGAGAGGACCTGGATCTTGTTCTGGATCTGAAGCCTGATTTCCTCGTCCACATGACCATGGCTTCCCAGGCTGATTGGCAGAGGTGTGCCCAGGAAGAGGTACCCGTCGTCATCTGTCCGCGCTCCCAGGTGTTCTTCGGCCGCGTCCCCGACATATCGGGCATGGTCGCAGCGGGCCTGAGGCTATGCATTGGCACCGACAACGTCATGTTCTCCAATCCTTCCATGCTGCGCGAGATGGAGTTTGCCTACCACCTGGGGAAGCTGAAGGGACACGTCTCCCCCGAGGCCATCCTCAAGATGGCCTACGAGGGCGCTAAGCTTTTAAGCGGCCCCCATCCTATCACCATTCAGGAAGGAGTTCCCAGCAGTCTACTGGTGCTGGACGTTCCTACGGAAGGAGATGAGTACTATCAGGCCATTAGAGCCCCAGAGTCCGACATACTCTTGCTGTCTCTGGGGCGTGAGGTTTGGCTGAGGGACAAGGGATGGATTCAGGGGACCTAACATGAGCAAGGAGACGCGCGTGGAGGAGGTTATGACAAAGGACCCCGTGAAGGCCACGTTGCCGGGGACGCGGACCGAGGTCCTCCGCCTCTTGGTGACTCACAAGGTCACGGGAGTTCCTGTCGTCAAGCAGGATGGCAGCTACGCTGGCATAGTGGCCAGGAAGCACATATTTGAGAAGCCAGATGAAGAGCAGCTAGCCCTACTCCTCAAGAAGGACTACCCCACGGTCTCACTAGATACCACCGTGGGGGAGGTCGCCCGCCTGATGGTGGAAACCGCCTTTCATCACCTCGCTGTCTGTGAGGACTCGAAGGTGGTGGGAATCCTGACGCCGGCGGACCTCATGCCCGTGGTAGAGCGGCTGGGCCTGGACACGCCGGTGGACCAGACCCTGCATTCCACCTGCGTGGCTGTATATGAGGGTACTCCCTTGCGCGCCGCCAACGAGATCATGAGGGTAGCCAAGGTCTTCGCCCTCCCCGTTCTAGACGACAGGGGGCGCCTGTCGGGCATAATCACTGACCGGGACATCTTCGACCTCAGCCGGGTCAATGGAACGGCCGCCATTCAGGAGCTGGGCCTGGCAGATGAGGACAACCCCTGGACCTGGGAAGGCCTCAGGAGTGTCATGAAGCTCTACTACGAAGAGAGGAAGGTGGAACTTCCCCAGGTCACCGTAGGCGAGGTCATGGTGAAGGAGGTGAAGTCGGTCTCCGCCAAGACGTCCGTGAGCGAGGCCGCTGGCCTCATGCACAAGAAGGACTTCGGCCAACTCCCGGTCAAGGACGCACGTGACCGTCTCCTGGGCCTTCTGACGGAACTGGACGTGATCCGAGTCCTCCTCTAAGGGATCGCCCATGGGCAGATACGAGGAGCTTACCTCTCTCTCACTGCGAAAGGGCTTCCTCATCCCCTCGGCCGAGATTTATGGCGGGCTGGCCGGCTTCTACGAGTATGGCCACAACGGAGCCCGTCTCCTGAGGAAGTGGGAGAACCTCTGGATCGAGTATTTCCTGGGTCTGGGAGACGACTACCACCTGATAGACACCTCCACCGTCCTTCCCTACCGAGCCCTGGAGGCGTCCGGCCACGTGGACCTCTTCACAGACATCCTCGTCTACTGCACCAAGTGCAAGGAGGCCCACCGCGCTGACCAGCTCATCGAGGCCGCCACGGGCACTTCCGGCGAAGGGCTGGACGTGGAACAGGTCAGGTCGGCCATAAGGGAGAACAACATCAAGTGTCAGAGGTGCGGGGGTCCCCTGGGCGAGCCAGTGCCCTTCAACATCATGTTTCCCCTCTCCGTGGGTCCCCAGGGAGAGGAGAAGGCCTTCCTCAGGCCAGAGACGGCCCAGGGGGCCTACTTGAGCTTTCGACGAGAGTTCGAGATCCTTCGAAAGCGCCTGCCGCTGGGCCTGGGCAGCGTGGGGAGGGTGTACAGGAACGAGATCTCGCCTCGACAGGGCACCTACAGGATGAGGGAGTTCCGTCAGGCCGAGCTCCAGATATTCTTCAATCCGGAGACCTTTGACGAGGAGCTCGACTTGGAGGAGGTGAAGGACGCTAGACTCAGGGTTGTGCTAAAGGACGAGCGAGGCGGAATTGCGGAGAAGAGCGTCGAGGACCTCTTGGACGGGGGCGACCTGCCCGCCTTCTATCTGTACCACCTGGCGAAGGTCCAAGAGTTCTATCTGGATCTACTGCAGGTCCCTCAGGACGCGTTCAGGCTGTACGAGCTGAACGAGGCCGAGAGGGCCTTCTACAACCAGATTCACTTTGATGTACAGATTGACATGGAGTCCCTTGGTGGCTTCAGGGAAGTCGGAGGCGTCCACTACAGAACCGCCTACGACCTTACGAGGCATGCAGAGCACTCCAAGGAGCGTTTGGAGGTCTTCCACGGAGGAAAGCGGTTCGTCCCCCATGTCCTCGAGCTGAGCTTCGGCATCGACCGTAACATCTGGGCGCTCCTTGACCTGGACTACGACATTGGCGAGAAGGCGGTGTTGAGGTTGCCTGCCAGGTTGTCCCCCTTCACATGTGCAGTCTTTCCCCTCGTGAGGAGAGATGGTCTACCCGAGGTGGCCATTCGAATCTACAGGCAGATGCGCCGTTGGTTCGAAGCGTTGTACGACGACTCAGGGAGCATCGGTAGGCGCTACGCGAGGATGGACGAGATCGGGACTCCCTATTGCCTCACGGTGGATCATGAGAGCCTCGAGAAGGAGGACGTGACTGTGAGGGAGAGGGACTCCACTCAGCAGGTGAGGGTCTCGGTGGAGAGGCTGCGGCCAACTCTGGCCAGCCTCCTCGACGGAACCATCAGCTTCGAGGGGCTTCAGGGGGGACATTAAGAATCGAGTCCGTTCTCAAGCCTCTGAGGGCGGCCGTCAGGGCGGCCTGCAGCGGTGCAGACGTGGTCTGCCTGGCCTTCTCGGGGGGATTAGATAGCACGGTGATTGCCAGATTGGCCCAGGAGGTAACCGGGGTGAGAGCCTACACGGTCGGCTACCGCTCCTCCCAAGACTATGCGAACGCTCGGGAGGCTTCTGTCATCATGGGACTTCCCTGGACTCCCATCGAGCTGGATACCTCGCTCCTTCTGCGAGAAGTGGAGGCCCTCTTGGAACACTTTCCAGGTCTGGACCCCGTGACCCTCTCCTTCGAGCTGCCCCTCTGGATCCTCATGGGAAGCAGCGACGAGGCCGTCGTCCTCGCTGGGCAGGGGGCCGATGAGCTCTTCGGGGGCTATGCCAGGTACGAGCGACTCGAGGGTGAGGCCCTGCGGATAACAATGACCGCCGACCTGGAGCGTCTACTGACTGACACCATCCCTCGAGAGGAGAGAATGGCAGCGATACGCGGCAGAGAACTGAGGTTGCCCTACTGCGACCGCCAGGTGGTGTCCGCCGTTCTCAGCCTACCGCCGGAGAAGAGGCTTGGGTCTCGGAGGAAGGAGGTCCTCAGGAGAGTGGCCGAAGCGCTGGGCCTAGCGGGAGTTCTGGTCAATCGCCCCAAGAAGGCCGCCCAGTACGGTTCGGGGGTGATGAAGAGTCTCAAAGCCATGGCGAGGGAGAGGGGGAGGCCGCTCGGGGACTTCATCGAGGGCCTCCGACCGACCTAGATGAGTTGTTTCGTCATGTAGGGGCCTTGCAGCCCGTATCCAAGTTTCCTGTAGTATCCCCTGGCACCGACGCCGCTGGTGACGCGTAGCTCCTCGTAGCCCGCCTCCGCGGCCATGGCTTCGCTCTCCGCCATGAGGGCGGCCCCGTAGCCCCTGTGCTGCCATCTCCCGCCAGGCTCCCTATCGATAGGGACTATCTGTCCGAACACCTTGAGTTCCCGGAGGTATGCCTCTTTGTGGAGCCTGAGGCGAGCATACCCGATCAGCACCTCCCGCTGAAAGTCCTCGAAGCTCAGAAAATGCTCCATCCCGCCCGAGGCCTCGTAGCTGAGAACGCCCAGCTGCAGGTCCCGCGGGTCCACCGAGTCCCGACGGAGACCCGCCTCACGACACCTGATGCAGCGGCACCGATATCCCTCCGCCTCCATGATCTCCCGGATGAGCTGGCGCAGATGGCCCTTCTTCACTCCCGCCTCGATCTCCTGAACCGGAATCTCCCTCTGTATCCTGAGGATCCTCACGTAGGGGGGCACGTACCTCTTGGCCTCGGCCAGGAGCCGAGCGGCCTCCTCGGTGTCCATCTCCGCGTATCGCCCCTCAAGCCACAGCCGATGGAGTCCCGTTCCCTCTATGACCAAGACTGGGTAGACTTTCAGCATGTCCGGTCGATATGAAGGGTTCTCGAATAACTCCCTGAAGGCGCGGAGGTCCCTTGAGTAGCTGGATCCAGGCAGCCCAGGCATCATGTGGTACCCTACCTTCAGCCCGACGCCCTTGGCGCGTCGGGTCGCCTCAGTGACCTCTCGGATTCCATGTCCTCTGTTCACCAACCTGAGGACGTCCTCGTGCAGGCTCTGAACCCCAAGCTCTACGCGCGTGACGCCCAGTCTCAGACTGTGTTCCACCTCTTCTCCCAGAAAGCAGTCAGGCTTCGTCTCCATGGTGAGTCCAATGCACCGGTGGCTCGCCGTCTCGTTGATGAGGTGAGCCTCCTCCAGGCTCGAGGCCTCTTGGCCGTTGAGGGCGTCGAAGCATCCCTTGACGAAGGCCTCTCTGTACTGCTCCAGCCGCGATGTGAAGGTGCCTCCGATGATGATGAAGTCCACCTTGTCCGTCGAGTGGCCTATCTCGTGGAGCTGTCTGAGGCGGGTCTCCGTCTGGGCCCTAGGATCGTAGCCATGCTGAGCCGCCCTCATGGCTGCGGGCTCGGCGCCGGTATATGCCTGAGGAGTCCCCCACTCCAGTCCTCCGGGGCAGTATATGCACTTGCCATGGGGGCAGCGGGCGGGGGAGGTCATGACGGAGACGACGGCCACACCAGAGGCCGTCCTCACGGGCTTCTTTCGGAGGAGAGGAAGGTCATCCCACCGCTCCTCGGGAACATGTCTCAGAATCTCATGGTTGCTGGGAACCTTCCCCAGGCCGTACTCCCTGCAGAGTTCGATCTTCGCCCTGTGAAGCTCCTCCTGGCTCTCCAGCTCGCCAGCGAGCACTCGGTCGGCCAGCTCCACCAGGGGTTCCATCCTCTGGCTCCAAAACTCTACAGTCGATAAAAGAGTTAAGATTATACCGACCCCGGGCTTCATGCAGCAGGGCGCGATGACAAAGGATTCCCAGACCGATGAGCTCTCCCTCCCCGACACGTCGCAGGAGACGGCAAATTGGCTTCGAATGCTGGCCAGGGAAATCAACACCTTCGTCCTCTTCCTTCAGACCTGGGGGGCGATGGGCTTCACGATAGACCCCGAGGTGGTATCCTCCTTGTTGAAACTCCAGTCTAGGGTGGTGGACGCGAGGTCCAGAATCAGCGGTATAGGCGTGGAAGAGACTCCCGAGGGCCTCCGGGAGACCCTAGCCGACATAGCCTCGCACGAGGAGGAGGTCTATAGAAAGCTCACGGAGGAAATCAGGCGGTTCAAGGAGGAATCTGAGGGGATATTTCCGGCCTTACAGATGAACTTCGACCCTTGCTTCTGAGACGCGCAAGGTTTTTCAAGTCACCCTCGATGCCGACACCATGGGCCTGAAGACCCGGATGGCCCTGGCAATCTTCTCCCTCTTCGGCCTGCTCTTCGCCCTTCTGATGGCGCTGGCCTATTGGCTCATGCTGCAGGGCATCCTCACGGGCATCCTTGTCATCCTCATTCCAGTCGCCATCGCCCTGTTCGTCATCCTTCTCCAGTGGGGCCTCGCCCCCTACATCATCCGCTGGATCTACGAGATCCGTTGGATGGACCCCAGCGAAGCGGATCCCGACTTGGCGGCCTTCATGCAGGAAACTTGCGAGGAACAGCGCATCCCCGTCCCGCGCTTCGGCATTATCGAGGATAACAATCCCAACGCCTTCGCCTTCGGGTGGACTCGTCGCCGCGCCCACGTAGTCCTCACCCGGGGCATATTCACCTACTGCAACAGCGAAGAACAGCGGGCCGTCCTTGGCCACGAGCTAGGCCACATCGCCAACAACGACTTCGTGGTCATGACAGTCGTCGCCGCTGTCCCCCTGCTGCTCTACGTCATATTCCGAGGCGCCCTGTACAGCTTGCGATTCGCCCGGGGCGGGGGACGGGGCCGTGGGCAGGTGGCCCTCGGTCTCCTCGCGGTTGCGGCGGTCTCCTTCCTGGCCTACCTGATTAGTAACCTCATCGCCCTGCTCGTTGGACGGTACCGAGAGTACTACGCCGATGGGTTCTCCGCGACGGCGAGTCGTAACCCCAACGCCCTCTCGAGCGCCTTGCTCACAATCGCCTACGGCCTGGCCAAGGAGGGGCGGGGCGAGCGATCGGAGAAGGAGCACGCTCGCTATGAGAGCACCCTAATGATCTTCAACTCCAAGATAGCCCGGGGCCTCGCTGCCGTTTCTGCGGACCGCCTGGGGCGGGTGAACAAGAATCGCATCAAACAGGTCATGGCCTGGGATCTCTGGAACCCCTGGGCCTTCTTCCTAGAGCTAGGTATGACACATCCCCTGACTGCGAAGCGGATTATGGCCCTGGGCGAGAAGGCGGAGGAAATCGGCCAGTTTCCCTACATCCAGTTCGACCTCCAGAAGCCGGAGAGCTACTGGGATGAGTTCCTCGCAGACGTCTTCGCCCGATCCTCCTGGCTCCTAGCCTTTCCAGTCGCCATACTGGGGTGGTATTACATCGGCGACTTGCTTCTGGCCATCGGATCCTTCTTCCTAATCGTGGGGCTCACCCTAGCCCTCTACTGGCGCTTCTACCGCCATCCCAAGCGGTTCCCAGATGAGAAGGTGGAGAACCTGCTCACGGACCCAGGGGCGAGTCCAGTCAAGGGGAGGGGGGCCAGCCTCCAGGGGAAGATCATCGGGCGCGGGCAGCCTGGACTCTTCTTTTCCGAAGACCTGAAGCTGGACGATGGAACCGGTTTGCTGCTCCTGGACTATCACCAGGTCTCACGCTTCATCGATCTTCTGGTGGGCATCTTCGCCACTCGTGAGCGAATCGGGAAGGAGGTGCGAGTGGAGGGCTGGTATCGTCGACGCGTCGTTCCCTACCTGGAAATATACCGCATGTGGTACGACAGCCGGAGGATAAAGACCTACACGGCCCCTCTCAAGGTAGCCTTCTCCATAGTCACGTTCCTCGTAGGGGCCTTCCTAACGGCCACGGCGATGGGCTTCGTGCTGTAGTCCGAGACCCTACCCGTACATCTTCTCCGGTTCCCTCGCCTCCTCCTCCTCTTCGGCTGCCTCGATGACGTCGATGGCGAGGACCATGTGGAGGGGAACGACGCGTATTTTTCCCGAGAGCTCTCCATGACTCTCGTCCAGCTCCATCACGAGGGCTTCATCTGGGCCGATGGAGGTGAAGCCCTTGAAGACCCCCACGGTCTCCATCGGCTTGTCTCTAGCCTGAGCAGAGATCAGCCTATACTTGGAACCCTTGGTCAGCACGAATGTTTCTTCCCTTCCCCTAGCCATCTCAGGATCCCCCTTCTACAAGTTCCTGGAGATGCTCCACGGTCTCCCTGTAGTGCTCCATGGCTACCTGTACGTGGGCCTCCACGAAGTTCCAGGCCTTTGCCAAGTTCCCGTACCGTATCCTGTAGCCCTTCCTGGTGCCCGCGGGTACCTCCACGTCCACCTCCTCTAGTATGTCCAATAGCTTAAGCTTGTTCATATGTCTGTAGACGGTGGCCTTCGTCGTCTTCAACTTGACGGCCATTTGCTCCACGGTCTGACCCCTCTCCATCCTCTCCATGAGACACTCCACGAAGAGGCGGTATGCAATGCTCTCCCTCACATCCTCCACGGCAGGGCCCCCTGGTCCTCCCGAGAGATATCCGATCTGTTGAAGAAACGCCAGGGCAACCTCTCCATGGTCCTTCAGGGGGGTCAAGGGTACGTTGCTGACTACCGTTATCCCAAAAGCCATGAAATCTCCAAGAGTTAATGCGACTCTCTAGATATCCCTTTTTCATTCCTACTGGAGCGAGCGGGCTTGAAGAGACGCGCGAGAGAGAAAAGGGCTCAGGCGAAGGACCGAGAGCACAATGCCCGAGTCGCTAGGCTGGTAACGAGGGAGACGATAGGATTCCTGTCATCCCCCTGCGAGACGGATGCGAGGGCCAGGATTCGAACCTGGGAACCCCTATGGGAGCAGATCTTGAGTCTGCCGCCTTTGACCTGGCTTGGCTACCCTCGCGCCCTGGAAGTCATGATGAAAGCTTCCATCATAAAGCTAGCTCCATGTCGCATCTGAAGCTGGGAAATCTAGGCCCAGAACTCCAGAGTCCCACTACACATCTATCCTCTCCAGGAAGTCTCCCAGGACTTCCTCCAGGTTCGGTCTGCCAATCTCCTGCAGCTCATAGCCAACCCTCACTATCGGCCTCTTTACCTTCAGGATACGGCTGAGATCCACCGGGGTTCCGCTCAGGACCAGGTCAGATTCTGTGGCGTTGATGGTATCCTCGAGGTCCTTGAGCTGCTCGCCCCCGTATCCCATGGCGGGAAGGACCTCCTTCAAGTGCGTGTACTTCCTGAAGGCCTCATGTATGCTTCCTACGGCAGAGGGGCGTGGGTCGACGATCTCCGCCGCGCCGAACTTCTTTGCGGCAAGCCACGCCGCTCCGTACTCCATGTCCCCGTGGGTAAGGGTAGGTCCATCCTCCACAACCAGGACCCGTTTGCCTTGAATGGTCTCCGCTTCGTCCACCGATATGGGCGAGGCTGCTTCAATGAGAGATGCTTCGGGGTTGGTCATCTCAACGCTTCTCCGAACAACCTCTAGGTCCTCGGGCCTGGCTGTGTTCACCTTGTTGATGATGATGGCATCGGCCATGCGCAGGTTGGCCTCTCCCGGATAGTATGACAGTTCATCTCCGGGACGATGGGGGTCGACTAGGACGATGTGGAGGTCCGTCTTCAGGAAGGGCAGGTCGTTGTTCCCTCCCTCCCAGATGATAATCTGCGCCTCCTTCTCCGCCTCCCGGAGAATGGCTCCGTAGTCCACGCCCGCGTACACGACGATTCCTCTGTCTATGTGGGGCTCGTACTCCTCCCGCTCCTCCATGGTGCAGTCGTACTTTTCCAAATCTTCGAAGGAGGCAAATCTCTGGACCGCCTGCTCCTCCAAGTTGCCGTAGGCCATGGGATGACGAATCACCACGACCTTCCGCCCCCAGGTCTGGAGGAGAGAGGCCACCTTCCGCGCCGTCTGGCTCTTGCCAGAGCCCGTCCGGACGGCGCAGACCGCTATGACCGGTACCTTGGCCTTGAGCATTGTCCTCTCTGGGCCCAGGAGAATGAAGTCAGCGCCTGCCGCGTTGGCGACGGCGGAAGCGCTGCCCACATGCCCGTAGGAGACGTCGCTGTAGGAGAAGACCACCTCATCGACTCCGAGCTCCCTGACCAGCCTCGGTAGCTCCTCCTCCGGGTGGATGGGTATGCCGTCAGGATAGAGCCTACCGGCCAGNNGGGATCTGCGTGGCCGTGAAGGCCACGACCTCGAGGTCTTCTCTATCCCTGAAGCAGACGTTGAAGTTGTGGAAAGCGGGGCTCAGAAGGAGGCCCTTCGAAGCTGTCCCGTCCGGCGGCACCCATTATGACGACCTTCCGTTTGGCCATTGGCCATCGCCTCCGGAATCCCTTTGCCCTTGGCGACCTGTAGTCACAGGAGGTAGTTAAGGCTGACTCTTGGCCCTCGGCCCCGCCAGTCTTACGAAATCTTTAACCAACTTCAGGCATTTCTGAAGTGATGCCAGGGTATCATATCCCCTCCAGGGAGAGGGTCCTGAAGGCCCTAGGGAAGGTCCTTGGCAAAAGAAGGGTTATCTCCTCGCAGCGGGAACTCAAGTCCCTCCTGGATCGCGCCATGTCCAAGGATGGCCAGTACCTGGTGAGCGGTCCCCGGGCTCGCCGCATCGCCTACGACTCAGGTCTTGTCAACATGGAAATTGAATGCAGGGATACCCATGAGCTTAAGAGCTTGTTCAATTGTCCCGTGTGCGGCCATCGGCTTAAGCTGGTCAAGAACATGACCGTCTTCGGAGGCACCGTAACTCTCGGCTACAAGTGTCCCCACTGTCCATACTGGACGGGCATCAAACGAAGGATTCCGACTCGTTACACCTTCACGAGGGCCTTGGGATGAGGATTTTCTACCGTGACGGAGTAAGAGTGCAAGACGGGGGTGAGGAAGTCGTATTGGACCCTTCCCGTCGCCAACCGTACGCGGTGGTCAGTCACGGCCACTTGGACCACCTGTCTCCGGGCGCCGTCATGACCGTGGAGACCATGGACATCATGAAGGTCCGTCTCGGGAAGGAGGATGGCCTCGGGGTAAGGTATGGGGATGGAGTGAAGGTCGGTGGCATGGACGTCTCCCTCTTGGATGCGGGTCATGTCTTCGGCTCCGCCATGATACGAGTGGGGGATGCCCTCTACTCAGGGGACGTCAACCCTCATGGCGGTCCCACCTGCGGCACGTGCGACCCTCAGGACTGTCGTTACCTGATCCTAGAATCCACCTACGGCAGGCCAGACCTCTCATTCCCGCCGAAGGAGGAGGTCCTCAACGACCTGCTCAGCTGGCTTGAGGTCTCCTTGGAGAGCGGTCCCGTAGTCCTGGGGGCCTACGAGTTCGGCAAGGCCCAGGAGCTGATAGCGGTGGCCAACCAGCTTCCGACGCCCGTTCTGGTCGAGGAGCGTATCGCTGACCTGGCGGACGTCTACGTCCGCCACGGCCATGACCTCAGGTATGCACGATACGGCCAGGCAACGGAGGAGAAGACTGGGCCGTATGTGTTGATCGTTCCTACCAGGAGCCTCAGGCGTCCGGGTAGCGACCAGGTTCGCGAGGCCTTGGAGAAGGGCGGAAAGACCGCCTTTTCCTCTGGATGGTGCTCCGTCTACGACTTCAGCAGGAGTCACGCAGTGGACGCCCAGTTCCCTCTAAGCGATCATGGAGACTTCTGGGACCTCCTGTGGTTCGTGGATCAGTGCAACCCTAAGGTAGTCTATACCTGCCATGGATACTCCCAAGAGCTTGCCCGTAGGATAAGGAGTCGTCTGAGGAGGAGGGCCGAGCCCCTGGGCAAGGGCTGGTTCTGAGGTGAGAGGGGTGGAAGTTGGAGTTCATGGGACCCGGGTTCTGGTGAAGCTCGAACGGGGAGAGGAATTCCTGCCCTCTCTGCTCAAGGCCTTGGAGGATAAGGGCGTGACCTCGGGAGTCGTCACGGAGGGCATAGGCGCCCTTGAGGAGTTTGAGCTGGGATGGTTTGATCCAGACACCAGGGAGTACGTCAGGAACCGCTTCGAGACTAGCCACGAACTACTCTCCATGCAGGGCACCGTGACCCTGGGGTCGGACCCACCCATTCACGTACACTGCTCTCTCGCCAATGAACATCATGCTGTGGTAGGAGGGCACCTCTTTGGCGGAACCGTATCAGTGCTGGCGGAGGTTGCCATCGACTCGCTCGGCGAGGTTCGTCTTGAGAGGAAGGTCAACCCGAAGACTGGCCTCAAGGAGCTGAGCCTCGAAACCGAGTAGAACGGCAAAGGCGTAGAGGCTACCACGCCAGCCTGTCAAAGGTCCTGTCGGCCTTTGTAGCCCGCTTGTACTTCTTGTAGTGGTCCCTGCAGAGGTAGGCCCGCCTTCCCTCAGCAACCTCCATGTCTTCAACGGCCTCCGACACCTTGCGCCTAGAGAGGGATCTCACCGAGTCGTTACCGCAGCCCACGACAGAACAGCTCCTTTGATGTTCTCCGCGCCTCCGGGCCATGAGGGGCAAAGCTAATCGCTCCTAATAAGAGCTACCGCCCTTGGTGAACTCCCTGAGGAGGGCTGTGGCGTAGCAGCCAGGGTTCAACCGGAAGGAGAGAATGACATCCCCATCCACTTCATAGGAGAAATCCAGCAAGGAAGCAAGTATCCCGCGCCGCAAGCCCCTGGAAGACAACCTGGGCATTGCGGAAACGGTGAAGTCCTCCGGCCTCACCCCCTCCTCGGCAACTACCTCCTCTTCGAGACGTCCCATCGCACCCGTGGCGAAGGGGACATCGTAACCCAGGACGAGGCCACTGATCCACGCCTTTCCGGCCCTCACTCGCTCTCGGACCTTGTTCAGATTTGCCTCGGTCACCTCTACGGACGCGTCCCGGCGAGGTAGGCCCCTCTTGTCCATCGGGAGGACGAGATCGCCAACCAAGGGTTCATTGAGGCCCAGGCCTCTCTTGAGCCTTAGGCTCAGAATTCTGTTGAAGAGGAAGGCCTGATAGGCGTAGACGAAGAGAGTGAGGAGGTTCAGCGGCAGTCGCCTCAAAGCCCCAGCGTAGTCCCCTGAATTCCTACGAAGGTGGTTGAGAAGGGCCCTCTCGAAGCTCAGCCTCTTTGGGTAGTCTCTGAGGGCCCTTGCTACGTCCCCCGACTCCTCGAAGGCGTGCCTGGCCCGATAGGCGTCCTCTCGCTCGCCGGGCTCGGGATGGCCGAGATATGTCTCCACCGCACCGCGCAGATCTCCACGAACGAGGGCCCTGCCCACCAAGTGGCTGATGGGCCTGCTCTCACCGAACCTCTGAGGACCGAAGAAGTTGGGAAACCCTCCCGTCGAGTTCAACTCTCGGGCCAGTCCCCTCAACCGGGAGGAGACCTCCTCCGTAGGGAGTGAGATGTCCCTCAGACGGACACGGAATCTGTTTCCCATCAGGTGGCCTAGCCCGAGCCGCCTCGCAGACCTGTGGAGGGGCTCCAGCACCACATCCTTAAGGTGTACTCGGCTCAGCTCCTCGGCATCCACACCCGCAAAGGACATCAGTTGGGTGGTGATGGCTCTCTTGTCCTTTGTGCCCGCGAAGCTGATACGCGTTCGGCTGGTGCCGAGCCTTCTTGACAGCTCTCTGACCAGCCTGTTGGTCTCCCAGTTCCTCGCCGTGACCCTTGCCAGGAGGAAACGGCCCCCTTCCGACGCGGGGAGCTCCATGGGCACCTCTTCCACGATGAAGTCATCGACGGTGGCCTTGATGCGGCCTCCCACGGGCGGGGTTTCTGTCAAGAAGCCTGAGACTCCTACCGCTTCGCGCATCCCTCTGGTTAACATCTGTCCTTCGGACATATGACTTCCGGGAGCCCCCGGGAGCGTTGTGCGACTCTCGGTGAGCAAGCATCACCCTTGACTCACGAGAAGAGGCCTAGAGGTTCGACATCCCTACCAGCCCTCGGCGCCTATGCGCCCTCTTCGGCCATTGCCTGGATCCGCTTCCTCATCTCGCCGTACGTCTCGGCCAAGTCCTGAGCCGCCTCTCTGATGACCTCCTGGGGCTCTCCCTGCTTCACCTTCACGAGAATGGTGGGCTTATCCAGGAGGGGGTGACCCGCGATGTACCGGGCGTCCTGAACCCGCTTGTCCTTGAGAAGTCGGCTAATCAGGGGGAATATCACCGTGTCGTCAGGGCTGACCACCTCAAGCTTGAGGGTCCTCTTCGACCTTTTCAGGGGGTGAAGCTCCATCGTCGCGGTTGACCACTAAAACGGGTCGGTATTAGAACTTTTCACATAGGGAGGAAAGGGAGGCACTGGCTAGCCGCCACCAACGATCATCCTCCTGGAGCTGGATCCGACCATCCCCCCGCCATAACGCGCTTCGCGGTGGACACGAAGACGATGAAGGCCACCAAGGCCATTGCCGAGGCCGTGTACATGACCCCCAGCCTTCCCAGGCTTATGGCCACGATGCCGCCGAGGATCGGACCGAGGGCTTGGGAGAGGTTCAGGGCCGAGCCTAGCAAGCCCGTAGAGGTTGCCCTCTCCGCGCTCCTCTCCATCACATACCTGAGGCTCCCCACGTAGAGGCTAGCCCAGGAGAAACCCAACAGCATCTGCATAGGTAGCATCTGCCAGAAGTCCCTGGCTAGCGTGAAGGAGTAGAAGGTAATGGTAGCCCCGATAAGGCCCGCGGCCACGAGCCTGTCACTCCGGACCCGGTCCAGGACGGCCATGAAGGCGAACTGCGTGAAGGTATTTGTGAGGTAGAGGACCCCTATGAGGCTCTTGGAAATCTGAAGGCCGTCCTCCAGGTACAGAGGGAAGATGACCCAGATCATGTTGGCCCCAGTGTGTCTGATGAGAACGGCGGCGTAGACCGGGAGGTTACGGCGGATCACCTCAACAGGAAACAGAGGGACGGAGAGGGATACGTGCCTTGGGAAGGGCATCCTCAACACCACCAGAAAGGCGAGAGCGAAGAGTCCGGAGGACATGGCGAAGACGAGTCGAACACCCAGAGCCTCGGAATCGGGTAGGGTGGCCACTATCCCCGCCAGCAGGGAACCTACCCCCCATCCGAGCGCCCCCAGAGAGACGAAACGACCGATGGGCCGGCGGGTCTCGTGGGCGTAGGCGAGGAGAGCGGCCGGAAACATGCCGAGGGTGATTCCTACGAGGGCCCTGCTCAAGGCCAACGTCCAGGGATCCGGCGCGATGATCTGGGTGAGGCTGGCAAGGGAGGCGAGGCCCAGGCCTGCCCTAAGTACGCCGCGACGCCCCCTCACGTCGGCGAGGCGACCGAAGAGGTAGGAAGCCCAAAAGGCGCTGAAGGCGGTGGCGAAGTATATGATACCTACCTGGAAGTCGGTGGCACCCAGGACGTGACCCGCATAGTTGGGCAAGAAGATGAAGGCAGAGAAGGTGGCCGCCCCTGAGACGAACTGGATGGCCAGCGGCCTGGCGGAGGTTCTGTCCATTGTGGTGCCCACTTACCAGTGCGGGAGGTCGTCTAGAGAGACTCGATAACCGGCAATGAAGGTTTCCGACGATGGCTCAAGCTGTCATCCTTTGGAGTCCTGCCGACCCTCGACGGTGGCCCGGCCAGAGGGCCTGAACTTGTAGCCGTAATATATGATTCCCGATTCTCCCTCCTCTCCAAGCTTCCTGAAGGCCGCCTCCACCGGCATGCCGATGCCAATCTCGTGGGGTTCGCAATCGATGATCTGCGAAGTGAGACGGGCCCCCTCGTCAAGCTCTACGATGGCCAGGAGGTATGGACTCACGGACTCGAACCCCTTGGGGGCGTCGTGCACCATCGTGTAGGATAGTACGGAGCCATGACCGCTCAGGGGCAAGCGCTCCATCTTCCCGAGGCTCTTCCTTCCGCACTTGGGGCAGATGGACCTTGGAGGAAAGTCTATGTCCCCACAGTTTCCGCACTTGGTGCCCACCAGGTTGTAGCGGCTCTCTATCTCTCGCCAGAAGCGTGGGATGGCCATCTAGTTCGCCCTCCCCAGAACGTGTACCACCGCAGTGGCCCCCGTACCACCCAGTACATGCGTGAGGCCCACATCGGCGCCGCTCACCTGCCTCGGGCCAGCTTCGCCCCGGAGCTGCCTGACGACCTCCACAATCTGGGCGATTCCCGTTGCCCCCACGGGCTGGCCCCTGGCCTTCAGACCCCCGGAGGTGTTGACGGATATCTTGGAGTTGAGCTCCGTCAGCCCCTCCTCCGTAGCGGGTCCACCCTGCCCCTTCTTCACGAATCCTAGATCCTCGATGGCCAGAATCTCCGTTATAGTGTAATTGTCGTGGACTTCGGCCAGCTGTATGTCCGAGGGAGAGGCCTTCGCCATCTGAAGGGCCCTCTCGCCAGCGACTACGGAGGCGTCCATGGTCGTGATGCTCCGCCTGTCGTGAAGGGCTATGGTATCGCTCGCCATCCCGAGCCCCGTGATGAGGACGGGGGTGTCGGTGAACTTCTTTGCCGTCTCCATGGGGCAGAGAACCACCGCCGCGGCTCCATCGGACAGCGGTGCGCAGTCCAACATCCCCAGTGGCTCCGCCACCCAAGGCGCGCCGAGAACCGCCTTCATGCTCAGCTCCCGTCGGTACTGGGCACTGGGGTTCTTGGCGCCGTTGCTGTGGTTCTTCACGGCCACCGCGGCGAGCTGCTCCCGGGTGGTCCCGTACTCGTGCATGTGCCGTCGGGCAATCATGGCGTACAGAGACGTGTAGGAAGCTCCGAAAACGCTCTCCCACTCCTGATCAGCCGTGGCGGAAAGGATTCGTTTCGCCTCCTCATCGCCCACATCCGTCATCTTCTCAGCGCCACCGACGACGACCACATCGTAGAGACCCGAGGCCACGGCCGTGAAGCCGCTGGCCATGGCCAGTCCCCCGCAGGCCCCTCCACCCTCCACTCGGAAGGCGGGAGGGTGCCGGTCCGCCAGGCCAGCATAGTCGGACACCAGGGCGGAAATGTGTTCCTGGTCGATGAACTTCCCCGCGGACATGTTGCCGACGTAGAGGGCGTCGATCTGCTCTGCCGCCACGCCGGCATCTTCCAGGGCCTTGAGGCCAGCTTCGATGCCCAGGTCCCGGAAGGAGCGGTCCCAAAGCTCTCCAAACTGCGTCTCCCCCACTCCTATGATGGCCACTTCCCGCAAGTTAGCCCCCCGCCTTCAACTCTATCTTCCCCCTGAACTTAGCGTAGGTGGCATAATCGATGGGGATGCCAGTAGCGATGCTGTTCCATATCTTGGAGGAGGCCTCCCGGGAGATGTTTTCAATCTCCTCCGTGACCGTCAGGTCGAAACCGTCGGAGCCAGCACCCGAGCCGTAGCCCACCATGAAGATCTTCTGGCCAGGCTTGGCCTCATCGAGGATGGCGCATAGGCCTATGAGGACGGCCCCAGAGTAGGTGTTCCCTATCTCCGTCACGAGCATCCCAGTCTTCACCTGCTCCTGGGTGAAGCCCAGCATCTTCGCTACCTTCATGGGGAACTTGCCGTTGGGCTGGTGGAACACAGCGTAGTCGTAGTCGGAGGCCTGCGTCCCCATCGCCTCGAAGATGGAGTTGCCGCAGCGGAGAATGTGCTTGAAGTAGGCCGGCTCGCCAGTGAATCGACCGCCATGGCTCGGATACCGCTGCCCCTCCCGCCGCCAGAAGTCCGGCGTGTCCGTCGTGCATGATGAGGTGTAGTTGATCTTGGCTACGACGCCCTCGGTGCCGACGATGAGGGCCGCACCACCAGCAGAGGCGGAGTACTCCAGCGCATCCCCTGGTGCTCCCTGGGAGGTGTCCGATCCGATGGCCATCCCGTACTTCATCATCCCTGAGGAGACGAGGCCCATGCAGGTCTGAATGGCCGCCGTCCCCGCCTTGCAGGCGAACTCGTAGTCAGCGGCCGTCAGGTCTGGTGCTGCTCCGATGGCCTCGGCCACGATGGTAGCCGTGGGCTTCACTGCATAGGGGTGGCTCTCGGAGCCCACGTATACAGCGCCAATGTCCTTGGGGCTGACCTTCACCCTGCCCATGGCATCCCGGGCCGCCTCAACGCTGATCGTAATCACATCCTCGTCGGGCCCAGGTACGCTCTTCGAACGGATAGCCAAGTTGCGGGCGACAGCCTTTCCATCGACCCCCCAGACCCGGGCTATCTCCTCGGGGCTGATTCTGTAGCGGGGCACGTAGCCCCCGTAGCTCACGATTCCAGCTTCCAACTCATCACCTCACAGACTCCTCGGTCCTCGAGACGTTTATCTTCCTCGCGAATTCCTCCAGCTCCTCTATGACCCTCCGGGGGAGACATTTGTGTCTTGGCCAGGATCAGGTTCTCCAGCTGAGCCAGCTTCAAGGCCAGGTCATCCACGTTCTCTGGCTGCACGTAGATGACCATCGCAGGCTTCAAGAAGTGGGTCCTGACGGCCACCATAGGCGACCTGCCGTACTTCACCCCAGTGAACAGGAGGGCCCGCTCGGTGCTCCACCCGTACACCCTTGGATAGTCTGAGGCATCCAAGGTGGCAATAGCCCTCAGGCTGTCGATAACAGTGTACCCGTGAATCTGTCTCCTGAGGATGCTCGGAGGAGTGAGAGTCTCGCCCTCGATGACATCCACAATCTCCGCGGCTTCCACGGGTTCCAGGAACTCCGCCATGCTCGGTATGGCCTCGTGCAGGTTCACCATGAACTTCTTGGCCACGCCGCGACCAGAGATCCTGTCTATGTCCAGAAGCGCCTCCACCATCCTCCTTATGGTCCTTATCCCTGGAGACCTTCGTCGGCCGGACTCGTAGTCGCTGATCACCGATGGCGACATATTGAGGAAGACGGCCACCTCCTTCTGAGAGATCTTCAGCTCCTCCCTCCACTTCCTCAGGGTCTTCCCTGGACTGTCGGACAGGGTAATCTCGCCGGCCATCTTCTCCTGGAGGGTTGTCTCCATCCCTGGGCGCGAAGACAGCAGCGCTACTTAAAGCTGTCGAACTGAGAATCGTCAATCGGCGATAGTCATCCTCGCCCATACCTTTCGTCGAGGGCAATGTTCACCAACACGTCCGCCCTTCGTATCAAAGGATGGCCCCTGGGCAGGTGTCCGAAGGAGACCTCCCTGAACCTTGAAACGCGCTCCTGCAGAGACGAGGCCAGCTTGCGTAACCGTGGCTCCTTGATCCGATAAATGCCATTCAGCTGTGAAACCACGAGCTGACTGTCGGTGTAGCACTTCACCTTCTGTCTGGTGTATCGCGAGGCGAGATCTAAGCCCCTGATGAGGGCCCGGTACTCCGCCTCGTTGTTAGTTGCCCTGCCTATGCTCTCCCTACGCTCCGCCAGGACGTTGTCAAAGGAATCGCAGAGAACGATGCCGATGGCGGCAGGTCCAGGATTGCCCCTGGAACCGCCATCGGTGTAGAGAAGTACCTTGGGCAGAATCTCCTGACTCACAACGGACAAACCGCGAACTAGGTATAAGAGGATGAGGCGGCTCTCTCGCTGGTCACCAGACCTCAGGAATTCAGCCTGAGACCTTCTCCTGATCCCCCCGGGGTCAGGAGGGCCTTGATGAGCTTGTCGAAGTG
>JABAOH010001904.1_pt1 | contig 43644 bp, 41 predicted proteins | sample 7062181 | NCBI WGS metagenome assembly JABAOH01 (sample SAMN14538630, study PRJNA623070) | marine sediment metagenome | biome: marine biome [ENVO:00000428]; feature: marine pelagic biome [ENVO:01000023]; material: deep marine sediment [ENVO:00002113]; isolation source: pool of 5 deep marine... | reverse complement strand
ACCTCCACTCCTAACGACTACACGCAGTATCGTGTGGTTTTAACTACTACGGATCCTGCATTCAAACCTAAACTGCACAACGTCAACTTCTCCTACAAAACCGGCTACAAAACCGTCCAACCAGACAACAACACGGTTAGGCTCTATAACTTCACCGGGGAGGAGCAGAACGTTCGGTTGGAGGCGATAGTCTTTGGAGCTGACCTTGCAGAGTGGTATCCGGTTGATGATCTGTCAATCGAGGCTGGGGACGTTGTTTCTATCTCGGGAGGTAAGGACGATGCAGGAGTTCCGAAGGTTAAAAAGGCGTTAGTGATTGGTGACCAGGGAATAGTTGGAATCATCTCCACCCGAGCAGGAGTTGAGTTGGGAATACCAAGGGAGGACAGAAGAATGGTCGGTCTCTCCGGTCGAGTTCCAGTCAAGATCGCCCCCGATTCTCAATCTATTAAGGCAGGCGACCTCCTGACCTCCTCCGGCACCTACCCGGGAATGGCGACCAAGGCCACTCAACCCGGATTCATCGTCGCCAAGGCGCTTGATAGATGGGCGCCTAGCTCGGGGGTTGAAAAAATAGAAGCATTTATCGCTGTTACTTGGGCTGACCCTGAAGTAGTCGTCGATACGGAGGGAGATGCAGCTGAGATAATGAACAGTGACCAGCAATCAGTAACCAGTGAACAGTCAACAGCAGACAGCAGTGAGGAACTGGCGACTGACCAACCGATAACCAAAGAACCAGTTACCCAAAAGATTCTGCCCAAAGTCGAGGCCGAGGAAGGTATATTCCAGAAGCTGGTGACGACATTCGCTCAAATCACCGACGCGCTGGTTGATAACCTAACGGCGTTTTTCATCAAAGCGGAAAAGATAGAGGCGGGCAAGGTCACGGTGGGTGAGATTTCGGTGACCGACGAAACCTCAGGACAGGGGGTTATCGCCGCTGGTAATTTCCAATCAACAATTAGCAATTCACAAATTACCGAGACCTCTAAAGTATTCGTAACCTTCCGTGACCCTTACGCTCCGGCTAGCCAGCACTGGGTATCGGACATGAAAGAAGGTGAAAGCTTTACCGTTACGCTAGACCAGTCGGTTGGAGAAGATGCTAGGTTTGATTACTGGATTGTGAACTCCGATTAGTCTCCAAGAACTTAGAATCTTGATTTCCTCCTCTCAAATACTCTATTGTATTTGTAGGACGTAAGGGGGTGATTTAATTGCCGAAAGTTTCATCTAAGGAGGTAAAAGGTGAGGAGAGGTTGGTCGTGCGGTTTTGGAACGACATCAATTCCCTCTCATCTGACGAGCGCGAAGCGTATTTTGAGCATCTGATGACTCCTACCGAGGTTTTGATGTTCGCCAAGCGTGGATCTATATTCAAAGACCTCATTAACAAGCGCTCCTACAACGATATCTCAGAGGAATACGGGGTCGGGGTCAATACCATAAGCCGGCTCTCAAACACCCTCCACCAAGCAGATCCCGACTTTATCGTGGTCTTGACCAAACTCGCATCTAAAGAGGAGAGAAAGGGGATTTTTGGGTAATCAGCGCAAGCTAATCCCGTAGAGGTTGGGGCTTGAGTTCGGCGAGAAAGAGGTCAAGATAATCACCTGGGCCAGATCCGTTGAGGAGAGTGCAATAGCCTCCGATAGACTCCCGTGGAAGATATCCATTCTATTTGTTCCGTCAAGATCCAGCAAGGACACCGTGTTGTTTTGAACCATAACGAAGTGGTGCGAGTCGGCGAGCCAGAAAAGTTTGAGGTTAAGGTCCTCTGTCTCCAGGATTTTAAGATTCCTGTTCTCTCCGACAGGTAAGGGGTCGGAGAAGTTGGCGACCCAGAACTGCCGCTTGCCTTCCTCGGACTTCTCGTACAAAAACTTACGCTCGTCCGGAGCCCAGTAAGCTCCTGCAGAAAGCGCCGTATCTTTGAGTTCGCTTGGCACCTCGAGGTCTTTTATCACTTCAGAGCGATGCTCTCGCCGGAGAGCTTCCCAGCTCTCTTTAAGAGTGTCGAGGTCGGAAACCACTTGCCCCGTCGTTTGCCCGATTGTGAAAAGTAAGGTTTTACCTGGGGTTGTAACGAGTATCTGATCTTCGTTCGGAGAAAAGGCAAGACTTGTCGCCTTGCTAAACGGGGTATCGGCGGGTTGTGAGGCCACTTCCTGAGGACGGGTTCGCAAAAACCCCAAAAACTGACTGTTTAGAGGTAGGACGTAAAGCTTTCCCGAAGCGATAAAGGCCGCCTTGACGCCGGAGGGAGCAGGGGTCACAAGTCGTGCTCCGCTTTGGGTGATGGAGGTTAGGGATGGGGAAAGCGGCGGGAGGATTGCCGTTATGTCGGTCACGAGTTCGGGCTCCACCTCGACAGTTTTCTCCCAGGAGGAGTATCCCTCTTTTTCAATCTTGAGATGATAGGTGCCCTCTGCTAGACCTGTGATCGTCGAGTCGGTTGCCCCGGCAAGCTCCCCATCGAGGAAAACGCGGGCTCCGTCGGGGAGTGACTTGGCCAAAATCATTCCGGTTTGGGTCAGTCCTTTTTGGCTCAAATCCAGCCTCCACCCGCGGGAGTAGAGAACCACTCCTGCCGTAAGCAAAACCAAGATACCCAAAACGCCAAAAACCGGTAGAAAGGTGTTTCGTTTCATCACGAATCTATTATAAAGGATGCAAAAGATATAATGAGACGATGGTTACTTGGCTCTTGCCCACTCTTATCTTTTCGACAATTTTTGAGCGGTTCAACGTATTTCTCCCGGCTTTGGATTTTTCTCTCAAATTGTCTCTGGTTCTTTTACCCGTTGTGGCGCTTATTCTCTTCTTAAAGCGCCGCCTTACCTTTAACCCCACATTTCTTTTCCCGTTTTTTGCCCTTTTGGTGGTGGTGCAGATATTGTCCGTCCCGTTTTCCTTCGACGCGTTCCAAAGCTTTCAGGTTGTTGTTTCTACCCTCCTTATGATTGGTCTTTTCTACCTTACCGTGTGGTCGACGCGCGAGGGTCGAGATCTCACCCGCTTGGTTTGGGCTTGGGGGGTGGGGGCGGCTATGGTCTCCGTATTGGGACTTTGGCAGTTTTTCAGGTACGTGGGGGGTCAGGATCCGACTCTTTTCTTCGAACGTTGGGTCGGGGCTAAGACCCTTCCCGCCACAACCTTTGTCCAGTCTCTTTATGGTTTGGTGGGTTGGGATGTTCGGTGGACGCTGCGGCTTCCGGACCACTTTCTTCGACCTCCTTCCACATTTATCGACGTTTCAACTGCGGCCTCCTTTGTGGGCCTCTTTCTTCTTTTGGGAGTAGGTTGGTTCTTGAGTTGGCCAAAGAAGAGTAGGGAGCGGTTATTTACAGCGGTGCTACTCATCTTTTCTTCGCTTTACTTTGCTATCTCCCTCTCCAGAAGTGCCGTTTTGGGTTTGCTGGTTGGTACAGGTTTACTTGCGTATCTACTGCTGCGGGAGAGGGTTAGTACCAGAAAGCTTTTGGTGGGTTTAGCCACCTTCCTGCTTTTGACTGTTGGGGGTGGGTTTTTCGTCAGTTCCTTGAGCGCCGAGCGCTCCGGTTCAAACGTAGCGCGCGCCGAGTATGCAAGAGTGGCGGTTGAGATGTTTAAAAAGAATCCGTTTGTTGGGGTTGGAGCCGGGAATTTTGAGCCGTACTGCCTTAGTGTTCTTCACCCTGATTTTGAGGCTTGCTACTCTCATTCGATTATCTTGACGTGGATTGGCGAACTCGGGATTCTGGGAGTGTTGGCGAATCTCGCTTTGATTGTCGTTACGGTGGTATTTATCTGGAGGATTTTGCGGAATAGGATATACAATAGAGCGTTGTATATAAGACTTTCTGCGCTTCTTTCGGGGTTTATCGCCTTGGTCACTGCCAATATCTTCCACGCTCATTATGGGTTGGACTTTACTTGGGTGTTGCTCGGTTTGGCCTCGGTAGGATATTACCTTGCTAAGCCGTCAACAGCCAGTAGTCAGCAGTCGGTAGACATTCTTGGAGTCAGAGTTGACAACGTGACGATTAATGAGGCGGCAGACAGGGTGAAGGATCTCTTCAAATCTGGTCATAAATCCTACGTCGTCACACCGAACCCCGAAATGGTGGTTCAATCCCGTAAAGATAAGGAATTTAAGGATGTCTTAAATGGCGCCGATCTTTCCATTCCCGATGGGGCGGGCTTGGTGTGGGCCTCGAGGATCTGGGGCAATCCCCTAAAGGAGCGGGTTTCGGGCACCGATCTTTTCATGGAGCTTTGTGCTGAATCATCTCGTCGCGGAGGCCAAGTCTTTCTTTTGGGGGGTCAAGGTGGAGTGGCAGAGAAAGCCGCTCAGGCCCTTAAAAACCGCTATCCAAAACTGAAGATTACCGGTACTTTCGCCGGGGACGGTTCTCCCGCTGGCGATTCTGAAACAGTCTCGTCTATCCGTCAAGCCGTCAAGTCGCCGACTCGTCCAATTGATCTCTTATTTGTCGCCTACGGTCATGGGAAACAGGAGCGCTGGATCAAGAGGAACCTCTCCAAAGTTCCCGTAAAGGTGGCGATGGGGGTGGGAGGGGCTTTTGATTTTGTAGCCGGGGGACAAAAACGAGCCCCCCGACTCGTCCGCGCTCTGGGGTTTGAGTGGTTATATCGTCTCGCTCGACAGCCTTGGAGGATAAAACGCCAAAAGGCGCTAGTGCCGTTTATTCTTTTAACTTTCCGTGAAGCGTTGAGGTAAAACTAGGGGCCGTAGAGCGCACCGTATTCTTCCATCACTCGCTTGGTATCAAACTTTCCCCCGCATGTTTTGTAAGCTTCCTTCACCATCCCAAACCATTTTTCTGGGTTATCGTAATAGGTGGGGGCGATTTCTTTTTCGATAAGGTCGTAGGTTGGGGTGGCGTAATCCTCGTTTTGGGGCTCGATTACCCAGCCATTTTCGCCGTTGAAGCCCTCCAGCCACCAACCGTCGGGGGTCGAGGCGTTTAAAGCCGCGTTAAAAATCGCCTTCATCCCGCTGGTTCCGCTCGCTTCCCACCCTACAACTGGAGTGTTCAACCATACGTCGGCGGCCGTCAAAAGCAGGTGCGCCACGTCGAGATCGTAATTGGGGATGTAAACCAAGCGATTCTTGAGGTGCGGGTTTCGGCTCGCTTCTATTATGTTCTTGACGAACTTTTGTCCCTCGGGGTCCTCGGGGTGGGCTTTGCCGGAAACCAGGAGGTAGACCGGTCGTTTCGAGTCGGTAAGAATATTGATTATTCGGTCGAGATCGGTGAGCAGGAGGTTTGGTTGCTTGTAACGGGCAAAACGACGACACCAGGTGAGGGTCAGAGCTTTGGGGTCGAAGGTTTTTCCATCTAGCGCGATTTTTCCAATTTCCTTGCTCGCGCGGGTTTTGGCTTGGAGTTTGGCCTTTTTGATCTCCTCTGCTCCCGGATCCTTTTCCCAAAGATCCTCGAGCTCCGTGGGGGTCCAGTGCGGGGAATAGACCCCGTTGGTAACGTACGCCGTGGGAACCTCTTCGCCAATGAATTTCCAAAGCTCTTTTGAAATCTCGAAATGCTTACGGCTTACCGCGTTTACCGCTCTTGCGTGGCGCATAGAAAAGACCGTGAGCGAGAAGAGTTTTTTACCCTCCCAATCCCTTTCTCCCAACCTCCAAATCTCTTCCAAATCGACGTTTAACCCGGAGAAAAGAGAGGTCAAGACTTTAGTGAATTCTTCTTTCTCAAACTTACTTTCCGCACCGGCGACAGGGGTGTGGGTGGTGAATACGGTTTCGGATTTTACCTTTTCACGGGCCTCCTCTAGCGTGAGACCAGACGCCATGTATTCTCTTATCCGCTCCATTATATTGAGGGTTCCGTGGTCGTCGTTTATATGCCACACCTTGATGGGGAGTTTTAGGGCGCGAACCGCTCGGGCGCTTCCTATCCCAAGAACCAGATCGTCGATAAGGTGCGGTGCCCAGACGCGCTCGTAGAGTCTGTCGGTGATTTTGCGGTCCTCGGGGCGGTTTTCTGGAATATCCCCGTCTAGGAGGAAGAGTGGTTCGTGGGCGTGTCTGCCCCCTTTTGAGGTCTCCTTCTTCCAGATTTTAAGGTAAAGGTCGTGGTCCAATAGGGGAATCTCTATGGTTTTGCCCGTGTCCGCGAGGCCGGCCGCGGCGGGATCGACGGAGTCGTAGAAGTGCTGCTGTTTTCCACTGGGGTCTATTAGTTGTTTAAAGAATCCTTCTCTGTAGAAAACCGATATTCCAATGAGAGGAAGATTGCTCCGCCGCGCCTCTAGGAGGATGTCTCCAGCCAAAACCCCCAAACCTCCTGCATATATAGGTAAATCATCGCCGAGCGCAAACTCCGAGCTTATATATGCGATCTTGGATTCCATGGAGCAATTATGGCAGATGTCAAAGGTGCGAGGTCAAATTGTGACACCTTTCGGGTGTCTGGGGTGTCTGGTTATATTGACATTAGGTTTTTGTTTCTGCTAGCTTGGGTTTAGAGAAGGGAGAGTTGGCGGAAGAAGGAGCGAAAGCACCTTGGTAAAAGTGAATAGGTTAGCGGTTTTTGCGGTCCGTTGGCCGCGCTCGCTCGACAACCGTTGATTATGAGAAGGGTGAGACGAGGAGAGATAGCTTTAGTTCTCGAGAGGGACTAGAGTCTCTTCCACTGCCCATTCGAGGCCTCGACTGTGGCCCATTCCCGGTCGAGGCCTTTTCCTTTTGCCTTTAGCCTCCCCACCTGTTTATGAGATAATTCTCCTGTATTATGACGGCGACAAAAACATCGTTTCTTGAACCGATAACAAAGATAGTTCCCCTAACTCACGCGCCCGCTCCCTTGAGGGTATTTATGGTGGTTCCGGAAGTTTCTCCTTACGCTTCTGTGGGAGGCGTGTCTCGTGTCGCGGCACACCTTTCCAAAGAACTTGTGCGACTCGGACACGACGTCCGCATTTTTATGCCCAAATACGGTTTTATCGACGAGGAGAAGTACCCCTTAAGTATGGTCGTTGAAGGCTTGAAGGTAAAGACCGGTTCCGATGGGGATGGACCGAAGGAATTGATTTGCAACGTTAAAACCCACGTCAGCGAAGCAGGGGTTAGAACTTATTTTTTGGAAAACATGGAGTATTACGAAAAACGCGCCAATGTCTACGGCTACTCCGACGACCCCATACGCTTTGCTCTACTCTCTCGTGGGGCTCTTGAGTTCTTGCGCCACTTTGAGTGGAAGCCGGATATCATTCATGCTAACGACTGGCAAACCGGCGCCGTTCCAAACTTCTTGAACACTACTTACAGCAGAAGCCGAGATTTGGCGGAAATCGCATCCGTTTTTACCGTTCACAACCTCTTCTACCAAGGGATGTTTGACCATAGGCAAGTTTCCGAGCTCGATTTTGACGACGGGAAATCGCCGATAGCCTCCTTCTTCTCCGATCGATTGAAAAAGCAAAATTTCTTGAAGCGCGGGATTATCTTTGCAGACGTGGTGAACACTGTTTCGGAAACCTATGCACGGGAAATTTTAACTCCCGATTACGGAGAGGGTTTGGATAAGCTCCTTCTTGAAGTTCGCTCCAAACTCTTCGGAATCACGAACGGTATAGATTACGAAGACTTTAATCCTAAGACGGACCCTCTTGTGCCGGTTAGCTTCGACATACATACGATAGGGCAAAGGAAGAAAAACAAAATTGCTCTCCAAAAGGAGTTCGGTCTTCCGGAAGGGGAGGAGCGTTTTGTAATAGGTATGGTTTCCCGTCTCTCCGAGCAAAAGGGCTTTGACATTCTCCTCGAAGCTCTAACCCATTTCCTCCCTTCCTTTCCAGAAACTCAGTTTATTGTTATAGGCGGAGGCGAAGAGAAATACGCATCTGCTCTTCGGGAACTTAGGAAAAGATTCCCGAAACAAGTTGGTGCACACCTCATGCCAAACTTCACCCTTCCTAGGTTGCTTTTTGCCGGATCGGACGCGATAGCTGTTCCCTCACAATTTGAACCTTCCGGGCTAACTCAGCTTGAGGCGATGCGTTACGGTGCTATTCCTGTAGTTCGAAAAACGGGCGGGTTAGCAGACACAGTTTTGGATATCGATGTTGAGGAGGGGTCGGGGACGGGATTCGTTTTTGAGGAGTATAACCCATGGGCGCTCTTTGCAGAGCTCGTTAGAGCTTATGAAACATTCAAATACCCAAAGGTTTGGGAAGCACTTGTCAAGCGCGCAATGTCGGCTGATTTCTCCTGGGAAGCTTCAGCCCGTCGCTATGGGGAGCTTTATCGAAAAGCTATCCAGCTTAAGCAAAGGAAAGCCGCAACCGACGGCGGCGCGGAGTTTGAATAATGCTTTGGGCTCCAGTTCTCCACATCTACCAACCTCCGACTCAATTTCCGGAAGTTCTCAAAAAAATAACCGAAATGTCTTACGTTCCTCTGATCTCCTTTCTAACCCGCAATTCGAAAGCCAAAGTTACGCTCAACGTCCCTGCGTCTCTCACTGAGCATTTAGCGAAGCAAGGTTTCAACGATCTTTTGGACGGTATTCGGCGGCTCGCCGAACGCGGGCAGGTGGAGCTTACCGGCTCGGCCGCCTATCACCCTCTTCTCTCTCGGATCCCTTTCTCCGAGATCAGCCGGCAGGTTCGGTTGAATGAGGATATCAACCGCGAGTTGATTGGGAGGGTTTATAAGCCCCAAGGATTCTTTCCCCCGGAGATGGGGTACTCGGAAAAGGTTGGGGACGCGTTGGCGGAACTCGGTTACGATTGGGTTCTGGTTGAAAACTGTAGTTCTCCAAACCAACCCGTTTCTTACGATAGAGTCTACTCTCTATCACCCGCCAAGCTTAACGTTCTCTATCGCCATAAGGATCTTTCCCTGGCGATTGCCTTTGGGAGGGTGGCGTCAGCGACGGAGTTTGACGCTCTGGTGAAGAAGAATCTTTCCGGAGGGGATTACATTCTAACCGCACTCGACGGGGAGACCTTCGGCCATCACCGCAAAGACAGTTTTGGCCTCTTGGAGAGTCTCTACGAAACCTACGAGAGCGTGACCGTATCCGACCTCCTAACCTCGTACCCGAAGCGCGAAGAGACCGACCCTATGGAGTCAACTTGGGCAGCCAATTATAAGGAGTGCAAAAAGGGATTGGTTTATCCCCGCTGGGATAACGCGGATAGTCCCCTCCACCCCAAGCAGTGGGAGCTTTTCAATCTAGCTATTACGGTGGTGAACGGGTACGTTCACCAGGTCCCGTCCAAAATGCTAAATGGGGAGGCAAAAGGGGAATTGACCGACGAGCAGAGGCAGTGGATCGAGGCTCGGAAGATTCTGGACAAGGGTCTGCACTCCGATCAGTTTTGGTGGGCGTCTCACAACCCAATCTGGCACCCCAAGATGGTAGAGCGAGGAACAGTGCTTTTGCGGGACGCAATCCTCACCACTCCAGATATTTCTCAGCTTGAGGCGAAGCGGGCCCAAAAGCTCTACGAGGAGATCACGACCGAAGGAATCAAGCTGTACGGCAAGGAACCAATCACCGGCTAGCCAGGTCGACTTTTATTCACTTCTGGTGCTACTATAACGGCGTTATGTTTTGGGGAAACTTTCTTCACTTTTCGAGTTCGGCGAGAAAAGCTAGCGATCTAGCAAAGCGACCGCGTCCTTCTACCGCCGCAAGGCGCAAAGAGGTTAATAAAGGTACGACTTTGAGGAGACAGTAGACAATGTACTGGGGTAATTTTTTACACTTCTACCAACCCCCCACCCAAAAGAAAGAGTGGGTGGATAGAATAACCAAGGAGTCCTATGAGCGTATCTTAAAAGGGCTTTTGGAGAACCCAAAGGGAAAGGTTACATTTAACATTAACGGGGTTCTCTTTGACCTATGGCATGAATTCGGACACGGGCGGGTTATTGAGACGGTTGGCGAGCTTTTGGAGCGCGGGCAAATTGAGTTGACTGGTTCGGCCAAATTCCATCCTTTGTTGCCTAAACTTCCCGAGGACGAAATCAAGCGGCAAGTTGAACTAAATACGAAGACTTTAAAAGAGTACCTAGGCGAGAAGACTTACGAGCCCAAGGGTTTCTTTCCGCCTGAGATGGCCTACGATACCAACGTCGCCCAGGTGGCGAGCGAGATGGGTTTTAGTTGGATTATCGTGGAGGAGTTGAGTTTCCTTGAGGGAGGAAAGGTCGATTACAGCCGAATTTATCAGGAGAAAGGTACCAAGCTATCCGTCTTTTTTAGGGAACGCGAGATCTCTTACAAGATTCTCTCCGGGCAGTTGGGGACCGAAAAACTTTTCTTAGACGAGATTAAGGAACGCTTTAAAAAGGAGCAGTACCTCTTGACCGCTATGGACGGAGAGACTTTTGGACACCACAGACCCGGAATGGACAGGGCCTTAATGAGTCTTTTGAATCTTGAAGAGGTGCAAACCGTTCTTCTTTCCGATTTGCCAGAACATTTTCCTCAGGTTGAGGTCGTCGAAACCCGCCCTTCAACTTGGGCGTTGATGGAGAAGGATTTGGAGAAGAAAGTTCCCTTCGCTCGTTGGGACGATCCGGACAATCCGATACACAAACTTCAGTGGGAATTGACCGAACTGGCGATCGAGACCGTTCGCGATTCCAAGAACCCTCAAGAAGCACGCGATATGCTGGATCGTGCACTGCACAGCGATCAGTATTGGTGGGCTTCGGCCCGACCCTGGTGGTCGTTGGAGATGATAGAGCGTGGGGCTTTTGAGCTCAAGGAAACTGTGCTCTCCGTCTCCGACGCTTCCGACGGTGCAAAGAAGAGGGCTAAGGAGCTTTACTTTAGGATCATAACGTCGGGGTTCGAGTGGCAAAGGAGCGGGAAAGTAGAAGAAATTGCCAGAAGCGAGGACGAGGAGATTAGAATGCGAACCGACGCTGGGATGGGAGATCTTCCGAAAGAGGAGATTGAGAAGATGATCAAACACATCAAACAAGAGATGGATGAAGTGGCGAAAAACCAAGAGTATGAACGAGCAGCGCTTCTTAGAGACAGGATCCGCGAACTCAGAAGTTATATCAAATAATAATACTCATGGACTACAAAAAGATATTCCAATCGGTTTTTGACGAGCTTGGATTTAGCGCGACTAAGGTTTTTCGCGAAGGCCCTCGGTTCTATGTGGCCGGCGGGCAATACAAGGGCGAGAAGGCGATTTTCAAAGCGGACGTCGAGGAAGGGGATCCCCAGAACCGCCGCGCGTACTTTAAACTGCGGCGAGAGGCGGCATTTTTGGAGTGTGGAAACTTGGCTCACATACCCAAGTTCTTCGCCAAAGGTGAGCGTGGCGATTATTTCTGGCTTCTTGAAGAGTGGGTGCCGGGGGAATCACAGGAGGTGGGGGCGAGTACCTTCCTTCTCAAAGACTCTTTTTTCACCGAGCAAAACTTGGTTTTTTGTCTGGAATTTCTGGAGGTTTTGAATAAATTACCTAAAACCAACCAAAACCCCAAGTTTGAAGGGTTTAAAGAAAAGTTTGCTAAGCGCTACACGCTTAAGGATTATACTTCCCTTATCGCCTCCGACAGACATAAACTTGTGGGGGGAGAGCTTATGGACATAATTTACTCCTATCTTGAGCGCCGGCACAAGATTTTTGATACCAACCAGGTGGTTATCGCCCACCACGAGTTTTACGCTCCCCACATCTTTGTCAACGGTGGGGAGCTAAACGTCATCGATTGGGAAAACGTTGGGTGGGGAAATCCCGCATACGATTTTAGCGAGCTTTGGTTCAGGAGCGTTACGCACGCCGATTTTCAGAGGGAACTTTTTGAGCGGTTTAGAAGTAGGCGGGAGGATCGGGATACTTGGGACGAGCTTTTTAATATAGAGGTTCTTCTTCAAGGACTCGGCAACCTAAAACATTTCAAGGTATCCTCGGTGCCCGAGGATAAAGAAATGGTACCCAAAATCAAGGACTTTATTCTTAATAATATAAACAAGGTACTAAATGAGTAAATTTGGTATACGTTAATTTCAGACGCGTTTTGTTGACACGGGCGGAGGCTTCGGATACAATCTAATTGACGGCTCGGCAGAAGAGTCGTTTTTTATTTAAGATGGGCAGACTTTCTAAATTTCTACAAGAAGCTTGGACAGAACTGAAAAAAGTCGTTTGGCCCTCGCGGCAACACACGGTACGTTTGACTTTAGCAGTGTTGCTTGTGACTTTTACCGTTGCAGGCTTGGTAGCGGTGTTGGATTATCTCTTTAACAGAATGCTGACTTTTTTGGTTGAACGCTAATGGAAAAGAAGGTTCAAATTTCAAAATCAGGAGGCGGAAAAGGCAGCTGGTACGTCATCCACACCTACTCCGGACATGAGAAGAAGGTAGTCGATGCGTTAAAGCAGCGCATTGAGGCTTTTGGTCTTAAAGATAAAATCCAGGAACTTTTCATCCCAACCCAAGAGAAAGTTGTTATAGACGCTGGGAAGAAGAAGACTGTTCGCGAACGTCTTTTCCCGGGCTACGTCATGGTCAAGATGGTTTTGACCGACGAGACTTGGGGGGTAGTCCGAAACACCGCTGGGGTGACTGGGTTTGTCGGGGCGGGCGCTCGGCCTACTCCGCTCCCCCAGCACGAGGTCGACGCGATTCTCAAGTTCTCCAAGATGGAGGCGCCCAAGTTTGAGCTCAAATTCAAGGTTGGGGAGACGGTTAAGGTTATCGATGGGCCTTTCAAGGATTTTTTGGGCAAGGTAGACGAGATCGACGAAGATAAAGGAAAGGTTAAGGTTTTGGTCTCGGTTTTCGGACGCGAGACTCCGGTTGAATTGGACTTTCTACAGGTTTCTCGCCTGTAGAAAGTTAGCGATCTAGTGGAACGATCGCGTCCTTTTTGCAGGTCTCGAGATTATAGAAAGTTTACATTGAGGAGTGAAACGACGAAATGGCTAAGAAGGTAAAAGCGACCCTAAAACTTAATATACCGGCTGGGGAAGCTACTCCAGCTCCTCCAATAGGTCCCGCCTTGGGTCAGCACGGGGTGGCGATAATGGATTTCTGTAAGGCCTACAACGAGAGAACCCAAGATATGAAGGGGCAGATTATCCCCGCAGTTGTCACCATTTACGAGGACCGCTCTTTTGACTTCGTTACCAAAAGTCCTCCCACGGCGGAGCTTCTTAAAGAGGCGGCAGGTGTTGAGAAGGGATCGGGAGAGGTTCCAAAGGAGATGGTGGGCAAGGTCACCCACGAGCAAATTCGGGAGATAGCAAAGAAAAAGATGCAGGACCTCAGTGCGCGCGACCTTGAAGCCGCGATGAAAATAATTGAGGGACAAGCGAAGAGTATGGGAATCGAGGTGGAGGGGTGACTGGATAACCAAAGACGATGGGTACAAGACGGACAGCACAGGTAAAGGGCTCTGAGACCAAAGAAGAAAAGAAATCGGAAAAGACCTCCAAGACTAAAGCAAAGTCGAAGGAGGTTGAGCCGAAGGCAAAAAGGGCTTCGCGCGTCAAGAAGGTTACAAGAGGAAAGAAGTATCTGGGTGCTTCCAAAAAAGTGGAACCCAAGGAGTACTCGCTTGATGAGGCTATCCGCGCTGTTAAGAAGGTCTCCTACTCTGCATTTGACGCCTCCGTTGACGCTCATATCAATCTTGCTCTTGAATCCGGTAAGGAAGGGCACTCCATCCGCACCTTTGTGGTTCTTCCCCACGGCACTGGGAAGCAAATAAGGGTTTTGGCTTTTGTCGAACCGGCGTTGGTCGATAGTGTTAGGGAAGCTGGCGCCGACGAGCTCGGGGACGAGGCAAAGGTCGAGGAGATTGCGCAAGGCAAGGTGCCTAAAGTCGACGTAGTTGTTGCAACCCCCTCATTTATGCCCAAGCTTGCCAAAGCTGCAAAGGTTTTGGGACCACGCGGACTGATGCCTTCCCCTAAGACAAACACCGTTGCGGAGGATCCGGTCAAGGCGGTTGGAGAGCTCAAACGCGGTAAGGTAGAGCTCAAAACCGATGGCCAACAAATAGTTCACGTATCGATGGGAAGGGTCTCGTTTGAGGACAAGAAACTGGTCGAAAACCTGAAGACGATTGTCAAAGAGCTCAACCGCGCAAAACCGGCAAAGGTTAAAGAGGGATACATAAAATCCCTGTTTTTGGCTGCTTCCATGGGCCCATCGGTTCGGGTGGACCCCAAGCAGATTGCGGTTGATAGTTAATGGTCAATAGTTTATAATCGGTGATGTCCGAAGACAGTGAGTTTCGCTTAGAGCGAATTAAAATTGCTCACCGAGGAGTCAAAACGCAATTACGAAATTTCGTAATTTCGGAAAGTATCCTCGGTTCGGACCGAGGTTTTTTAATTTACAAAGATGAATGGCGAAGCCGTGTCTACCAACAAGCAGGAGAAAAAACAACAGGTTGATGAGTTAACCAACGAAATATCCGCATCCCAGGCGGTCGTGTTCTCCGATTACTCGGGGTTGACGGTTGGGGAGATAGGGGATTTACGAAAGAGATTATCTGACCTGGGAGCCAGATTCAAGGTGGTTAAAAACACTCTTCTCAACATTGCTCTCGAAAAGTCCGGACTCAAGGACGGTAAGCTCGCGGGACCAACGGCAATACTTACCACGGGGGACGCCGATCCTTTTGAAAGTATAAAAATGCTCGTCTCTACTTTTAAAGAGAGAGACAAGGGGGAGGTCAAATTCGGGTTTTTCGAAAACGCGTTTGTCGATTCTGTAAAGATCGCGGAACTCGCGGCTATTCCTGGGAGAGAAGTTCTTCAGGCGAGAGTAGTTTCCCAACTTTCCGCCCCAATATCTAATCTTGCGTATTTACTTAACGGGACTTCGCAAAGGTTGGTAGTTGCTTTAGATCAGATTGCAAAAGGGAAGGGAGGTGTGTCTGATGGCTGAGAAAAAGATTTCAAAAAAGGTAGCAGACGTTATTAAATCGGTAGAAGGATTGTCCGTATTGGAACTCAATGAGTTAGTGGGTGCCCTTGAGGATAAGTTTGGTGTCTCCGCGGCTCCGGCGGTTGCCCCCGCGACGCAACCGGCGGCCGGCGCGACACCTGCAGAGGGCGCGGCTCCCGCTGAAGAAAAATCGGCGTATGACGTTGTTCTTACCGCCTCTGGTGACCAGAAGATCGCCGTCATAAAGGCCGTTCGCGAGATTAACCAGAATTTGGGTCTTAAGGAGGCTAAGGATTTGGTGGATAACCCGCCAAAGCCGGTTATCGAGGGAGCCAAGAAGGAAGAAGCCGAGGAGGCAAAGAAGAAAATCGAGGCGGCCGGTGCAAAGGTAGAGCTTAAATAGTTTCTCTCCTCTTAAGGGCGGTTTCTGGTTTCTGGCGGACCGAGAGCGGGGTGTTTATAATTTCCGTTTCGGCGGATACAACTATCTCCTCACCGGTGTAGTAGCCCTTTTGATCAATGCGCTCCCAGTCAACAGAAGCAATAAGGATTTTGTACCTACCCATTCCTGTTATGAACTGATAACGACCTTGCTCGTTGGTAACTCTTCGCTTGACGAGCTTTCCGGTTTCGGCTTCGACCAGCGATAACGCGACCCCCTCAACCGTGTTCCCTGTTTCGTCCTTTACGATCCCCCAGGTTCGCTCGATTCTAATGGCACCTACAGTTACAAAGGAAAGGGTCACAACGTAGAAGCCGGTAGCGAGTTGGTTGTAGAGAACCGGTGAGACGAGGTAGGAGATTGTCGAGAGCACCAATCCTATGGTCAAAAGACCAATATTTAACGACGGTCCGTGTTTTTTGAAAGTCCGCCTAACCTTGGCTCCTTCTTCTGCCGTTTTTGGATCAAGAGGTACGCTTCTGGCTACGGTTGGCTCCTTCTCTTTAGTTTCTATTATCTCTCCTCTGTAGACGTTGTCGTATTCGCCATCCTTCTTTACCGTTACTCTTTGGGATGGGAATGTATAGCCTGCCTTTTGGGTCTCGAGTTTGTACTTGCCAGTGCTGGGCAAGAAGGAGAACGTTCCAGAACGGTTAGTTATTTCCATATCGACGAATTTTCCACCTTCTGTTAGGAGTCGCACGAGACTCTGGCTCAGGGGTTGTTTGGTGAAGGCGTCATAAACCACCCCCCAGTGTTTCTTCTCGCCTCTTTTTCCTATGAGAAAAGGTATCAGGGGTATTCGAAGCAGCGAGAGAAAATGCTGTTGGAAAAATAATGCTAGATCGTTCAAGCTTGAAATACCGGCTTGCAGAAGCAGGGTTATTAGGGAAACAGGGACGGCTGCTTTGGATACGGTATTGGAGGCTTTTTTGACGAAGTCGGGTAGATTTTGCGCGGCTTTGGCGATAGCTTCCGTAAAGTCTTCCACCCCTTGGGCGATTGCCGAAATGATAGGACCGGCTTGGGTCACGACAATATTGACAAGCCCTCCGGCTTCTATTGTGAAGTAAAGTTCTTGGCTGGCTTGGCTGGTTTCTCCAAAAATGCTAGCGGAGGCGGTCGCGGTATAATTTCCATTCTCTAGCGCATCCACAGTCAGCTCCCATGCTCCTGTAACCGCAGTCGCCGTTTGGGTAAAAGTGTTGTTGTACCCCTTATCGGATGTAAGGAGTACGGATACCTTCGCATTGGGGTACGAATAACCGTTAAAGACTACGGTTTGTTCGTCCTCTGATTCAGTGGAAACTATTGTTGGGGGTAAGATTTCATCGCTCAGAGTAGTTCCTTCAATTTGGATTTTGTTGGTTACTCCGGCCTCGTCAACGGCGTAAATAAAAAGGGATCCAACGTCCGCGCTTTTTGCTTGGAAGGTAAAGTTTACGAGCCCTTGCTCGTCGAGTTTGGCAACCACCTGGAGTTCCTCGGAGGAGTTTTCGATGATCACTTCAGACCAGGGAGCGGTTTTGACGTTTGCTACGGAGACAGCGGTATCTCCTTGGACGTTGGTGAAGAGCGCTCCAACCCCGATACCTCTCTCTTGTGCTACGGCAAATCCGGTTGCCGATACTGAAAGCGCGCAAACGCTCAAAAGAAGCCCAATTTTTCGCATTACCTTATATATACACTTTTCGTGTGTAGCATCGCACTGAATTAGCTTATCGGTTTACTATTTTGTTACCATTTTACTAGTTAATATGACTAGTCCTGCCCCGCGTTTTTTTGCAAAGCGCGAGTTCTCGAAAGGCCCCAACGCGGGTCCAATATCCGTTCCGGAAAAAAAGGATTTCTCTTATTCCAGAGTTCCCGTTCGTAGTCTAGAGCAGTATTCTCCCAATTCACGAGATCGGAACTTTGGGCCAAGATTGGCCGCCTTGGCTTTTGGGCTTCTCTTGGCGGCATCTATCGCGGCGAATTGGCAAGTTGTAGGGCGGGTTCTGGGTGTCATAACCCAAGGGGGGAGTGCGGTCACTCTCGAGAGGGTCCTGGACGAGAGCTTTAACCTGGATCTGGCCGGGTATATTAAAGGCTCCCAAATTCGCTCCACCACCACCTCAAGCGCCCCTCTGGTGGTGGCCAGCACGGTACTGGTCCCCAACCTCAACGCCGACCTTTTGGATGGCCAGCACGGGAGCTATTACCTGGACGCTTCTTCAATAGAGGGGGTCTCCAACAGCGGCGGGAACATAGACCTTGTCGCCGGCTCAAACGTTACTATAACTGCTGACGATGTTGCCAACACTATCACTATCTCCTCCTCCGCAACAGCCAGCGGTTGGGTCGACGAAGGGACGGTTGTGCGCCTGGTTACCTCCACCGACAGGGTTGGAATTGGGTTGTCCTCCCCTCTCTCCACCCTTCACGTTCGGTCGGGAGCGTCCGGTTCCGCTGGGCCGCATAATGTCGGAGACGAGTTGGTGATCGAAAACTCTACCGACGGGGGGATCTCCATACTCACGCCTGACGCCAATGTCGGTTATTTGATTTTTGGTTCCCCGTCAAGCAACATCAACGGCTACTTTGGCTACAACAACACCAGTCAGAAGTTAACCTTGGCCATCGGGGGGACGCCACGCTATACATTCTTTGCTAGTCAGATAGACTTCTCGCAAGGTACAACGCTTACCACACCAGCGCTGACGGATCTTATCTTAAACCCTGGAGACAATGTGGGGATTGGAATCTCCAACCCAGACGGAAAGCTTCACGTCCACACCGCCAGTGCCGGGGCAGTCAGCGCTTCTGTCAATGCTGACGATCTAGTAGTTGAGAGCAGCGGGAATGTCGGCATCAGTCTTTTGGCTCCCGCTTCTTCAATGGGATCGATCGAATTTACCAACCCGAGTTTGAGCGCCGCCGGAGCGATTCGATACAGCCACGCTACAAACCAGCTGTCCTTGATCACGAACGGCGGAATCTCTGCGCTGGATTTGGAGGTTGCCAGAGCGGTCTTCAATGACGGGGCGCTCAATTACGACTTCGTGGTAGAGGGTCAAACCAATCCCAATCTTATCGTCGCTGATGCTAGTGCTGATATGGTTGGTATTGGGTTGGTTCCAACGGCGGCAAAATTGGAAGTTGGTACCGGCGCCGATGGGCTCTGGACGGGGAAGTTCACCGGATCGGCCTCGGCCGGATTAAGCTACGGCCTTTATGTTAAGGCGGGGACAACCAGCGCCGATAAGGCTTTCGAAGTCACCGATGCAGGAGGCACCACTGAGTATTTTCTTGTCCGAGGTGATGGCAGAGTTGGGATTGGGATTGCTCCTCCTGACGGAACGCTCCATGTTCATACGGGTTCTGCAGGAAGCGTAACCGCCGCCGCTACCTCCGATGATTTGGTTGTCGAGAACTCCGGTATAGCGGGTATGTCTCTGCTAACAACGGATTCCGGTCAGACCTTCTTTTCCATGGGGTCGCCGGCCGATAACAACGAGGCGGAGATGTATTGGCTTGACGAGACGGGATGGTTTTTCTTCTACAAAGGTAGTCAGTATTTGGGACTTCGATCTTCGGAGCTTGTTCTTAACGAAGGTGGGTTGGATATAGATTTGCGGGTTGAAGGCACGGCCGAGGCCAACGCTTTGTTTGTAGACGGCAGCAACGGCAGAGTCGGGATTGGTAATAACTCTCCATCCCAAGCTCTCACAGTTACCGATCTTGCCGTTGGGTATGTGGGGAGCTTCTTTAACGACGGTAATAACGACAATCGACAAGGAGTCTTTATCCAAGGGTGTCTTGATGTGAACCCCACTGCTGCTTGCAATTTTTTGGAGCTAAGGGACGGAGACGGGGGAGTGCTTGGAGCTATAGAAGGAAATGGAGCTGGGGGAGTGACCAACGCTTCGGCGGGTTCGGACTACGCAGAACTTTTTGTGGGGAACAGATCCGATTTTGGACCCGGAGATCTTGTTTCTCTTGGGGACGAGGGTGACGTCGTTCTGGCAATACCTGGAACCAAGCTTGTGGGGGCTTACTCCTCGACTCCCGCTACTCTGGGCAACTGGCACGACGGTTGGGAGAACGATTATAGCGTTGTTCCAGTGGGTTTATTGGGACAGTTAAGGGTCAAGGTCTCAACCGAGAACGGGATTGTTCGTAAGGGGGATCCCATTACCGTTTCTCCCTCACGACCTGGGGTGGGAGTCAAAGCCACAGGGGCAGGGAGGATTTTGGGGTTTGCTTTGGAGGCGACGCCGCAGGAGCAAAACCCGGCTGCAGTTACCTTGCTGTTGGCTTACGTCTCTCCTTCTTGGTACGATCCGGCGTCGGAGATAACAAGTGCCGGGACCTTAAACGTCGAAATCCCCGATCAACTAAACGTATTTGGAGTAGAGGCGAAGGAAGGTGTTTTTGACAAACTGACGTCCTTGGTTTCGGCGGCCTTTGAGAGCTTGACCGCCAAGGTGGCCGAGATCACTTCTGCGGTGATTGCACAACTTACGATAGGAAGTTCTGAAAATCCCACAGGAATCACCATCTACGACCGGCAAACCGGGGAGCCCTACTGCGTCTCCATCTCGGGTGGTGAGCTACTCAAAGAGCCCGGCGAGTGTAATTAACCTTTAGGTTTTTCCTTCTTGAGACGTTTTATACAAGAGGCGCACGCCTTGACTCGGCGGCCGTTTTTTAGATAAGCCGTGTGTAGGTTGACCTTGAAGCGTTTTTTGGATTTCGATTTTGAGTGGGCAACTTTGGAGCCGACCTGGGCTCCCTTGCCACAAATCTCACACGTCCTTGCCATTTTATTCTAGTGTTTACAACTGTTGGTCTCACAAACCCTTGTTTGGACACGCCCTTATAATTTACCATGGTCATTGAACGATGCAGTTTTCACGCGAAGAGATAAGAGATTTAGTAAAGGCTTGGGCGGCAATATCGCTTGCGGTTTCTGTTGCCATTACCGGCGGTGGAGCGATCCGGGTTTTGGGGTTTCCGCTCCTTGTTCGATCTTTTGTTATTTACGCTTTAACGGTTGGGGTTGCGTTTTTGGCGCACGAGGTGTTTGGTCACAAATTTTTAGCCCAAAATAGAGGGCTTTACGCCGAGTTTCGGGCCGACGATCTGTTTCTTATTCTTGCGGTTCTTTTGTCCTTTACCGGATTTGTCTTCGCCGCGCCGGGCGCGGTTGTTATTGCTGGGGTGACAAGGACGGACACCTACGGAAAGATAGCGGCGGCGGGGCCGCTGGTTAATATAACCCTTGCAATCGTTTTTGGCCTGCTTTCCCGTTTAGGAGTGAGTTTGTTCTTACCGCTTTATGCCGGTGAAACCATTGATTTGGTCGTGATAAGCTATCAAATTAACTCGTGGCTGGCACTCTTCAACCTCTTTCCCTTGGGCGTTTTAGACGGAGCGAAAATACTCGCTTGGAGTCGAATAGTGTGGGTTCTGATGGTCGCCGTCTCTGTCGCTCTTTTCTTTCGAGTTATCTGAAGAAAATTGCCTCTCTTTGACTATAAGCCGCTTGCTAAAATTTGGCCGTGGAGGTATCATTATGGTGACCTACCTGGCGCGTTAGGCGGAGAGCGATTCCCAACACTTTCCGCGTAGGGATCCTTACATCCCCTCGGCCCGTGGGTCGAGGTTGCGGGAACCCACTTAAAATGCGCGGGGTCAGCTCTGCCAAGAGCCAAAACGACCGGGTGGGTTTCAAATTAACACCTTTTTCTTCGGCCCCTGTGTTCTTTTTTGTTTTTATGAGTTGGCGATTTGTTTTTTACTTGTTAAGCTGATTTTCGAGTTGTCTTTCTATTTCCTCTGGGTCTAGAGGCTTAAGCATTTTTTGAAGTTCGGGGTCCTTTTTGGGATCGACACCAAGTTTTCTTAAGACCACCGCCAGGATTTTAAGAACCTTGGTCACTTCTTGCTCTGAGATTAAATCCACTTGAAGCTCTGTTTCCTCTCTCAAGCTTTCAATTCGAGATTGGCGGTTTTGAGTGATGAGGACGAAAATAGCCAAAACTATCGCCTCGAGCGAAACAATCGTTATTAAGAGGATAAAGGGGTAAGGATCAAAGGGTCTGATGAACGGAACCAACCCTGAATTTATAACCACCCAACCTAGGAAGAATATAAAGTTGAAGATTAGAAATTCGGTGGTTCCGAATACGGAGACTATTCTGTCCTCGACCTTCTCAACCCAGGACCTTCGCGCCCGTTTCTTGGCCTCAAAACTTTCTATAGAGCGTATTATTTCTCTGCGTCGGCTTACTTTGTCTTGAATTTCTCTTTTCACCTCGGCCACCGTAAGTGAAGTTTAGCAGTTTGGAGGGTTTAGGTAACAGTAGCGTGTTAGAATATAATATCTGGAGTAGTAAGCCAGTTTGCTGGCGTGGCTGGGCTCTAGGTTGCAATCCGTCGCTGCGCGCCGGAGTAGCTCAATGGCAGAGCAGCGCTTTTGTAAAGCGCGGGTTGGAGGTTCGATTCCTCTCTCCGGCTCCAGAAAAGTTTGATAGAATCGTACTGTTTGCTGGGGTACCGAAGCGGACAAACGGGCCTCGCTGTAGACGAGGTGGCTTTATGCCTTCGGGGGTTCGAATCCCTCCCCCAGCACCACTTCACTTACGTTCGGTGTAAACTCCAGTTTACCCTGAGCGCAGTCGAAGGGCCGGAGTAGCTCAGTGGTAGAGCACTTTCATGGTAAGAAAGGGGTCGTGGGTCCGATTCCCACCTCCGGCTCCACCTCGCTTGAGCTTCGGTGCAAGCTAGGGTGGTTTACATTGAGGAGTAAAACGACGAAATGGCTAAAAAAGGAAACAGACCATTTTTGAGGTTAGAGTGTAGTGAGTGTGGAAGTCAAAACTACACTACGACGAAGAGCAGAGTGAACACTCAAGAGAAACTCGAGCTCAAGAAGTTCTGCCCAAAGTGCAGAAAGCACACGATACATAAAGAGGTAAAGATATAATAAGGCGTAGGCCCGTAGGCTAACGGCAAACCGCCCGCCTCCAGAGCGGGATTTGGGGGTTCGAATCCTCCCGGGCCTGCCACACCCTGCGCATGCATTAATCCCATCTTTCAAATACGATAGTTCACAACTACTAGGCGTTTGATTTCCTTATTTCCTCCTGATATAGTGAAGAAAATCAAATCAAGAAAGGAGGCGAGCAATGCCTTTAGCCGAGCTTTATTTTGATCCGCAGCGGGTAAACCCGTCGGTTGCCGCAGGCGTAGCCCACGCCCTGACTAACTGGGTCGCGGACGCTTTAAGTGTCGAGGAAGAGGATGGGCAGCTGACCAGCGACGATATTGAGGTTCGCGTGCGGGCCAAGGGCCCACACGACGTGACCGCCTACCACGTCGAGATAACGGTGTGGGCTAAGCACTATCCTACGCGGGAAGCCAAGCTCGACTGGGCGACGGCTAGGATAGCCGCCGAGCTTGACAAACAGATTATTGGGGGTGTTAGGGGATTCGTCTACATCCTCCTTTCACCCGCTGGCTTCGCCGAGTTTGAGGTCTAGCTTGAGGAGGTGAGTAATGGGAGACGAGGAACCGGGAGATGAGGAGATAACCTGGTTGGGGCTTCTTCTAGTTATACTCATCGCCTCAGTTCTTTTGGCCATCGAGACTATAAGGAAGATAAGGAGGAAGAATCGTGGACGCGCCCAAAGATAAACCTTCATCCGGCGGGGGATGCACTCGGTCCGCCACCGGCTTCTGGATCTTGGCAGTTGTCGTTCTTGCTTTCGCCGTGGGAGCTGGGATTCAGGTCGGGCGTCAGCTGGGGGCTTTGCACGGCATTGCCGCTGGGCTTGTCGTCTACCTCTTTGGAGGGATGGCGTTTCTGGTGGTTGCAATCAGAGGCGCGCCCAAGAGGGAAGGCAACCGGAGACGTTAGGAGTATCGCCACCGAAGTTAGTGCACTTTGGTGGCGTTTCTTTTATTGGAGGTACCCTTTCACAAAATCCTGAAAGCTTATCGGCTTTTTCCCTTCGACCTGAACCGTCTCCAGCGCCAGGACCCCATTTTCCTGCTTGGCGGAAAGGAGCTTGAGTCGCAAGTGTTTATGCTTCTTGTTTTTGAGTTCGCGCTCAAGTTGTGTTGCCATCTCCCCCACGGTAGCCCAAACCCCGGGCCATGGGGTATAGGCGCGAATCATCCGGTCGATTTTGGTGTTGCTCATTGTTTCTAAATCGACACGACCGTCTTCCTTCTTTATCAATTTGGTGTAGGTTGCCTTCTCGTGCTCCTGCGGCTTAGGTGTGGTTTCACCTTTCACGTGTTTGTCGATTGTCTCGGTAAGAAGCTCACCCCCAAAATAGGCGAGCTTTGCGGTAAGTGTTTGGGCGTTGTCGTCTTGGGCTATGGGAACTTCCTTTTGGGAGAGGATAGGCCCGTGGTCCATCTCCTCGTCCATTAAGATTATTGTCACCCCTGTCTTTTCCTCGCCTTCGAGTATTGCGGTTTGTATGGGGGAGGGGCCGCGGTAGAGGGGGAGAAGTGAGGGGTGAACGTTTAAAGCGCCGCGCGTTGCAATTTCGAGTATTTCCTTTGGGATTATCATACCGTAGGAGGCGACTGTAAAAAGGTCGGGCTTCCGTCTTTTTAAGCGTGGAGTAAGATCTGATAGTTGCTTTCGGTTTTCTGGAGTGTACGCGGTGATTTTATTCTCTTTTGCCGTTATTTTGACCGGGGTGGGAAGTTTTTTCCGTCCTCGGCCTCTCGAGCGGTCGGGTTGGGTCACAACCGCGTCAACGCGGTGCTTTTCGTCCAGCAATTTATTGAGTATTACCTGTCCAAAGGCCGGCGAGCCAAAAAATACGATTTTGGGTTTGGCGGCCATATTAAGTTTAAATGTAGCAATTTTGGTTGAGGGTGTGCAGCGCTTAGTGTAGCTCTTCGGCGCTCAGGGTTTTTCCCTTCGCCCGGTCGGTTATTAGCTTGCCGTTTAGATGATCTATCTCATGTTGAAAGATACGAGCGAGGAACCCCTGAGCGTGGAGTTTGAGCGGATTTCCTTGTAGATCCTGGCCCTCTATGGTAACTGCTTGCGCGCGTTTGAGGGGTGCGTATTTTTTTGGGATGGAGAGGCACCCCTCGTAACCCTCGGACATTTCCTTAGAGGACTTGGTGATTTTGGGATTTACTATAGCCAGAAGGTTAGGAGGGGCTTTATCCTCGGAATTTAAGCGAACCACTGCCACACGAAGGTCGACCCCAATCTGATTGGCGGAGAGACCTACTCCCTCTGGGTTGCGCTGGTTTTTTAGAACCTCCTCCATTTGGGCAACGAGCTTCTTTAAGTCTTCGTTGAATTTTTCGACGGGTTTTGTCGGGGTGGTCAGTATCTTGTTTGGGACGGTTACTATTTTCATATGTCTAAAGCAGGTTCTCCGGGTCGACCTCTACCCTCCAGTTCGGAGGGATAACCTTGGATAGTTTAGCAAGCGCAGCCGAAGGGCTCTTCGCCTTTATTTTAACGGCGATATTGAGCCGGATCTTCCTCGGCGTCTTGGAGTACGGTTCGTAAGGTGGGGATATTTCAACTGTTCTCTGTTCGCTATTCTCCATTAACTTCTCGTGCAGCTTCGCCGCCTCCAGACTAGTCCTGGCGGCGCTCTTTGAGGTGTAGGTGAGTTTGACTAGCGTCGAATAAGGAGGGTAGTGCAGCTTCTTACGTTGCTTTTTCTCGCGGTTATAGAGGGGTGCAAGATCTCCTTTCGCCAGGTTCTGGACGGTTTCGTTGTCTGGGTTAGAGGTTTGTAGATAGAGCTGACCTTTAGCTACTTGAGTGAGCTTGGTGACGGCCCACGCCACGCGCTCGCTTACTCTGAAGTCGGGGAGGTTTAGGAGGGTATCTGCATCTGCCCAAAATACGATGTCTGCCTCCTCGGCAGGTATGGAGAAGAGTTCGGGGCCAAAAATCCTAGTGAAGCTGCGGTCCGCACCGATTTTTTGTGCGGCCTCGCGGACCTCCTCCTTCGCCTCTTTTGAGTTAGCAAAAATTATCACTCTTGCGCGGCGTTTAATGTTCTCCTCCAGTTCCGCCGAAATTGGGGAGAAGTTTCCGGCCTTCCTCTCGCTTTGTAAATCGACTATCTTTACTGGTTTTACTTTTGGCAACTCAACTCTCTTTTTGACAACGTCCTCCAAACGGGGTATTTGATGGTTTAGCTCTAGTTTCAAACCCTCAAGTTTTGCCCGCTTTTTAGCAATATCCGCCGCGTGGTAGTAGGGGGCTCGTTCGTCTTTGTAACTCCAGTTCTCGGGCTCTTCGACGATAATTCTTTTGAGGGTAGGGAGTTGGACAAAGACCGCTCCTCTGGAGCCAACTAGAGCTTTCTCTCTCTTCTTTCTGGCCGCGAGCGCTCGTATTTTGACCTGTGAGGCGTAGGGAACCAGGATAAGGGTTGTTATCTTATCCGGTTTTGCGGTAGTTGAGCGCTCTCCGCGCTTGCCGAGCTGGCACTTTAAGGATTCCAGAGGGGAGGCCAAATAGTAGCGGGATATGAAGCCCGCCAGTTTTATCTGGTTCTCGTTGAAGGTTTGACCTTTTACTTCGGCGATCGGCTTGGTTGGGAAGGACGGCTTCTTTGGCGTTGTACTCCAGATGTAGCCTTCGACGATTCTTTTGCCGAAAGGGACCGCTACTTTTACCCCTTCTACCGCCTTCTGTTCAAGGTTTTCAGGTACCTGGTAGGTAAAGAGCTTCTTAGTAGGGTCCTGATAGGTGTCAACAGCTACTTCGACGTACATTACACTCAAGTTTAAATGAAAGTTGAGAAATTTGCACTTCTGGATTATACTTCTGGGAAAGTACCCCTGCCGCAAGGCAATGTTCGAGGAGTTGACGGAAAAAGACTATTGGTTTTTGTGGAACCAGCTTTACGAGGCGATAGGTCCCACCCACTTTGACCAGCTTCTTCGCGCGTTTGGGTCGGCCGAAAAAGCATGGGAAGCATCCGCCGGGGAGTTCAAACGGCTGGGTTGGGGGCCAAAAGCGTTGGAAAAGCTTGAAAATCGAGAAAACCTCACCGTTACAGCCATTAAGGATATATCTAGCATATATTCTTGTGGCCTGATAACCAGGAGCGATACAGGATACCCGGAAAATTTGCTCCAGATAAACTCTCCCCCGCCAATCCTTTACTCGAGAGGAGAGCTGCTTCCTCGGGATAGAGTCGCTTTAGCCGTCGTCGGCTCCCGTAAAATGACCAGCTACGGGCATCAGGTCGTCGACGCGTTGGTTCCCGAGCTTGCCACAGCCGGCTTGACTATTGTTTCGGGCTTGGCGTTGGGGGTGGATACCGCGGCTCACAAAGCGGCGCTTTTGGCGGGTGGACGAACTATCGCGGTCTTGCTCTGTGGGATAAATACTATTTATCCACCCTCAAATCAGCAATTGGCGAACGAGATTGTCAAAAGCGGAAAAGGAGTATTGGTTACCGAATTTCCTCCAGATACTCCGGCTTATCAATCCAACTTTCCTTTTAGAAATCGCATAATTTCCGGTTTGTCTTTAGCAGTCTTGGTGGTGGAGGCGGCAGAAGGTTCCGGGACCTTCCATACCGTATCGGCGGCTCTGGAGCAGGGGAAGGATGTCTTTGCCGTTCCCGGATCTATCTTCTCGCCGTTCTCCGCTGGGACCGCGAAGCTTATCGAGAGAGGGGCTAAACCGGCGACACGGGCTTTGGATATCCTGGAGGAGCTTGAGGTCGCGGTCGAAAACTTTCGCCAAGCGGCTCGGGAGACAATACCTCCCGACCCGGAAGAAAAGAGGATTTTAGAGCTTATGGGAGCTGATGAACTCCACATTGACGAGCTTGTTCGACGATCGAAACTCAACACTGCCAAGATCTCTTCTCTCCTGACGGTGATGGAGATGAAAGATCTCGTCCGTCATCTCGGTGGGGGAATTTATCAGGCCTCGATTCAACTCTGACAACTCCCACCCTCTAACTTACACCCTTCGGGTGGGGTTCTTTTGGTGCTGGTTTAATCCAGCTACACCTTTCGGGTGTTACTCGATGGCGAGGTGACCAATGCTTAAGGTCGGGTCTTGATCCGTCTTCGCCTCGGCGAATTCTCGGTATCCTCGAGGACCTCCGACCATCGAGGTAAAACGTTCTACCTCCTTGCGATCTACAAGGTGAGGGTTTTTAAACCCAGCCCAAGCGAGGTAGTAACTGCCGGGCTGACTCTCAAGAGTATCGGCGTCCCCACCCTCGGCAGGCCCACCGTCTCCCCCTGCTCCAACCGAGGTGCCGGAAACTGTGAGGTTTTTAACGCTTAAGGTCTGGGTGGTTATCTCTTGGCTTGAAACAGCCCCCGCACTCACGTTGCTAAATGAGGCAGAGCCCGAGGGGGTTATGAAGTAGCTGTCCTCTTTGCCGAAAAACACCGTTCCCAGGAAGCGGGAGGTATTAAGAACAGCATTTTCGACCACACTTACGGACTTGGTAAAAAGCGTTCCTACCTCGGTTGGGAACTTGAAACCGAGCCTGAGCTCTCCGGATGACTTGGTTCGGTATTCGGCGATGTCGTTCACATCAACGATTGGGCTTAAGGGGCTGGGGGAAAAGGCGCGCTGCAAGCGCTCGCGCGTTAAAGGGGGTAGGGCGCTAGCCGCGAAGTAACCTCCAGCAAGAATGACCAGTAAAGTAGCAAGTAGCAGGTAGCTGGCGATTGGTTTAGGACGAGGGCGATAATCTTCGATGGCTCTTATGGGAATAAGCGGAGGGGTTGGGGGTTGCTGTATCTCCTCTAGCTTTGGCGTCACGGGTTCCGCTTCGCGTCTTTGATCGGTTTCCTCCCGAAAAGAGGTTAGAATTTGCTGGATATCTTTTTGGGAAAAACGCCGATCTCCTCCTGCGGTTCTTTGGGGTTCGATTCTGCCTTCCCGTTCCCAGCGTCTCAGGGTGGTAGGGGATACTCCGAGTAACCGGGCAGCTTCGGTTGAGGTATAAAGATTTTCGGGCAGTCGTTGGGCAGTCATCGGGCAGTTTCACTTTTCCCCGCAATTGCGGGAATTGGCAAGTTCGACCAACTGACTGAATTTAGCAGATTCAGGTATCAAATGTCAAGCAAAAAACCAACCTTGAATTCTAAACTTTGAACTTTAAATTTGTTTACTGTGCTATTATCCCCGAAGATGAAGTTAGTGATTGTGGAATCTCCGACCAAGGCGAAAACCCTGTCGAAATTCCTGGGGGGAGATTACGAAGTCGCCTCCTCAATGGGTCACGTCTACGACTTGCCCAAGAAAGAATTCGGGGTTGACGTGGAGCACGATTTTAAGCCGCAATACAAAGTTGTTCCCGGCAAGACCAAGGTTGTCGGTGCTTTAAGAAAAGCCGCAAAGAAGGCGGGTGAGGTATATCTTGCAACCGATCCGGATCGGGAAGGAGAGTCCATAGCTTGGCATATCAAGCAAGCCGTCGGGGATGGCAAGACCAAGCGCGTAGCTTTTCACGAGATCACGGAAAGAGCGGTTAAAGAGGCTTTTAAACACCCGAGGGACGTTAACCAAGATTTGGTCGATTCCCAACAAGCGCGGCGGGTTTTGGACCGCTTGGTGGGGTACAAACTATCACCTCTTCTTTGGAAGAAAGTTCGCTACGGCCTCTCCGCCGGGCGAGTTCAGTCGGTCGCGGTTCGTCTAATTGTCGAGCGCGAGCGCGAGCGCGAGGCGTTTCATCCGGAGGAGTATTGGGAGGTTGCAGCGAAGCTGCAGACTGCTGGACGACCGGACGACCGGACGGGGAGGGAGTTTGAAGCAAAGTTGATCGAGAAGAACGGAGAGAAGATAAAAATCGGTCTCAAAGAGGACGCGGATAAGGTGATTAAGGAGCTGGAGGGTGTAAATTACAAAGTTTCAAGCCTCGAAAAGAAGGAGCGCAAAAGAAACCCCTATCCTCCCTTCACAACCTCCACTCTCCAGCAGGCGGGGGTGAATGTGTTTGGCTTTTCCGCGCGGCGGACCATGAGAGCCGCCCAATCGCTCTACGAAGCAGGTCTTATAACTTATCACCGGACCGATTCAACTGCTATGGCACCTCAGGCACTGGAGCGAATAAGAAATTTTGTAAGCGGGAATTACGGTGGCAAATACTTGCCTAAAACTGCCAAACAGTACAAAACAAGGGTTAAACTGGCTCAGGAGGCGCACGAAGCCATCCGCCCCACACGCCCGGATGTCATAAGCGGCAAAATAAGCAAGATAGGCGGAGACGAAAAGAAAATATACGATTTGATATGGAGAAGAGCGGTCGCCTCCCAAATGCTCCCCGCCCTTTACGAACAGTTGACCGTTGGTGTTGAGGCCGGATCTTACGGCTTTCGCGCCACGGGGTCCAAGGTCACATTTGACGGTTGGGAGATAGTTTTCCGGGATCTTCAGACGCAAAACGGCGATAAGGAGGAAGATGGGGGGATACCGGAACTTAAAGAAGGCGAGGCGCTTAAACTACTGAAACTTTTGCCCTCCCAACACTTCACCGAGCCGCCCGCTCGATACACCGAGGCGACGCTTATCAAGAAGCTCGAGGAAGAGGGAATTGGCCGCCCGTCAACCTATGCCCCTATCATTCACACCATCCAAGCGCGGGGTTACGTACTTCGCGAAGGTCGTTCGCTCAAGCCCGACGATGCGGGAGTGGTGGTTAACGATCTTTTGGTTTCTTACTTTCCTGATATTGTCGACGTTTCCTTCACCGCAAAAATGGAGGACAACCTGGACGAGATCGCCAAAGGGCAAGTGTCTTGGGTCAAACCGATCGCTGACTTTTACGGTCCTTTCGCCGAGGAGCTGGAGAAAGCGGAAGAGAACATAGACAAATCCTCGATGACCACTATTGAGGAAACGGAGGAGAAGTGCCCGGAGAGCGGGCATCCCTTAGTCATAAAGCTCGGTCGTTACGGTAAGTTCTACTCCTGCTCAAACTTTCCGGATTGTAAGTACTCAAGACCCTTCGTCGAAAAAATTGGGATGATCTGCCCCGAGTGTGGCGAGGGGGAGGTCGTCGTTCGCCGAACCAAAAAGCGCGGTAGGACCTTTTACGGCTGCTCACGCTTTCCTGATTGTAAGTTTGCTAGTTGGAAGGATCCTCGAAAACCTAAAGGCGACAAAGTTGACGCACCAAAAGACGCGGAGAAGTGATATGGCTTCCAAGGTTGAAGATCAATTATTTGCACAGGTAACCACACTTTTAAAAACTAACCCGCATCTGGGGAAACTTATCAACATAGACGCCCTAGATGGTAGTGGAAATAGCACCCAAGCGTCTCGCTTGGTTAGTTATCTTGAGAATCGTCTTGGCAAGGTGCTTTTAACCAAGGAGCCAACGGAAGGGAAAATAGGAACCAGAATCCGAGAGGTTCTGCAGAAGAAGTGGGAACTTTCCGCGCTTCCGCTTCAACTTCTTTTTTCTGCCGATCGGGGTCACCACCTTGATGAGGAGATTATTCCTGCTCTTAAGGATGGTACTTGGGTGGTCACCGACCGCTACGCTCTCTCTACACTTGCTTTTGGAACGGCTCACGGTATACCCGCGTGGCAGCTTTTGGCGATGAACGTTTACTACCCTTGGCCTAACCTCGTTGTGGTTCTAGACGTCCCTGCCGAGGAGTGTGCAAGACGGATAGCGCGAGGGAGAGGTGAAAAAGAACTTTTCGAGGCGACCAAAACCCTGAAAAGGGTTAGGAAAGCATATCTTGCGCTCTCTAAAACCCTTCCCAATATAGAGCTTGTGGACGGTGTGGGGAGTGAGGAGGAGGTCTTTGCCCGAGTCCGAAGCGCCGTGGAGGACAATCTTCAATTTATGTGATATAACAATCTCGGCGGTATTTAACCCCAAACTGTAACCCCACGCAGTTACCTCAAAATAAAAATGGAGAGGAGGAGACAAAATGGAAGGTCATTTGACGGTCGTCGCCGGACCGATGTTTGCCGGGAAGACGAGTGAGCTAAGCCGTCTTGTCACGAACCTGCGCCGATACGGCAACCTCAACCCGCTGGTGGTCTATCCCTCGCGAGATACCCGTCCTTCCCGTTCGGGACTTATTGCTCCGCACGGTAGCGATTCCAGCGAGGGGATTTTGGCTGAGGTTGTCACGAACGCTACCGAGATTCTCGACCTCGTCGAGAGGTTTTCGAGCAGAAGGGTTCTCGTCATCGACGAGGTTATGCTTTTCCCACTGGAGGAAAAGGAAGGGCCTAACTTGATCCAGGTCGTTAACCAACTCCTTAGGAAAGGATGGCGCGTGGTCGTCGCCGGGTTGGACATGGACTTTAGAGGTCAACCCTTCGGCGTTGTGCCGGGGCTTATGGCCCTTGCGGAAGCGACGGGAGGCAAGATCTACAACCTCACGGCTGTCTGTGAGGTTTGTGGGGCCACCGCGACCATGACTCAGAGAATGGTCAACGGTCAGCCCGCGCATTACGACGACGGGTCGTGGTGATAGGAGCGGAAGAGCTTTACGAGGCTCGTTGTCCCGAACACCACGAGGTGAGGTATGACTAAATGCAAACCCCGATTCCTAAATTAGGCGTCGGGGTTTCTTTTTGCGTGCTATATTAATGTTCAAGTTCGTCCAAAATTAACCTAAAGGAAGGAGAAAAGAGATGTATCGAGTTGAACCGAAGGTGTTTCTGATCGGCGAAACCAGGGTTGTTGAAGAAGGACTTCAAGACTATCTCGAGCATATTGGGGTTCCGGACTGGACCTCGGACGCACCCACCGACGCCGAACGATTGATTGAGGTGATGGGGCGGTTATGTTACCGCAGTTTTGGTCCGGGACTAAATCCCAATATATCCCGAGTTAGGGAGCACAACAAGGACTACCTCGAGAACATCGTGCGGGTCAAACACGGGTCAGTGATCGAGCATCCGGTGATGAATTTCGTCTTTGCGGATGTCTCCCGGGTCTTTACTCACGAGCTGGTTCGTCACCGCGCCGGAGTAGCGATCTCACAGGAGAGTTTGCGGTTCGTACGTCTAGACGACCTTGGCCAGTGGCTCCCTACCGTGATTCGCGAGGACGAGAAGGCGGTTGAGATATTCTCAAGAACCTTCGCGGATTTGGAGCGACTGCAGCTTGAGCTTGCCGAGCACTTTGAACTTGATCAACCCGGTAAGAAGTTTCATCTCAAAAAGATCATCACTTCTGCAATGCGGCGGGTTGCCCCGATTGGTCTCTCCACTACCATTGGTTGGTCGGCGAACCCTCGAACAATCCGCTGGGTGCTTGAAATGCGCACAGAACCGAGCGCCGAGGAGGAGATCAGATTCGTTTTTGGGAAGGTTGGGGAAATTGTCTGCTCCAGGTACCCGCACCTTTTTGATGACTTTAAGGTTGAGGTCGAGGAAGGGTTGCCGTGGTATAAACCTGCCCACAGCAAGGTGTGAGAGTATATTCGTGTATGGCTCCGTTCGCAGGATGCGAATGGGGCCTTTCTTTTCTGTGATAACATTGTTGGGTTATGACAATAAAGAAAACAAAAACCAAGGCTAAAGCGACAAGACTAGCCGTCCCAACCCCCGAGAAACTCCTTGAGGCCGGGGTCCACTTGGGGCACGTCCGGCGGCGCTGGCACCCCAAGATGGAGCCCTTTATCTACACCGAGCGCGAGGGTGTACACGTGTTTGATCTTTATAAAACTCAGGAGAAATTGAAGGAAGCGGCGCAATTTTTGCGGGACACAGCGCAGCAGGGCGGAAAAGTACTCTTTGTCGGGACAAAGCGTCAAGCTCGGGAGATAGTGGAAGCTGAGGCCAAGAGAGTCGGCGCCTTTTTCATCGTCGACCGCTGGCTCGGAGGCCTTGTCACCAACTTCTCCTCGGTCAAAAAGAATATCGAGCGCCTCGAAGAACTCAAGCGCAAGGCAAAGGATAAGGAGTTTGAGCACTACACCAAAAAGGAGCAACTTATGATAAAGCGCCAAATTGCCAAGCTGGAGCGTCAGGTGGGAGGACTTACGGGCATGCGCGAGCTGCCGGACGCTTTGGTTTTAGCCTCCGTGCGCGGGGAGGATATAGCCGCTCGAGAAGGACAGCAAAAAGGGATTTCGGTTGTGGGAATAGCCGATACAAACGCCGACCCGAGCGTGGTTGACTACCTAATCCCAGGAAACGACGACTCCGCAACCTCAATTGAGATTATAATTAAGACGTTGGCGGACGCCGTTGAGGCGGGCAAGAAATGATCACAACGAAACAAATAAAAAAGCTTAGGGAGCAGACCCAAGCTCCGGTGATGGAGGTAAAGCGAGCGCTCGAGGAGGCCAGCGGGGACGAGAGTAAAGCCAGGGAGTTATTGAGAAAAAAAGCCGTGGTGCGCGCCGAGAAAAAGAAAGAACGCAAAGCCGGCGATGGGATGATTTTCTCCTATGTCCACAACGGGGGGAAGGTTGGGGTGATACTCGACCTTCGCTGCGAAACCGACTTCGTCGCCAAAACCCAGGATTTCCAAAATCTGGGTCGCGAACTTTGCCTCCAGATCGCCTCCATGGATCCCAAGGATGTAAAAACGCTTCTTAAACAGGAATATATTCGCGAACCCGGTAAGAAGGTGTCGGACATGGTCGCGGAGGTTGCGGGAACCGTCGGGGAGAACGTTAAAATAGAGAGATTCACCCGATATGTTATCTGATTTAGAGCGAAAACTTGAGGGGGTCATTCAAAAGTTTCAATCCGATTTGGCAACCATAAGAACGGGGCGTGCTTCCGCATCGTTGGTTGAGGATCTCAAAGTTGAGGCGTACGGGGCGACCATGACTCTCAAAGAACTTGCTTCGATTACCATTCCGGAACCCAGACAAATCTTGATAGCGCCGTGGGATAAAACCGTCTTTAAGGACATAGAGAAGGCGCTTCGCGCAGCTGACTTGAACCCGACGGTTGACGAGGAGGTCGTGAGGGTGGTTCTACCGCCTTTAACTGGAGAAACGCGCGAGAAGCTTATCCGGGAGGTCGGTGAGCGGGCCGAGGAAGCAAAGGTCGGGGTTCGGGTGGTTCGTCGGGATGCGGTTGAGGAGGTGGAGAAGGCCAAGGAGAGCAAAGAACTCTCGGAGGACGATTCGTTCATCCAAAAGAAGAAAATCGATGAACTGGTCGAAAACTATAATAGGCGTATGGACGGTATTTCTCAGGAGAAAAAGAATCAGCTGGAGATCTAATCGGTAATACAATAGTTTATGGATTTAATAAGCCTTTTGCGTTTCTTGATCGTACTTTCAGTCTTGATCTTCGTTCACGAGGGTGGGCACTTTTTATTCGCTAAACTTTTTGGCGTCGCGGTTGAGGAATTCGGGTTTGGTTTGCCTCCGCGAGTGTGGGGCAGGAAGATTGGGGGGACTATCTATTCTATAAATCTTCTCCCGATAGGTGGGTTTGTACGCCTCAAGGGAGAGGAAGGTGAAACCCTCGGGTTTGCGGCAGCTGATTCCTTTGCAATTAAAAGCAAAATCAAACGAGTCGCAATAATCGCGGCGGGCGCTCTTGGAAATTTTCTCCTGGCCTGGCTTACCTTCAGCGTTCTTTTGGGCGTTGGAACTGAAGTGCCGGCGGGCGCTGCTTTGGTTGAGGAGGTCGTTTCCCAGTCCCCGGCTTCTTCCGTGGGAATCGCGGTTGGGGATAGAATCATCTCCTTTGCCGGGGAGAAGGTCGAAACCGCCGATGAGCTTGTTGGGTTGATCGACGAAAATCGGGGGAAGTCAACAGTTTTAGAGTATGAGAGAGACGGCGTAAAGCGGGAGGTTACCGTGGCTCCGAGAATCGACCCTCTTCCTGGAGAAGGGTCGCTCGGGGTGGTCGTGAGCTCTGTAGCTCATGAGAAGGTTCCTTGGTGGAAGACTCCTTTCTCGAGCTTCTATTACACCGCGCGATATCTTTCGGGGATGGTCGAGGGTTTCTGGAAAGCTCTATCTAACGCTTTTCGAGGGGAGCCGACAGTTATCGGGGGGCCGGTCGCCATCTTCGCCCTCTCCCAAGCAGCTGCTTCTGGAGGTGTCGATGTTTTTTTGCAGTTTATGGCGCTTCTTTCTTTGAATTTGGTGGTCGTGAACCTCATTCCCATTCCGGCTTTAGACGGCGGGCGGATTCTTTTTATTGCTCTTGAGGCGCTGCGGGGAAAGAAGCTCTCACCCCGCGTTGAGCGCGCTTTTAACTCCTTAGGCTTTGCCTTTCTTCTGTTCCTTATCGTTCTTTTATCTATTCGTGATATTCGGACATTTTTCTAAAACGAAATCTGCTAAAATCTCTTCTAATTACTCTTAACTTGCGTTTACGCCTATTTAGTCCTATAATTTCAGCAGCCCTGCCGCACGTTAATAACCGCATCTTCCTTGACGACAGAATTGAGCGGTCGCTCCACGACCGTTGATACTGTCGCCAAAGGAGGTTTGATAGTTTCAAAAAGCTCGTAAAACAAATCAGTTCGAGCTAATCTCAATCCAAAAGAAGAAAGGAGGATGGATTATGTCCCGCAAAATGGAGCGCGGGCAGTCGTTGGTCTTGGTCGCCCTTGCGACGGTCGCTTTGATCGCGTTTCTTGGTTGGGTAGTGGACCAGGGGTTTCTCTACCTGGAGCGCAGGGCGCACCAGAAAGAGGTCGACGCAGCCTGCTTGGCAGGTGCGATAGCCGATCAAAATGGGGATCCCATTGAGGCGGAGATTATCGCAAGTCTCGCCGATAACGGAGTCGACCCCGCTTACTACACCCCTTACGAGGGGAGCGGGACGGGTCTCGTCAAGGGAATCCAGACCTACCCGGAAATTCGGGTTCGGGTCCTTGGTCCTTCGACCAGCATACTCTCGCACTTCCTGGGTAACCCAGACGGGTGGATTGTCGCCGCCGAGGCTCACTGCAAGGAGGGTTTAGGAGGTTTCCTTCCATTGGCTCTTCACGAGTGGATGGGTCCTGAATCCAAGATTCTGCAAACCCAGGATGACCCCAACGACTACTGGTCAGGTCCTTGTCCTCAACCTTTTCCCGACCCCTCAATCGCGCCAGCCGATCGCACCCCGGCAAACTGCTGGGTGTGGGGCGACTGGCAGATCTTGGCAGGGGACGGCCACGTACCCAACGAGGGTGGTAAGTCGATGAACGGCTTGATAGCCCCCGACGTGCGTTGCGAAGAGCGTGGACAACCGTGCACCAAGAAGGTGTACATCCCACCCGTTCCCGACGGGGTCGCGGTCAATACCCTCAAAAGCTACACCATGAGCTATATCGCGGCCGGCGGGTACGACGGTCCGCTTCCCTACCCCGGCGTCTACACCGGCGTCCACTCGGCTCTGATTGCGCAGCAGGAGGGTGTTTCCAACAACTTCCTCGCGCAGGAAATAGCCGAGCGCTATGGGGTTGGGGAGTACCTTATTGTCTTCGTCTACCGCGACGGCGAGCTCTACAACGGCAACAAGAACTTCGACTACGTCGAGGTGATTGGATTCGCCGTCGTCAAGATCGTCTACATCGACGCTAACACCGTCGCGGTTGTTCCGGTTTATCCGGCGACCAACGAGGGTGACCCATCAATCGAGGACGATCTTCCCAAGAGCCCGGCGGAAATCGCCGAAGCCGGATTCGACATCTACCCAGTGCTCTTGCCCTGGGAGTAGCGCCGAAAGGAGACAGAAACAATGAAGAAAAAGGAAAAGGGACAGGGGATGACAGAGTTTGCCCTCGTTCTCCCGTTTCTGGCTATGCTGCTCCTGGGCATCGCGATATTCGGCGACGCGTTTCGTCGGGTCGAAGCTTTGGAGAACGCTGCTAGCGAGGGCGGACGAGCGGCTCAGGTTTGGAGGCCTGACGGGGTTACGACCTGCTTCCAGGTGGTGGAGGCCGCCGCGAGGCGGATTACTCCCTTGGAGGTAACGGTCACGACCTCCGCAAACTGCAGCGCCACCGACGGCTGGGCCCGGATACCCTCCGGGACCCTGATTACGGTGACGGTCTCGCACACTTTCAAGCCCATCTTTGTCTCTACACTCTTGAAGGGTCCGGGTGATCCTCCTTGGGTGTGGACGTACACAGCAGAGGTTGTGGATCGGCACGAGTGATGGGATGAGAGACACAAGAAAAAAACCCGCAAGCGGTTCAACCGTCTGCGGGTTTCTTTTTTGTCTCAGCTCCTTCCCTCTGGGCTCCTCGAGTTGTCGGAGTGCTTGGTCTCCTCTTCCTCGCGGCCCTTCGGCTTGTCCGACCCCTCCCAAGCGTCTCGATATTGCTCCGGGATTTGGGTCCCCATCTCGGTCTCGACAGTGCCGGTGACCCTTACCGTTGGTTCCTCGACCACGTCCGTGGCGCTCTTGGCCTTTCGTCTTCGGGCGAAGCGGCTTCCGGCGCTCCGGGTCACGTCCTCTTCCTTCTTTCCGCTGGAACCGGTTGCGAGTATGCTCTCCCGTTCCAGCGCGGAGGAGAATTTGTACTCGTGCTTGCGGAGCGGGGCCTCTATCTGCTCGAGAGCTTCGGAAAACTCCACCCAGCGAGCGTTGTCGAAGGCCGGGTCAGCCACTTCCACGAAGCGGTCCCAGGCGTCGGACCATTCCGCACTCGCAGGGACATCCTCCCCAAACTCATCCTTGAGCCGGCGCTGGATTTCGCTCGTCGCCTCGACGCGCTCCATGATGGTCTTGAGCTTGTCGCCCCAAACCCTGTACTGGCGCGCGATGTCTATGAGGTTGTTGAGCATCTCCTTGATGTCGCCGAGTTTCCCTTGGAGTTCGTGCCATTGAGCATCGCCCCAAAGTTCAGGAACCTCCTTGCGAAAGAGCGTCAGAACCCGAGCCATTTGAGGTGGGGGAGTGAACTCCCCGTATTCCTTCTGGAGATTTTGGTACGCCTCATGAACCTCGTCGATAAACTTCTGGACCTCGACCACCTCGCCGGCCCAGTGCTCGAACCCAATCCGCACGCCTTCGGCGAGGGTATCGACGAGCTCGACGAGCTTTTCGTGCTCGAGACCCTGCTCTTCAAGCTCAGTCATCCGTTCGAGCGATCTCTTGCAGAAAGCTTCGACCGCTTCAAACTTGAGGTAGCGCGCACCTGACGTGATGCTTGTTTCCCCGGCTTTCTGACTTTTCTTCTGTTGCCGGGCATTCACATAGCGAATGGCGTTCTCCAGCTTATCGCGGGAGGCTTGAAGCTCAAGCTCCTGCTTCTCCTCGGTTCGACGGCGCTTTGCAGCTTCTTCCTGTCCGGTGAGCATGCGATCGCGAAACTCGAGAGGGGTTTCGCGCCTTCCCTTTTCCGTGTTGATGGGGGTCGTCGCATACTCAAGCTTTGCGATGAGCTCGTTCTGCGACTTGATGAGAGATCGCAGATCTCCTCGGAGCTTCCTGAGTGTTCGATTTCTGCCGCGCGGTGGTCTTCGGATCGCGTGGTAGAAGATCCTTAACACAAACGCCAGAGCCGCAGCGGGCCAGGCGATGAGGATTGTAACCATCCACACGATTAACCTCCACACCAGCCAGAACAACCCATCCCACAGAAAGGTAGCTATGGCTTTGGGCGTCCGCCTTGTAGGCTTTCGGACCGCAAAGTTTTCCTCCTCGTATTTCCTTAGCGGTTCCCACGTTCGCAGATTGAAGAAACACGGTCTCGGAGGGTTAAGTACCTCAAGCAGTCGTTTGGATTTCTCCTCCACGCTACTTTTAAGGTCGCGGATCCGGGGACCGATCACCTCCGCCTCGTAGGACAACGGAGCGGTGATGACACGATAGCTCATGTAGAGCTGTTCGATGCGCTCGTTGCTCTTCCTCACGTGGGTCGCCAGTGGGTTTTGCCCTAGGGCAATTTCGCGCCGAAGTCTCCAACGCTCGCGGATCGGTGGCAAGATCTTCTTTACCAGGAGCCACCCCAAAACCAAGACCGCATCTGCGGCAACAAAGTACCGAATCCACAGGGGCAAGCTCTCCCAAAGTGTTTGAAACTCGCTCATATCTCTTGTCTCCTTTCTTCCTCGGCGAAACGCTCGAGAATGGGTTTCACCCTTGCGTAGTGAAGATCGGACAAGAACTTTCTTCGCTCCTGTCCTTCCATCTTCCGGATTCTGTCCTGCATCTCATCCCATTCCCCCAAGAAGCGCCTCGCTTCCTGTCCCAGGGTGTGACCCGGGTACTCTCTCGCGATTTTCCGAAGCTCCTCGATGCTTTCGTCGAGTGCTTTGGCGCCCGCTCTTTGGGATAAACCCTCTTCTGTGGAGTGTAACACTCCAGAGAAGTAGAGAAACGCGGCGGCGACCACGATAAGGATGAGTATGAAGACGGCCAAACCGATGAGCATGGCGTCGTCAAGTCCAACAATGGAACTTGAGAGATTGGCAATCATCGTCCTTTCTCCTTTCTAGATTTGGTTTTATGGTGCAAACTTCTTGGGAAATTATACTTGGGGTTTAGCTTCTCGTCAACTTATAGGATAAAAAAGAACCCGCCCCATCCCGTAAGACGTGAGCGGGTTTCTCTCTATTCGATGAAGTGGATCTCAAACCCTTCCCATTTTCCAGGTTCTTCCTCTGCTTGTTCCTCGGGTGGAGGTTCAAGGCGAGAGTCGATGAACTCACGGATGTCGAGGAAGTACCGTGAGACGGTTGTTTGGGAGCCGTCCGGGTAGTACCAGGGTGTTTCCACGAGGTACCTCTCGTAGGTTTCGGTGTAGGCGAGGTCCAGGTGCAAATGCGCAAAAAAGTCCGGGTCGTTCTCTTTTCCCGTCCTCCCGATAGCCCCTATTACCTGCCCCAGCTCGACCGTCTCCCCGAGCTTGACGAAAATCTCGCTGAGGTGAGCGTAGCGGCTGTAGACCTCGGACCCGTCTGGTAACCGGTGACGGACGACTACGAGGTTGCCGAGGCCGTTTCCAGACCGTTTGGCGTAGACCACGCGTCCGGTACCGATGGCCTTGACCGGAAAACCGATGTCCTCGTTTCCGGTTCCGATGTTGAAATCTTCGCCTATGTGCCACGCGTCAATCTCTTCGTCGGTCTTGCGGTCGCGTTGGCGCTGCAGGTGGCGATAGCCGCCTGCGGTCTGAAGCTCCAACGGTATTGGGTAGTCGAAAAACTCGGCTATTGGCATACCTTCCCCGTCGCCAAAGAGCGCGTCGTGGAGGAAGAAGTAGCCGGTTTCAATGTCCCACCGTTGCATCTCAACCGGTAGCAAGACCCGCATCAGGTACTTGCGAAGCGAGGCGAAGTAGTTCTCGACCGCCTCTTGGTGGGCCTCTTCCTCTTGGAGGAAGGGTCCGAAGTAGAGCTCCTTGTCTTCGTCGCTTCCTTGAGTGAGAGTGAGTATGCCCAAGAGGTACCGTAGTTTCGCCGCCTCCTCAACCCCGAGATCCCTCGAAGGATCGCGGTTGTGACCGTACACCTCGTGGTTGTCCCAGATTTCCCACGGTCCCACGCCGTACCTTCTCAAAGCCCACAGCAGTCCCAAGAGATCTGCCGTGCTCTCTCCGGTGAGCTCGCCGTCTACCTTGACGACTATGGATCGACGGTGGATGCTTACCCGAGTCTCATAGAGTTCGACGAGAATCGGATCAAACCCCGGGAAACGTGGATCTAGCGATACGCTGAACGCCGAGTAGACGTAGGGCTGGCCGTTTCGCAAGTACGCGTCCCAGTCAATCTGCTGCAGTTGCCAGATGACGAGGGGCGTCCCTTGCGCTCCAGGCTCCTTAGTTTGGACAACGCCGCCCTCGCCAACCAAGAAGTGGCTGTAGACGAAGGGGTCGTCTTCGAGCTTGCCGTTCACGCGCTGAAGAACGACGGCCCACTGCACAGGAGACCCGAGAAGCTCCGCGGTGAGCTCTATTGACTCCCAGTCCGTGGGGCCCTTGGCAATGAGGGGAGCTCGCTCCCACCCCGGGTTGAGGCTGTGGAGCAGAAGGTACCCGTCCTCGTCGATTTGCATCTCGGGGACGAGCTCGAGAATTCCCTTGACCTCCGCGAGCTCCTCCGGCAGTTCCTCAAGAGTCAAGCTTGGCCACGGTGGGGGTGTAGCTGGGGACTCGGGGTCATCGAGCGGTAAAGCGGTACTGGTTAGCAGGGTCAAGGTGAAAACGAGCCGAAAAAGCACGACTGCATTCACAATCTTCCTCCTTTCATTTGAATTTTGGAGTGCGGGTTATAACGACTTGGGTAATTATAAGCCGAATTGACCTTTTGGTCAATGATATAGGGTTAAATAACGGTTAAACGGCACAAAGAGTAACCCCGAACGAGGGTTTGGAGAAAGCACAGCTTGGAATGTTTAAGTCAGTCCCGTTGGTGCGGGGCGCAGAAAGAGGAAAAAGCAGGGCAAGGAAACCCTTTGCTCCTCTTTCGAAGCCCGAGAGGGTGACGAGTTTGGAAGGCGAGAACTTGAAACCCGCGACACGGGGTTGACATTTAAGTCTAAAATCTGCTAATTGTGAAGTTGAACAAACCTGGACAAGCTTTCTGATAAGCTGCCCAGACTGCCCATGCGAAAGACCTTACTGCCCATAAGCGAGGCTGCAAATTACCTTGGGGTCTCAACCAAGACCCTGCGGCGTTGGGAAAAGCAAGGCCGCATATCCCCCTACCGAACCCGTGGAAATCAACGCCGTTATACCCTAGCTGCTTTAGACGCCGTAAAACCCCTAGTTAGGAAGAGGAAAAGCACCCCAAAACCGCAATTTGAGCCGCCTCTTACCATCAGCGAGGCGGCGGAGGAGTTGGGCGACAAGCTCAAGACTCTACGCGTTTGGGAGAAAGAGGAAGGGACGCCAGTCCCTTTGAGAACCTCGGGCGGCCAGCGCCGATACCTTCCTACCGACGTAAAACTTATCCAAGCCAAGGGTAAGGTGCCGCCCTCGAAACCTCCCGAAACGCCCGTTAGAAGGATTGAGGATTACAAACCTCGGCGGCGCAAAACACCCCTAGTTTACGCTTTCTTTGTCTTTCTTATTCTCGCTCTTGCGGCCGGGTGGGTGACTTTGCCAACCTTAACTCGCGAGCGCATTAAGCGCGCCTTTATCCCAGGACCGGTGCTCCCTATCGTCGATGTGAACGACGCTTTGGAGTATCAGGGTGCGGGAGGGATCGTAACTGCCCTTAAAGCTAAATATCCTTTGGAAACGAGTTCTCTTGTAACGGAGGTACTTCGCGCGACGAACGACGCTATCCTAAATACCTCGCGCTTCCTGGGAACGGTCTTTTTTGGCAGAAGTGACGAGTACTACGTCACTCCCGCGGGAGACGCGGTTTTGAAGAATCTCACAACCGAGGATATCAGCGCCCACTTCGCTCGTTTTAGTAAGGCGATCACCCCATCGGCGGGAAAGTCGAGCGAGCGGGGAATTTACTTCCCCACAAACCTCGGAGGTCGGTGAGCGGGCCGAGGAAGCTTTTATCCGCTATTTCGTCCAGTACGGGGAATCGACCAAACTCCTAATCGGTATAAACGATAATGCGGACGACGAGATCGGGTTTTGGCAAATGGGGGCGGAGCGCCTGACCATCGCGGATGGAAAGGTCGGGATTGGATCCACCAGCCCCACCGCGACCCTGACGGTCGGCGGGGATGTTTTGGTCGAAGGGTCCCTCTCTGTTTCTTCCTCCACTTTCGTTCCTAACCTTAACGCTGATTTTCTGGACTCCCTAGACTCAATTCTGTTTCTCCGTTCAGATACCTCCGATAACTACACCTCCGGCACACTGCCTTGGATGATACCTCTACCAACACGCAAATCGAGTTGGGAAGAACAGAGCGAACCACCTTCGGTGGGACGGCTGCGAGCGGTATCGGTTCCTACACAAGCTCATACGTCGAAACCGCCAGCGGCTCTCTTATGGAAGCCGGGCGGTTTGGTTTCCGAGCCCATATCGTTGCAAACGGAGCAGAAGGAGACGAAGCTAACAACAACGCGGCAGCCTTCGTAGTGGACGTCGAGAGGCAGAATTGGGACGGCATGATACCGGTTCTGGCGGCGTACGCTACCGGCGGCGATCGTTTCCTGTGCAGGGACGGAGTCGAAAACGTAAGTCCCACAAACTGGGACTGCTTTGGAATGACAATCGGCTCCGCCAACGCCGTTAATCTAAATTTTGACGGAACGAGCCGCTTCTCCTTCGACTACAGCTACGGGAGCGCTCAAGCGACCATAATGGCCGTTAATATTGCAGACGATTTATTGCTTAAAACCCTTGGATCTCAACCTATCTCTTTTGATACCGCCAACAATGGTACGGATCTACAAATCGATTCCTCTGGGAATACTATCGCCTACGGAGATCTCACCGTCGGCGGCGGGGAGCTCTATCTTACCCCAAT
>JABAOH010027614.1_pt1 | contig 43649 bp, 40 predicted proteins | sample 7062181 | NCBI WGS metagenome assembly JABAOH01 (sample SAMN14538630, study PRJNA623070) | marine sediment metagenome | biome: marine biome [ENVO:00000428]; feature: marine pelagic biome [ENVO:01000023]; material: deep marine sediment [ENVO:00002113]; isolation source: pool of 5 deep marine... | reverse complement strand
GCTTCTCCGGATACCGCATTTTAACGATGAGCCGTAACCTTTATTTTGTTCATGCCGGATTAATTTAAAATCTAAATTACTCTTTTTAAGGATTTCAGTGGTATTGTCAGTGGAACCGTCATCGACTACGATGATTTCATAGTCTTTGATGGAGCTGTTTTTTAACGTTTTATGAATCTCCGTAATGGTATTTTCGATGTGCGTTTCTTCGTTATACACAGGGATAATGACCGATATGCTCAAATGTCCTCCTTTGGGCTATTAAGTATACCATTCCCGGGAAAACATGGCAACAGGGAGCGTAAGTTTTAGAAATTTAACCACGAAGCCACGAAGGCACTTACAGTGCGGTTAAAAGCACGAAGAAACACGAAGAAAAAAAGAAACAATTGTCTCAACTTCTTAACTTATCTACCTCTGTGCCCTCTGTGACATGTGGCGCTATACGTTGCGCCGTAGAGTTGACAAAAAAAAATTTGTCAAAAAACTTGACAAAAGATTTTTTGTCAACTTTTCCCAATAGATACAAAAAGATAGGAGGTGAACTGAAAGAAACCGTGGAGGAGAGCATCGAAAAAGTCAAAGAGTTGGAAGAATACTTTGCATAAGTAAAAATAATGTTTGTTTTTTGGATATAGGTATTATATAATATATGAGCTTGGATATTGGCTAAAATGGAGCAATAAATGAAAATTGTAAATTCTAAAAATGGAGTTCCTATTCGTCTCCCGGAAGAGCGCTGGATTCATATCACTGAAGAACACTCGGAAATGGCAGGTTATTATTTTGACGTTCTCGAAACCATAGAAAAACCCGAAGAGATATATGAAGGTAAGTCAGGAGAAATGCTGGCGTCAAAGACAATCGAACCAGGGAAATTTATAATTGCTATTTACAAAGAAATTAGTGACAAAGATGGGTTTATTATTACTTCATTTTTTACAAAGGATATCAATCGAATAAGAAGGAGAAAGAAAATATGGCCCAGATAGATTTGAAAAAAATATTTGATTTGTCATCACTGTTGATGAGTATACCCTATAAACGTTTATGGTACAGTTATGATGAGGAAGCAGATGTTCTATATTTTAATTTTAAAAAACCCAGCCATGCGGACGACAGCGAATTAACAGATGATGACGTGATTATAAGATACGAAAGTGATGAAGTAGTGGGTATTACAATCCTAAATGCCAGTAAGCGAATGAATCAGTAATGCCCCCTGAACCTCAAAGAGAATTGAAGAGAGCTTCCTTCAAGGGGGTTATTTTATTTTTTCTATCATTTTTTTCAGTTCGGTGGTATCCGGGACATGAATCGTTACTTCCAACCCCTTCTTTTCAAAAAACGGGTAATGCGTAACCTTTATATTGTCCGGCAAATCAAGACCTTTGACCTCCTCCTGCCACTGCTTTTCCGCCTCCGAGTAAACCGGATATCGATACGTAAACAACACGTCGATAATTGCCTTCTGCGGCTTCTCCATCTCCATATATTTGGAGATTTCCAATTTCTCAAAAATCTCCTCCAGGGAACATTTGTCCCTGAATATCACTTCCTCCACCATCTCCAGTATCTTTTGCTGATGACTGGCAGTAAACGAAACATTTGAAAAAAGATCAACCAAAACCTCCCTGTCTTCCGGTTGAAAATCGCAGAGTTTTAACGCGGACCTCAACGTGACAGCCCCATCCATCAAAACATCCCGGAACTTATCGCCTAACAAAACGTCCAGTTTGCCCAACAACTCCTGGTTAATATTAGTAATATCCAGCCCGGTCTTCCTATAGATTTCCACGGCCTCAACCAGCGGTGTTATCTTCTTAATGAATACCAATTTCTCATAAAGATTCAACCCGGTCAGCTTTTCTTTCAAGTTGTAATTCAAAATCAATGCATCCTTAACAGGAATATCCATCCGGACCACATCCACTTGCACCACATTTTTAGTTTTTAGATAATGGTAATAATCAATGCCGAATATGATTTCATTTTCTTTGTTTACAATAATAAAGGGCAAACCGGCAAATTTCTCCCTTAATTCACCATAAAACCCCGGCCTTATAGGAAAAGATAACATATATTTATCCACTTCCCTTAAATCATCCAACTTTATTTTTTTTATTTCCATTTTTTTATTTGCCTCAGGCGGCCAGGGGCTCTTTTTGAAAAAACCGCCCCTGGACCCCGCAAAAACTTTTCATATGCGGACAGTCACCGTACCACGCTTTTTTATATCCTGCCACATTGTTATCATTTTGCTTCTTTCTTAACCTCTTAACCTCTCAACCTCTCAACCTCTCAACTTCTTCTCTTCTTCGTGTTCCTTCGTGTCCTTCGTGGCTAAAAAAATTCCGTGTTCATCCGTGGCTAAATCTCTTCCACTTCCAGGCCTTTGCCGATGTTGATAATATATGGAACACCGCCGGCACGCTTAATAGCCTCGGCAACCTCCTGCTGTTTACCAGGACAAAAGGCAAACATACACCCCCCTTCACCGGAGCCGTTAATCTTACCAGCCAACGCTCCCGCTTCCATTGCTTTCTCAAGCATGGCATCGATCTTGGGGGTGGAAACCTTTAAGTTATCCCGCAGCATGGCCTGGTGCCAGTTCATTAAACGGGCAATCCGCTGAATATCAGGGGATACGGTTAATAACTCCTTTTTTGCCTGGTTTGTAATTTTATGGTTCATTAAAGCCGCTTCTAAATAGGGCCGGTAACCAGGAGGAATTTTAGCGAAAAAAGGTTCTGCTTTTTCATACCTGACATGGAAATTGTCCTTAAATTCCAGGTACAGCGAAAGATATCGAAATGCTTCTTCCTGGGCAGTTCGAACCCGTTTCAAGGTTTTTTGCGTATCCTTTGGTTGGAGAGAATCACCTAATACAAACTCCTTAATTGCGGTGGGAAGTGAGGTAACCGTCATTTTTTGATAAAAATCCAGGTAGACGATCCCACCAATAGCAGACGTGTACTGGTCCATGCGGCCGCCGCTCTCGTTAAATTCTTCCACTTCCGCCAGGTAAGCTAATTCTGCAATAGCTGAAGGGTTATCTAAGTACGCATCTACATTAACATCTCCTTTTTCAGCCAGATTTGCCAGGGTTTTTAATAAAAAACCGGTCCAGGCCACGGAAAGAGCTGCTGAAGACGAAGTGCCCGCTTTAATGGGCACATTACCCTTAACAGTGGCTTCAATGGACTGAGGACAATACAGTCCCTTTTTCTTTAACACATTCACCACACTCTTCAAGTAATCCTGTTCGCCGGTATAGCGGATATCATCGGTATCAAAGACCGTGGTTTGAGCCATATCCGGCAATTCCAATTTTATCCGGCGCCCTGCAGACCCGGATACCTGTGCCCGCGCCTGCCCCTGTATGGAGATTCGCAAATCAATGGCCGCAGCTATAACCGGGAAACCAAGATAATCCTGGTGCTCCCCAAATAAACAAATTCGCCCCGGTGCAGAACTTCTAATTTTCATTTTTCTCGTTTTTCAAAACGTACACATTCATTATCTTCTATCTTTACCCCTTTTAAATAGACAAACGGACCGATTTGACAATTTTCCCCAATGATGGTTCCAGAGGCAATATAAGTAGACGGATAAATCACCGTATCTTTCCCGATTTCAACCCCATATTCAATGGTAACAGATTCCGGCTGCAGGATGGTGACACCTTTTTCCAGGGCCAGCTGTTTCAGGTGGAATTCGTTGAATTTTTTTTGAGCTTCCTGCAGCTCCCAGCGGTTGTTAATGCCGATAGAGATAAAATAATCAGCAGCCGGGATCGCTTCTACCCGGTGATTTCTCTCTTTTAAGAGCTGAATAATATCCGTCAGGTAGTATTCACCCTTGACATTATTGTGGTCAATCTTAAACAACAAGGGGAACACTACCGGGTTGTCAAACAGGTAAATAGAAGAATTCACTTCTCTTATTTTTAACTGCTCCGGTGTGGCATCTATTTCCTCTACCACCCCGATTACCTCTTGCTTTTCATTGCGAATTACCCTGCCGTAGGGTGGAGGTTTAAAAGGAAATACAGCAGAAATAAAGGTGCATTTGGATTGAGTCTCCCGGTGATGGCCCATTAATTTTTGCAGTTCCTCAGCAGTGATGTAAGGGTTGTCGCCAACGGTTACCAGCAAATCGCCGGAAAAATTCTTAATAAATTCTTTGGCACTTAACAGGGCATGGGCAGTGCCCAGTTGTTCCTTTTGAACGGTATAGTGAACCTTTCGCTTCACTACACCCCTGATCTCATCGATGTTTTTGCCGCACACCACAACAATATCGTTTTCATTGAACCCGGCTACTACCAGGCTGTCCAGGAGAAAATTGATGATTTCCTTTCCCAAAATCCTGTGCTTCACTTTGGTATAATCGGATTTCATCCGTTTGGATTTGCCGGCAGCCAGGACAACCGCTTTAATTTCTTTGTTTATTTCCATGTTCATTATTCTATTGGGAATAGTTCTTATTGTCAAGATAGAGGGGAGGAGAGGAAACGAAGAAACGGAGAAGAGAAGAAGGGTGGGGTTTTTTTTGGGTGTTGGGAGTAGCTAAAAAAGCTCAAATATGATAATATTATGATCTTAAAAAACGTTTTAGGTTTTATGTTTTATTTTTTCGCAAAAACATAAACACGCAGGTAAAACGTTCAAAAAAAAATTTAAATGAAAAACTTATTTTGGAGGTTTTAAGATGAAGCAACGTTTCGTAACATTGTCAATCGTATTAACGATGGTGCTGTCAACACTAGTGGTGGTGTCTGGCTGCGGTAGAGAAAAAGCAGGAGTAGAGGTCAATGCACTTAAAATGCTTCCGGAAAATGCCTCGGGTGTCATTGTTGTAAATTTTCAGAAGCTGGCACAGTTGGAATTCTTTGACAAAATGATCAAAGAAGCAGAAGAAAAACCCGCTGAACCCGGGGAACTATTTGAGAGCTACCAGGATTTTGTTAATAAAACCGGTATCGACCTCAAAAAAGATGTCTCTTCAGTGGCTGTCGCTATTATGGGGAAGATAGCCGGGGCTGGAAAAGCAGATCCGGATATGGTGGTTGTAGCCAGTCTAAATTACGATAAAAACAAAATTATGGCACTGGTAAAAGAAAAGGGCGGCAAATTAACCGAAGAGACCTATAACAATGTGCCGGTTTTTAAATTCAAAGAAGATGGCAAAGAAAAGATGTTCTCCTTCGTCAGTGACAACCTCGCTGCTTTAGGAGTTGCCGATGGCGTGAAAAAAGTAATTGATCTTTCCAAGGGAACCGGCAAAAGTGTCATGGACAATGAGAAAATGAAACCCTTCCTGAATAAACTCAAATCCGATGCTGTTGTCTCACTTGTCATTGAGTTCCCTGAAGAAGCTAAAAAAGTCCAGGAAAGCGGTATGTTTAAAATGGATCTGAGTAAAGCCGAGGCAATCCTGGGATTTATCGATTATGCCAACAAGGCCTGGAACGGTGAATTCCAATTGATTTCCCATAACGAGGAAGGAAATCAGCAGCTGGTATCTACCTTGAATGGATTTAAAATGATGGGTGGGGCTGCTGGACCGGAGGTCGCAGAACTCCTGGAAAAAATCACTTTTTCCGCTACTGCAGACAGTGTCAAACTGGAAATGACCATTCCCGATGAATTAGTTGAAAAATTAAGAAAGAAAATGGAAGAAAAAACAAAAGAAACCATAACTCCCCCTGAAACTGAAACCGAAACAGAATAAACAGGAAAATAATTAATATTAAACCGATTCTAATACTGTTAGTAAGGTAAGCAGAAAAAATAATTTCAGAACATTTGAAAAATACAGTTGATTGTGCTATAAATTAAGATTAGAAAAACGAAAACAAAACTAGGAGTAAAAAATGAGAATTGAAAAACGAAAAAAAGGCGATGTGTTGATTCTCGATTTAAAGGGAAAAATACTGATTGGCGATGGCATCGATGAACTAAGAGATTCGATAAATAGCGCCAACAAGGAAAATGAGTCCAAAATTTTGTTAAATTTTAGAGACGTTCCATACCTGGATTCCACTGGTTTGGGTGAAGTGGTGAGGTCCTACACCTCGATAACCAAAGAGGGTGGTACCGTAAAAATCGTCAATTTAACCAATAAAGTCAGAGACCTGCTGTCCGTTACTAAATTATTGACGGTCTTTGAGACCTTTGAGGATGAGGATAAAGCAATAGCGAGTTTCTAATCGTGAAGGAAGAAATATAATCATCCTGTCATTACCCGGGATATAGTACGTAGTGGATAATAGTGGAAAAAGAGAAAAGGACAATCTCTTTTTTTATTCTTTTCCTGTTATTCATTATATTTTTTGCTTTGGCAACGGAACTCCCCAAACGACAGAATTGGGGGTTTTTCTCCGATGAGTCAGGTTATTTTTCCATTATCCAGAGCCTGGCTCACGATTTTGATATAAAATATGAACGCAAAGACCTGCAGCGGATTAAAGAGATTTTTCCCCCGGGCCCGGTAGGCTTCTTCCTGAAAAAAGGAGCAGACGGGCAGTATTACTACGCCAAATCTTTTGCCTACCCACTCATGGCTGCTCCTTTTTTCAGGATTTTTTCTATTCGGGGTCTTCTTCTTTTTAATGGATTGATGATCTTTTTATCAATCCTTATGGCTTACCTTTTACTCCGCCAATACCATCCTCACCCCAACAGCCTGGGATTTTCCCTGGTCTTTATTTTAGCCTCTATCACCCCTATTTATATCTGGTGGATGACAGCAGACCTGTTTAACTTTTTTGTGATGTTTGCCGGATTGTTTTTCTTCTTTTACAACTTCAAAAAACCCTGGCTTTTCTATTTGTCTGCGGTTTTTTTCACCCTTTCGGTCTTTTCCAAACCCTGGAATGCAGCGGCCATTGGAGTTATCTTTTTGATCCTGTTGTCTAAAAAACAGTGGAAAAAATTCATCCTACTTTCGTTAATTTCTTTGATATTGTTTTCGGGTTTTGTTCTTTTTCTTTCTCTCCAGACCGGTGAATTCAGCTATACCCTTTTCCAGGGTGGAGAGAGACGAACCTTTATCAGCGGGTTCCCGTATGAGACCGATGAACCAGCGGAAAAGGCTTTTGCCAGAGGCACAAATATGAGTTTTGACGGTTATTGGCAGCGTTTTTATTTATCTCCCAGGGTCATCATCTCCAACCTTTTTTACTATTTCTTCGGGCGGTTTACTGGGATATTTATCTATTTTTTCCCCGCCTGTTTTTTGCTGATTGTATTCTTTTTTCAGCGGAAAGTGCCGGAAGACTGGTTCGTATTGGGGGCAATTGCTGCGGCTGTATTGACATATACATTGCTGGCGCCGGATAACTATTTCGGTGGCAGCGGCGCCGTGGGTAACCGCTACTTTTTTAATATTTTTCCCCTCTTCTTTTTCCTGGGATTTAAACACCGGGTATTCAAATTTTACCTGGTCCCCGCAGCAGTAGCACTTATTTTTCTCTCCGGGGTTTACATCGACAGCCATTATCATTCTACCTTCTCCAGGTATGCGGGCATGTCTTTTCCAATTCGTCTCTTTCCCCCGGAAAAAACCCAGTACCTGTCGCTTCCTACGAATGAAAACCCCAGGGCCTTTGGCAAATTGCTCCACGACGGCGAGAAAACCTTCCAGATTTACTTTTTGAACGACAATTACCACACCATTGAAAAAGGAGACTACTTCTGGACTAAGGCCGATAAACAGACGGAATTCTTTCTTGCCGCACCCCAAAAAGTCAAAACCTTTCGGGTGAGGTTACGCAGCGAAGCCCAACACAACAAGGTCTGCGTCCAGGTGGAACACAGAAGGAAACAAGCGATTTTAGAACCAAAGAAGTCTTATATTACCCAATTCAAAAAAATTAACGGCTTAAAAATGAAAGGCAAATATATTTATCATATCAAGATCAAAAGCGATCGATTCTGGGTCGGGTATTCCGATGATTCTAAAAGCATCGATAAACGTCCGTTGGGTATCATGGTACAGATCGGGCTGGATTATGCAGAAAAATAAATGTGTGGTATCTGTGGTTTTTATCAGTATGAGAATGAAGCAGATGAACAGACCCTTGCAGTAATGAATAATCAGATCATTCATCGCGGGCCGGATGATGAGGGGTATTATTTTGAAAATCAAGTGGGCCTGGCTGCCCGCAGACTCAGCATTATTGATTTAAAAACCGGTCATCAACCCCTGCCCTCCCATTCTAAAACCAACTGGATCACGTACAATGGTGAGGTATACAATTTCCCTGAGTTACGAGCGGAATTGGAGGCTAAAGGGTACAAATTCAGGACCAAAACCGATACCGAAGTGATTGTTAACCTCTACGAAGAATACGGGACCGGTTTCGTGAAACAACTCAGGGGCATGTTTGCCATTGGCATTTACGATAAGAAAAACCACCGGTTGGTGCTGGCCAGGGATCATATCGGCATTAAACCCCTCTATTACTGCTTGAAACCGGGAAATAAAAACCTGGTTTTTGCTTCTGAAATTAAATCCATATTGAAATATCCCGGCATCAGCCGGGAGATCGATCCTGAAGCCGTGGACCTGTTCCTGACCCTGGAATACATACCGGCTCCCTTCTCCATTTTCAAACAAATCCGAAAATTACCTGCCGGTCATATATTAACCTATGAAAATCAAAAACTCCGAATTGAAAAATACTGGGATGTTTATAAAGCCGTTGGGCAAGGCAGCAGTGAGAAGCGGAAACCGGATTTTAATGAATTAAAGGAGCGTTTTTATGCCCTGCTGAGGGAATCCGTTAAAATGCGGATGATAGCGGATGTACCGTTGGGTGCTTTTCTTTCCGGCGGCATCGATTCCAGTTCCATTGTATACGCCATGGCAGGATTGTCTCAACAGAAAATCAAAACCTTTTCTATTGGGTTCGAAGAAAAATCTTACAGCGAATTGAAATACTCCAATATCATATCTGAAAAATTTAATACGGATCACTATACAAAAAATCTTCAACCAAATATCAATGAGTTGGTGCTTTACCTGGCGGATTTCTGGGATGAACCCCTGGGGGATTTTTCCAATTTTCCCACTTACCTGGTATCCAAAACCGCCAGGGAAAGGGTTACCGTGGTGTTATCCGGTGACGGGGGGGATGAAATTTTTGGCGGTTACGAACATTACATTGCCCAGAAATTCGCCCGGTTCATTGATTTTCCCCTTTTCCGTCCTGTTCACAAATTAATGGCTAAAATCACCCACCTGTTTCCACCGTCGGAACTGAAAAAAGGATTTGTCAACCGGATCAAACGGTTCAGTGAAGGTCTGCAAAACTCTCATATCAACCGCCATTTCCGCTGGATGATCTTTTTATCCAACCTGCAAAAGCGAACGTTGTATTCCCCGGATTTTTTGAGCAGTGATTATTTAAAGCCCCTTAATGCAAGAATTCCTTTTGATGGATTTTTTGAGCACAGTCGTCAATTTGAAGGCATTAACCGGGACCTGTACCTAGATTTCAAGACTTACATGGTGGATAACATCCTGGTAAAAGTGGACCGCATGAGCATGGCAACGTCGTTGGAAGCCCGTGTGCCGCTGCTGGATTACAAGATGGTGGAGTTTGCTTTTTCACTGCCTTCCCATTACAAATTAGGTGGTTCTACCACCAAGTGGTTTTTTAAGAAAGCCATGGAAGGTATATTACCCGATGAAATCATCTACCGCCAAAAAGAAGGATTTTCCATTCCCATTAAGAATTGGTTAAAGAGTGAACTCAAGGAGTTGATGATGGAGTATCTTTCTGAAAAGCGGGTGAAAGAAGCCGGTTTTTTTAATCACGCCTATATCCAAAAAATGGTAAACGAGCATTTAAATAATAAACAGAATCATGCTCACCGGTTGTGGGCATTGATCCTGTTCCATCTCTGGCGCGAGCGCTTTGGTTTCGCCAATTAGGAGGGATCTTTTCAAGACCTCCCTGGCACTAATACTGTTGTCTTAAGAAAAACGTAGTCATATAAAAAGTTTTGCGGGGGTCCAGGCCCGCGGCGCGGGCACCCTCAGAAGGCCCTTCGGGCCATATAAAGGCTTCCTTACCTGAACCAGTCAGTAGGATAACCTCGTTTAAAGTAGACAGGTGTATTATGTGGGAGAGTGCTTCAAACGTTCGAGGAAGCCTTCAACTTATCTTTTTTCTCTCCTCTTTTCTTCATTCATCATTCATAATTCATCATTCATAATTTGACCTAACGCCCCCTGGCCGTCGGAGACAAAAAAAGTTCTTTTAGAGTTCTAACAAGAGTTCAGGATGGACAGACTAAACGTTTTTTGAGTTCAAAGATATTTCTGTCCATCCTGGAGATAAAAAATAGGGGTTAGTAGATCCGCACGGAGGGCAGCAGTTTTTAGAGTGCCCGTGCGGTACGAGAGATTAGCTTTAATAGGGAATAAAAGAATTATAGTTTGGTCTTAAGTCAATAAGTTTGACAACTTGAAATCGCAAATTGCGACATCAAGTTTGGGTTGGGGTGACCGACGGAAACCACCGTTGGTTTTTACGGAGCACGGAGCAATTATGGAAAACTATTAGGAGATGGCTCCCATAAATCAATCCATAGTGACTTCTTCAAAAAGTAATATTGTAAGGCACCGGTCCCCTTTTGGTCCCCTTTTATTCACATCCATCATTTAACGTTGACGCATCCCCGGGTGTCTCCCCCTTGCGGTAGATGATGGACAGGACCACTACAGTGTTACAAGCCACAAAACTGGCCACCATCCCGGTAAATAAGTACCAATCTTGCTGGAAAATTCCATGCAACATACCGGTGATCTGGAGGAGCGAAAACCCGACAAAAGTAAAAATAGATACACCTTTGGAACTGCGGGCACGAACGATTTTAACCGCCTGTACCACAAACAACCCCGCATTGGCCATTAAACCCATTGAAAATATTATTCCAATTATCTCTTTCATGAAAAAACTCCTCTATTTTTTTCTTCCTTCGTGTTTCTTCGTGTCCTTCGTGGCTTCTGTATCTTATAGGTATCCCAGGGACTTTAACTGTTCTTCCACTTCTTTATCCAGGGGTTTCTTTTTTTCCCGGGCCGATAACCGCTCAAGGATTTTTTTGCGTATTTCCAGGATTACCGGCATCATTTTATCCCTGAGCCGCTGATGATTATCGACAATATTACGGGTTTCATCGGGATCATCCTTTAGATTGTAGAGTTCGAATTTCGGAACGTGCGGCGGCAGAGCGTAATCTTTAAAAAATTCCAACTCTTCCCGGACGAAGGGGTCGTTATAAATTAGCTTATAATCATCAAAAAGCAAGGCAATTTTTGTTGGGATGGCTTCAAAATATTTCCCGGTGGAGATGGTAGAAACCACATAACGCCGGCTGTTTTTTCCTTTTTGATCGTTTTGAATGAGAGGCATCAGGTTCATGCCGTCCAACTTTGCTGCCTTGTAATCGATGCCGTAATAACTCAAAATCGTAGGCATGAGGTCCACGATACCTACAGGCCCTGTTACACGAGTGCTTTTAAATTGGCTGTTGGGAAACTTAATGATTACTGGGACCCGGATGAGTTCGTCATAGAGGCTGTGGGAATGCATCCAGCCATTGTGTTCAAAAAACTCTTCACCATGATCCGACATCAGCACGATCATGGCATTGTTGTAAATATTAAGTTCCTTTAGTTTTGTTATAAATTCCCCGAAATAGGCATCAAAAGCCAGTACTTCCGCCTGGTAAAGTTCTTTAAGGGAATATTTTAACTCTTCGTCTACCGGCAAGTAGGTTTTGGCTGGTTCATTGTAATTGACTGCCTCCAGTTTTTTATATTTTGGGGTTTTGTTCAGTTGATCTAAAAATTCCTTTGGTGGGCTATAAGGAGCATGTACCTGGTAGGTATGAAGAAAAAGGAAAAGGTTGGGGAATTGGGCATTTTTTAACAGTTCCACTGCTTTTCGAAAGAGGTGTTGTCCGCCCCGCGGATAGAGTGCGGCTGCGGGTTGAAATTTTTTGTAGTAATCGAAACCGCGGGAAAACCCCCATCGGGTGTTCATGACTTTACCACCGTGATAGGCAAACGTAATAAATTCCTTTGAGATTTGTTCGATTAAATAGGGCTTTTCCAGGTTTAGAGCGTTTTTAATTCCCACGTCGTGGTTATATTCGTTCAGGCCGGTGAATAAACTCATAAAGGAAGGCAATGTCCAGGAAGTCTGGGCGTAGGTGTTTTCCAGGTAAACCGCATCCTTGATAAACTGATCCATATTGGGAGTCAGCGGTATGTTCCCCACGTTTTTCCCGATTTGATCGCCCCGCAGCGTATCTGCGCCGATAAAAATAATATGTTTAGCCTGGGAGATACCTTTCCCGGCGATTTTCTTGTAAAAAATAGGTTGGCTCAGGTAAACGATTCCCCGGCCGTTGAATTTCAAAAGCAGCAAGTCGCCTTTTTTGGTTTCCAGGTCTTTAAAGAAGGGATGAGAGACTTTAGAAGCAGTCATTTGACTGATTAGTCGATTTTCACCTTTCTGGTGTATTTCCATGGTAAAATCGATGGTATCGCTTTTTGATAAGCTTTCCAGGTACAAATAAGTATAAAAGCCGGTATTGCCGGTAACCGTTGGGGTTATCCTGACCTGTTTCTTCCCTCTCAGGTAGAAATAATACCCATTGATGGAAGGAATCTCGTCCAGTTGGATTTCTTCTTTCCCTTTTTTAAAATAGATGCGTCTCAGGGTGTTATCTACGCGAAAGTACCTGGAATCCTGGATAAAATTCCCTGGTTCCACTCTATAGAAAGATGTTCTTTTGTTATCCGGCAGAAGGATTAGAATAACAATTGCCGCGGCAATGAGTACAAGAATCGCAAGAATGAATATGGATTTTTTTTTCATTGATTAAATTTACCCGAAGTGTTGATTCTTGTCAATGCTGTAGTTGAGGTTTAACCACGAAGGGCACGAAGAAGAGAGGGTGAGAAAAACAGTTGACAAAAAGAAACTAAAAAATTATCATATATGTTGATGTAAGGAGCAAAAATATGACTGTATTATTAAAGCAAGCATTCGAAAAAATTTCAGAACTGCCGGAAACACTTCAAGATGAGATCGCAAAAGAATTACTAGCGGATATTGAAGCAGAGGCCCGCTGGGAGAAAATATCGGAACATGTGAAAAAGCTTGTTGAAGAGGGGCGAATCATGGAAGCACGTAATATACTGTCAACCATCCCATCCGGAGTGTCTACTGCTTTAAATAATTGGCAGAAAGCTTTATACGAACCAAAAGTAAAATTTGAAAAGTTTGCTACAGGGGGAGAGAGCAGAGAAGATGTATTATGGCTTCAAAATAATTCAGAAATGTATAAAGGGAAATGGATAGCTTTAAAAAATGGTATATTGTATGGTTCTCATGAAAGTCGTATTGAGTTGCGTCGTTCTTTAAAACAGGCTGGTAAACTTGCTGGCACTATGTTTTTCCGGATAGAAAATTAATATGAGACAATTATTTATCCAGACCAATGACCAAAAAATATTATGGAATAGTGGATGTTCATTGTTTTTCGTTAGTTCCAGGGTAGGCAGCTGGCGTCTTCCTGTTGCTGTAAAATGTCGGATTGGAAGCCTGGAGGAAACAGATCTCGCCTTGTTGGATACGGGTGCTGAATGGTCAGTTATAGGAGGCGAAACGGCAAAAATTCTTGAAGATGAGATTGAATCGCCCACAGAATCATTTACTATGAGCACACGTTTAGGCAAAATTTCCGGTTCGTTACATCGCATAAATATCAGCTTGCTAGCAGATCAGAAATCCGGTTATGATCTCACTGTCGAAAGCAGTGTATTTATTTCAGAAGAATGGGATGGCCCAATAGTTCTTGGCTACCGAGGATTTTTGGAAAGAATACGCTTTGCTCTTGATCCAGGTGTTATTTCTGGTGAACAAATGTTTTATTTTGGTTTAGCTGAATGATTAAACCTTGTTTTTTCTTAACTTCTTCGTTTCTCCGTCTCTTTTTTTCCTGCTTGCCAAACTGCCAACTTCCATCTACCCAACTTCGGACAGCTCTTTTCGCCCCATTATTTAGAACTTTAAATTAATTCATTTTAATAAAACTGGGCTGTTCCTTTTTCCCTTTTCACTGTTGGCTTGTTAAAAAGCGCCTTGACTTCAGTAGGGGAACTTTTCGCGATATGTAACAATTTCGAAGCTTTCTTCTTAACCAGGTAATAATATCCGTGGGAATGACTCGATGTATCAAAGATCACCAGGTCTGCGTTCTCAATGGTGTCGATATTTCGTATCGTCCGGTCAGCCGGAACAAAGATAAATTCATTATGAGGAAATTCCTCCAATACCTCTTCCCGGGTTCGACTATTCCAGTGGCCCCCGGAGATGACAATAGAGAAAAAATCCTGGAGCTCCAGCCCCTCTCCTACCGGGTTTTCATGATTAATCGTGATATTTTCCTTTATTTCCTTATTGGCTTTCTTCTCATCTTCCAGTTCTGCCACACGATTCTCCAGGGATTCGATTTTGCTTTGGAGGTAATAGTTCTTTTTCTTCAGCTCATTGATTTCCCGTTCCTGCCGGTCTGGCGTTTTTTTCTTAGGAGGTGGTAAGGTTAAGGCGGAGATATCCCGGTTCAGCTTCTTAATTTTACGTAAAAGCTTTTGATTCTCTTCCTTAAGGCGAGTCCGGTCTGACACAAGATTACGCTGCTGACTGACAAACATGTTTATCCGGGTCATTTTTTCCAGAACAGTATCTATCACACCCTCGGCATGATCGTTACTTTCTAACATATCTTCAAGTTTTTCAAAAAAGAAGAGCAGCAGACCGCGCTTTACCCGGTTATAAGTATTGGTGTCCGGATCATAATCACAGTGAAACTTTTCCGCAATTTCTAAAAAATCGATTTCATCCGGATTTTCGAAATCCGAATCGTTACAGTACGTGTTAAACTCAATTTCAAGTAGGCTCTTTTTCAGCCGGTCATGGAGTTTAAATTGTAATCTTTCTTCTTCAGGGGCTTTCTTTTTGTTCAATTCCACAGCTTTTATTCTGTCCCGCTCTATAAAATAAAGCTCTTTAATTCTCTCGAAATCATCTCCTGCAAAAATATTCATAGATAAGTAATAAACCAGCATCATTGCCCGGTATCGTGGAACGCTGGAGCCATTTTGGCATTGATCTCAGAGATAAGATCATCCATTGAGAGTTCAAGGTATTTCTTGCTTTTAAGATATCGTTGATTCCGCCGCATTATAATATCGAGGATTTTCTTAAATCGCCCTTTCTTGTCCTGTAAATCCTTTACAAGTATTGCGGCAAATTTTATATAATTCACTTCAGTGATGACCCCGCGGCTAAAAAATTGAGCGAAATCCTCTCTCAAGGTCTTATATGAATATAAGGCACCAAAAAGATCGCTAAAGACCTTTTCATCGAGTTCCATGAGGGTATTAACAATACGGACATGGTTCCTGATTATTGTTTTTGTTTTTTTTCATTGCTTTTTCTCCTGTCTAAGGGGTTATTATATTGGAAATGGGTATAAAAAGGAGACAGCGAAACGATTTTTTAGCTTTCAATGGGGAATGAGGGGTTTTCCTTTAACCATTCGTAAATAATGGCTGTGTAATCATTAAAAATGATCTCATCACTGGTCAGTCCCACTTTCTCACATAAAGCCGGTAGCTTCGATGTGAAATTCCGGTAGCGTTCTAGAATTTTTTTACCTCCCGGCAATATAATTCCTTTGGATGCATTGTTTAACCATTCCCTGACTACCCTGATGGCTTCCGTAACCTTATTGCTATGTGATTGGATATCCTGACCGGCGATATCGGAGATAAAACTATGGTAACGGTAGGGAGCTTTATCCAATATTAAGCAAATTTTCTTTTTTTGTTTGTCATCTCCAAAACGCTTTGCTCCTAAAAACATTCCCAGTTCAAATGGCATATTGAAACGCGGCAGGTTCGTCTCTTTATCTGGCTCTGTACGGGATACATCGTGTATACCATACTTGCACTCCGAAATGATCCGCGTAATCTTATCGATTCTAACCTCACTGCTGTCATCTATCTCCCTGGCACAGCGTGCAATATAGCCGCAATCAAATACAGTGAATATGATGACACGAAAGATGGGTAAATATTGGCTCTCAAACGGACAATTAATAAAAACGCTGTTAGAGTAGTTGCTTTTCATCAATGGGTGGGCTGCTCTGCCATTATCTCCTTTATAGCTTTTCTTATAATCGATCTTTTGATGGTTCCTGGTTTAGCAGGTGGTTTTATTGTTCTGATCCGCGGCGAGGAGGTCTTTTTTGGTTTTAACTTATCGTTTTCGTCTGCTTTTGAAGCGGCTGTCATTTTTAATACCTCCTATAACTTCGATTTCCTATCGCAATTAAATGTTTAACTTAACAGCATTAATATAATAATATGAATTGCGTCCATTTGTCAACAGCGATTCGGTAATTTTTTTCTTTCCAATCAGAAAAAGAGGGAATCCCAAAATCTAATCTTTTTTGATCCATATGATCAACGACAATTAGAATTCCCGCACGGCGACAATTAGGAGTTTGCAGGAATGGGAATATTAGTTGAAGTATTCGACTCCCTCCATTTCAAATGGAAAGCCGCATTGGAAGAATTTTGTTGTTTCTCTTCCTTTTCTATACAATCTTGATGTCTTGGGGGAGATCATTGTCTTACCTGCCAATATAGCCAAACCATATTGATCTCTTTGTACGAAATTGCCTCCACAAAAGAATTTGTGGGAAATCAAACAACCCACTCCAGGTAAAAGCTTTACTGTAAATGGTTCTCCAGGCTTTTAAGTCGTAGAAATATTATGGTGCCCAAAATATTATTTTCTCATCAGGCAAAAAGGTTAATTCCTGGTGATTCATGTAATCGGAGTTCCCACTGGGGTCGTGAAATTAAATTTTGATCAAATAAACTTTCTCTGTTACCGGAGCAAATTTCTTTGCTTTCGGAGAATATTTCTCTGTTTGGGGGATTAAAAATAATGCTGAGGTTAAGGCTGAAAAGAGTACCAATGGCTAATTTTATAACTTTTTCTTTGTAGGTGGACTTGCCAGTTTCAAGGCAAAAAAATGTGGAGGGATTGCAAAATATTTAATAAATAAACCTCTGTTCTAGCAGCCGGGATATTCCCATACTGGGAATCCCTGGTTTCGGGCCAATTGATAGAGAGGAATTATATTCTCTTTCAAATTTCTTACAAAAATATCACTTCTTATATTCTTGGAGAATATGATATCTCTGGCGATTTCAATATAATCTTCAACTAGTCTCATCGGGAATTTTTTTTCTAATGCTGTTATAAAAGCGTAATATTGTAAATTACAAAATTTATCCAGATACAATTCTAATTGAGGGAGTCCGTCACTTTTGCTGCTGTTTATTGCCTGAAACGTCGGGACCAAATTCCATAATTGATCATGCAAGACGAAACTCCATGGGATAAAATGATCAATGCTTAGATTATCTGAAGATATAGGCTGGTTTGTGCATATGTCAATTAATGGACTGAATTTAATTATTTTAGACCAAAAAATTTTGGCATTTTTTAGATATCTCTTCTTAGGTGCCTCCAATTTGTAAGGAATAGCCGGGATACTGGGGTTGCGTTTCTGAAGAAAGAAAATCAATTTATAGTAATACCACCCACTTATAATTACCTGGTTTTTATATATATAGTCAAACCAATTATTGTTAATAATAATCTTTTTTTCAGGGCTGTAAATCTGATATATTGCTTCATCATTTGATTTGGATAACTCTTCAATTTTTCTGTTTTTTAATTGATCCTTAAATCCTTTTATTTCCGGGTAAAATGGGGAGATTAATCTGAAGGGCACATATTTATAAAAATCGGTGAGCCTTGTCTCAAACTCTCTGTCATCTAAATCTTCTAAAAAGGAGAATAGATCATGCCTGGAAATATCCTTTGCTAATTGGTATCTTTCATAGATATATGACACAAGATCATTCAATTTATCCATAAATCCAAGGTTCAGTCTGTAAGCAGCGATAGAATACCAACTCCTGGTAATCATCATCAAAACGATATTTCCAAAAGTAATTTCAACATTTCCTTTCCGAATTTCGTCGAAAACAGCGGCAAACCAATATAACTTGTAACTATTAGTAAGGTTTTTCAAGCTAAGCATTTGTTCGAAAGCAGAAATATTTAGAGTCTTTGATTCGGGTAATTTAACCTTCATTCCATTATCAACAAATGACTGATTAATCTTGCTCATCGAATTAACTTTTTTCTTTTGGATAAGACCTAATCATACAAAACAACGTTTCGGTTGTCAAGAAGGGGGGGAGGGGACCTTTAATGCAACGTGTTGATTCGCAGTACCCATTTATTTGTCAAGAATATTCAAAAAAAACATGCAAAGATGATAAAATAGCAGATTATGAAAAAGATTTTGCACTATCTGTTTGAAAACAGCGAGGTAAGTTACAGGATCTCAGCGGACACGCTGAGGTTTAGAACTTCCGGAGATTCACGCCGGTGTTTTACTTTTTTACTTCTGAAGAACTAAGATTTAAAAAACCTTTTCCAATAAGCTTTTACTATTGAAATGTGTCGTAGAACCAACAAAAAATGAAAGTCAGTTATTTCAACGCAGCGCACCCGGTGTCTCTCCCTTGCCAAAATGGTTTATTTGAAAGGATGCTCGGGATATTTCATAATATCGCGACACTCTGAAAAAGTAAAAAAGTAAAACACCGACCACATCATTCCCAGGAGGAGAATTGCTGTTCATGAGAGTAAACATTATGCTTCCAATCACAAAATATATGCTCACCAGCAAATACTCTATGCTCACAAATAGAAATATTCTGTTTCCCATCAGATATTATTTGCTCTCAAGCAGCAACTCTCCTCTACCCTTCAGATATTTTCTACTAACCAACAGGTATTCTCAACTCACCAACAGTTATCACCTACTCCTCAACAGATATTTTCTGCTCCCTTTCAGTTAATTATTGCTTTCCTGGGAAAGTTGTTGCTGAGTCGCAGATATTATCTGCTTTCTAAAGGAAATCTACTAATCCCCATCAGAATATTTCCGGTTTCCAGTGGAAATTTTGCGCTTCCTGGTAGATATTTTCTGCGACGAGCAAATATTTTCACTTCTTCATCAGCAATGATCTGTTATTCAGCAGAAATTTCCTGTTCTTCACCAATCGTTATCTGCTTTCCACCAGTAATGATGTGTTGCCCATCAGTCGTTATCTGCTCCCATGCGGAAAATATATTCATTGAAGCAGCATTTTTCTGCGATCGAGGAGAAATTATCTGCGCTGGAGCAGAAATTTCCTGTGTTTGCGCATTAATTATCGGCTGATGGTCAGGAAAGGTGCCCGCGCAAGAAGTTGCCAGGCCAAAAAAACACTATTGAACTTTAGTCGCAGTTCGTTCTATCAATAAACCTATGACTAATGCTAAAATAGCAGTCGCAATCAGAAATACCAAAAAAAATTTATACATTTTCATTACCAATATGATAGGAAAGCCAATACTGAAGAGGATCTGGCAAACAATTCCAAATACGACAAGGTATACCGGCGTCTGACGAAAAAAACCCTCGATAATAACAATCCACACGACCATTGAGCTCATCCATACACAAGCAGTGATAATAACGAATAGTTCCAATCTTTCTGCTGAGGGGAAAAATATGCCCAGGAGCAAGCCTACCACAGGAGCCGCCAGAGAGAGCCTCACCTGGAAACCGATGAGAGCACCCAACATCCTCTTCAGGTAGGCACGATTCAGCCCCCCGCTTCTCCACAAATCTATGCAGTACATGGTTGGATCATGGACCCCGAATGAGCGGATAAGTTGTCGAAATTGGGCTGGCTGTGTGAACAACAATCTGATCAGTTCAAAAGCTCCAGGAAACTTGTTATCAGCCAATTTCAAATATCCTCCTAAACCACCCGGCCGGTGTCAAAAAGGACTCGGCTAAACTCAGGTTAAGGTTTAAAGCGCCTAAATAATCTTATTCTCGACGGCTTTGAAAATTGCATTGGCTCGCGTGGTGACACCCAACTTGCGAAATACCCGGTTAATGTGAGTCTTAACCGTCTTTTCACTAATGAACAACTTATCGGCAATCTCTTTGTTCCTAAGTCCCAACGCCATTGTCCTTAAAATTTCGATCTCTCTATCCGTTAAACCGAAACGATGATTTTCACTAATTATATGATCGGATTCAGAACTGGTCAGATTCTGGAGAGACAGATCCACCACATTTCGACTCACCCAGATTTCTCCATTCTTGATGCGGTGCAAAGCCTCTTCCAACCTCCCGGAACCCAAATCCGGGGGAGAAAATCCTTTGACTCCTAGTTTTAAGAATTCCACTTTCTCCTGGTCAGTAAAGTTTTCATTAATAATCACCGGCTTGATTTCCGGGAACATGTGATAGAGTTCCGGTAATACAGTATACGCTTCTTCCACACTTCTCATGTTGCAGCCTGCACATATCAAGGCAATGTCGATTTGCTGAGAGATGTCCTTAACTCCAAGCGAATCCACTGAAGGAAGCGACCGGATCAACTTAAAATCCGGGCTGTCCTTTGAATAATTCTCCAACCGCTCCTTAAGAAGTGAATGATTGCAAAACAAAAGCACCCGCAAGCCACTTTCCCTGGTGAGCAAATCGGATGCACGATAACTGCCTCCCATTGTTTCTCTTTCGGAGATTGCTTTCTCGATGGTCTCCAGTATCTTTTCATTAGGAGAGCCCTTGGATATATAATCAAATACACCTACTTTCATGGCTTTGACCGCTGTTTCATAGGAAGGAAAACCAGTGAGCATGATGATTTTTAACATATCATCGGTTTCTCGCAACTGTCGTGCTACATCGATGCCATCCTCTTGCATCATTTTTAAATCCACCAAGGCCACCTCAATGGGGTGCTCTTCCACCACCCTCAGGGCTTCTTCACCACTGGATGCTGTCATTGCTTTAAAGCCCTCGTTTTTTAGCCAGATTTTTAGACTTTTTAAAACTTGCTTGTCATCATCAACGATTAATATAAAGGATTTTCGCTCTTTTTGCTTATTCACCTACAGACCTCTTTACTTTAGGTAATTTTATAATAAAATGGGTTCCTTGTTTAAAGTCTTCATTATAAATAACTTCTCCCCCATGAGTTTCAATGATTTTGTAAGAAATGTATAAACCTAAGCCCACGCCTCTGTTCATTTTGGTGGAAACAAAGGGTTCAAAAAGGTAACGTTTGATTTCAGCCGGGATTCCCGGGCCATTATCTATAAAATGGATTTCTACCCAATTGGATTTTTCTCTTTTATTGCCAATAACTTCGATCTGAAGTGTGCCTCCTGCATCACTTTCACTGCTGCCGCCGCTCTTGCGTATGTCTTCGCTGTTCATTTCCAGGGCTTCTACTGCATTCAATATAAAATTGACAAATACCTGTTTCAGCTTCCCGGGAGAACCATAAACAAAACACCCGTTTTGCAATCGCTGAACCACTTCTGTGGCACCCAATTTTTTGCTCCACTTTAACACGTTCAGTGACTCCCGGACAATCTCTGCCACATCCGTGTGCGAAAACTCTTCCCCCTTCAGCCGATGAAAATCCAGGAGACTTGAAATAATATCCCTGATGCGGTTGATTTCAGATTCGGAGATTTCTATGGCCTCTTTGAAGAGAGAGGATTTGCTTTTGCTGATTTTCTTAATGACCTGGATACTGTTACTGATGGCCAGGAGCGGATTATTCACTTCATGGCCGATACAGGAGGTCAGGCGGCCAATAGAGGCCAGTTTTCCATGGGTGATCATTGCTTTCTCGGCAAGCTCACGGTTAATCTTTTCATGTTCGAGCTTGTCCAGCATCACATTGATGTTGGTCACCAGGAGAGCGATCTCATCATTCCTATGGTCTCTTTCAATTCGCTTGGAAAGGTCTTCCAGACCTTCAATTTGTTTCATTGCGCCGGATATTTTGAGCATCCGCCTGATAACTTGCGTGCGGATGGCAAAATAGAGCAGGAGACCCAGGAGAATGATGGATAAGATGGTGATAATGATAAAGGTAATGATATGTTGATGCACCACCCGGAAAGTCCGATTATCCGCTTCCTCGATTTTTCTCTTGAAGGTCTCATTAATAACGGTTTTCTGATGATCCAGGGAAGGGCGTATAACCACATAAAAAGCGGTGTGGAAAAGCATGGCTAAAATTACACCGGAAAGAATCAACAAAAAAATTAGTTTCTTTTTCAGGCTCATATTACCTTAAACCACAAGTATAAAATAATTTAGAAACAAATACAACCACAATTTTATAAAATATTTAAAACCTAAAATTTTTACGCCTCTCGCCTTACATCCCTGGCCTTTCGTCTCTCAGTGCTCATACGAGATAAGTCAATCTTCCGGGTGGTTTTAAATGATCTGTCTTTCCATGGCGATAAGGATTGCTTTTGTGCGATTATCAACACCCAACTTTTTTAGAATTCGATTAATATGTGTTTTTACCGTGGTTTCACTTATGAATAAGTGGTCGGCAATTTCTTTGTTTTTTAGTCCTTGCGTGATTTTTTTGAGAATTTCTCTTTCTTTTCTGGTAAGACTGAAGGCGCTATTTCCTTTAGTTGGCGGGGGGGAAGATTCAAATGCCGATGCAGATGACAATTCGAATGCGGGTGCGAATTCGGATATCGATGTAAATGCGGATGAGGATAGGGACATAGGTGTTGATGTAGATACGGATGGTGATGAAAAGGCTGGTTTGGCTGCAGACTTTAATGGAGATTTCGGTATTGATTCATAGTGAATCATCTCGGCGAGGGACAACTGGGTGACCCGCCGGCTGACCCAGAGTTCACCTTTTGAGACATGCAGTATGGCTTTTTCCAGTACCTCGCAGCCAGCATCCCGGGAACAAAATCCCCTCACACCAAGTCTTAATAATTCCACTTTTTCCTGGTCTGAAAGGTTCTCGTTAATGATGAGTGCTTTTACTCCCGGGAAAGCCCGGTAAAGTTGAGGGAAGATTGTATACGCAGTGGAAAGATTTTTCAAATTGCAGCCGGCACATACCAGTGCAATATGGACTTCTTGAGAGAGATTTCGAGAGCTTAACGAATTCAAAACCGGGAATGAATTGACCAACCTGAAATCCGAACTGTTTGTGGTGAAATTCTCCAATCTTTCTTTTATCAACGAGTGATTGCAAAAAAGAATCATCTTTATTCGTTTATCGCCGGAGGTATCTTGTTGTTTCACTGCCCGTTCTCGCTCTCTTTCTGTAATTGCTTTTTTTACCACACTAAAAATTTTTTCATTGGGGGCTCCTTTTGAGAGGTAATCAAAAGCGCCGAATTTCATTGCCTGGACTGCAGTTTCATAAGAGGGAAAACCAGTCAAGATAATTATTTTTAGTTCATTATCCACTTCTTTGAGCTTTTTGGCAATACTGATTCCATCTTCCTTGTTGATGCGAAAATCCAACAATGCTGCGTCAACCTGGTTTTCACTAACCATTTTTACGGCATCACTGCCATTGGAGGCAGTCAGGGTGTTCACTCCTCCGTTGGATAACCACATCTTTAAGGTGGTTCGGACATGCTTATCCTCGTCCACAACCAGGATCGTAGATTTTTCTTTCTGGTTCATGGGCACACCATTAAAGCTTGCATTAAAGCCTTTCATTTTTACCTCCTGGACATTCGCATACGCCTCTTTCGTCTGTGGGGGGCGTCTTGCGTGTGCGTTGGAGGCTTACGCTAGGAAAAAAAGTAAAATGTATTAAGAAGGATTTATATTATACACCAAAAAAAAGAAAAATACAACTTTAGTTGTACTTTTTTTAAAAAAATTTGTCTGCAGGGTTAAAATTCTAGGACTTTAGTATGGGTCCGGCCCTGGTTCGTACCGGCTTGACTGGTTTGGCTTTATTTTATAGAATGTTAAAAACAAAAAAAAATGTGATTTTTATCTTAATTTTAAGGTTTGCCCGATGAAAAAAATCGAGAGTGTGGTTTTTGATATGGACGGCCTGATGGTGGACAGTGAACCGGTTCAATTCAAAGCGGTTAATGATGCGCTCAAACCCCTGGGTATCTTTGTAACTGAACGTGATTTTATTGATATGGTGGGACGGAAATCCATTGAAAATTTTAGGTATTTGCAAGAACAATACGGGTTCGAGGAAAGCCCGGAAACCCTTGAAGAAAGAAAAAACCAGGCTTATTTTAAACGGGTTTACCTTTACCGGGAATTGAAACCCATGCCCGGTCTGTTTCCTGCCCTGGAGATGTGTGAAAAAAACAGGCTGGAATTGGTCCTGGCTTCATCATCCCCGGCAAATGACGTCCGCATGACACTGGAAATCCTGGGATTAGAGAAACGGTTTTCTATTATTGTTTCAGGGGACCAGGTTAAAAGAGGAAAACCAGACCCTGAGATTTTTTTAAAAGCAGCCGAGTTATCGGGAAAAGCCCCCTGTGTATTTGTTGTGCTGGAGGACACCGGGCACGGCGTTAATGCGGCCAAAGCTGCCGGGATGTATGCCATCGCTGTTCCCAATTGTTTTACCCGTCACCATGATTTCAGCAAAGCAGACCAGGTTTTAGACAGCTTACAGGACCTGTCTATAGAGATCATTAACCGCATTTTATGAAAATACCTTTTTGCCTCCGGCGGCCAGGCCCTCGGCGAGGGCAGCCGTAGAAGGCGCATACGCGCCATCTAAAGGTTTCCTTACCAGGATCAAACAGTTAGGTGACCTCTTTTGAAGTTGATATATATCGAAAAGAGGGCTGTTGTTTTAAACGTTTGGGGAAACCTTGAACTTATCTTTTCACCTTCTTCTCTTCTTACTTCTTACTACTTACTTCTTACTACTTACTCTACCTTTCTTCTCCCAGGTAAACGGACCGTAAGGGGGTTTCTACGATTTTTTTTCCTTCTTTGCGGACGATATAGGCGGCAGCACCGGGCCTGGAACTGACTACTTTTTTGATCCGGGTGTCCAGTATATGTAAGGCAGCAAAATTGTCTACACCAATACCATTGACCATTTCTCCACTGCGGATCAACCGGTGAAATGTGGGTCTGCGTTCCGGGTTATCGTAATGGGCACAGCTGCTGCCCTTGAGAAAACCCAGGCATTTTTCCGGGGTTAATGTGTCGGGAACAGAATCGGTTAAGGCTTCTTCGAACCAGCAGGCCGATCCGGAACTAAGACCAGCCAGGACAATTCCCTGTTCCCAGGCTTTTCTTAAAATCACATCCAGACCGGCAAGCTTCCACTGCACCAGCATGCGGGTGGTATGCCCGCCGCCGACGTAAATAATGTCTTTTTCCAGTATAAAGTCTTCCAGGTCATCGGTGGGAGGTTCAGTCAGGGCCAGGTGAGAGGGATGACAGTGCTGGGTGATAAAGTATTGGTAAAACATCTCGATATACTCCTGGTTATCACCACTTGCCGTGGGCAGAAAACATATCCCCGGGTTATTCTTTGGTGATTGGCTTAAAACAAATTCATCCAGGAGCGGATTTCCCGGTTCCATGGTGAAACCTCCCCCACCCATGGCAATGATCTGTTTTATTGTTTCCATTTCATTGTCCTTTTACTCCAGGATCTCCCGGAGACCGGCTTTTTTCATGTGGGCCAGGTCCACTGAAAAACGAATTCTACCTTTTCCCGTAGTGCGGTGGGATATCTTTATTTTTACCCGGACATCACGGGTAGTGATGGTCATCCGCCCTGGTTTTTCTTCTTCACTGTTATCTGTCTTTTCAATAGAAATGTTTATATCGCGCCGCTTTAATTTATCCCCTGGTTTGACTCCTTCCACTATCAACTGTTTAAATTCCTTATAATTAAAATCCATGCCGGGGCCCCAGAGCTCTTGCAGCAAGATATGAAACGGACCGGTCCAGTATTTTTTCTTTTTAGTGTTTACCAATAACGCGTTCTCCCGGTTGGGATTGACTACCAACAGACCGTAAACCTGGTTCAACGGTGATAAAAACAGCATTTTGTCCCTGGTGTTATCAAATTTTAAAATGATTTTGAAATTGTCCCGCTCACCAGACCCTTTATATTTGACATTTACTTTTATGCGCAAAGAGTGATAGACCTTTTCAGCATCAGGTGTCACATCGTATTTGTACCTCAGCCCCGAACAACCGGAAAAAGACCAGAGAAAAATCAATATCAATGAGGTAATGGTAACGATTTTACCGACCATGTTCAGGTTTATTTTTTGTTTTTAAGTCCCTGGATTTTTTTTATTAACTGATCCTTAAAATCAACGCCGTTATCAATGGCTTTTTGATAAATTTCCCTGATCCGGCTGTTCTCCTTATTCTGGCTGTGTTTATAACAGTCCACCAGGTGCTCCATAATTTCTTCTTCAAAGGGATGTTTTTGATAGGCTTTTTCCAGGTATTTTGTCGCTTCAGGCAGCCGTCCCAACCGGAAAAGAATATACCCATACGTATCCAGGTAAGCAGGATTCGTACTGCCTTTGGTACTGGCCAACGTATCGGCAGATAATTGCAGGGCATGCTCCAGGTTTTTATTTTGAAGCGCCAAAAAATATGCATAATAATTCTTTACCAACGTGGAATCCGGGAACCGTTTCTGCAATTTTTTTATCATTTTTTCCGCTCTTTGCAGATGCCCTTGTTCCCGGTAAATATCGCACAACTCCACGTACGGGTCTTCATTATCTGCCTCCTTGCATAGCTCTTTTAAAAGGGCAACAGCATTTTCGTATTGGTGCTGATTTTTATAAAGAGTGAGTATTAAAAAGATATTCCGGTCAAATGCCATTTTCTTACCAATGATGGAAGCATTTATTTTCTTCTCCGGTGAAAATACCCGTAACAGATGAATTAAATCCAACAGCGATTTTGATTTTTCTTTTAATTGACTGGCTGCAAAATGCACCACTTCCCGGACGTTATCTGCCTGGTCCAGGTGGGCATAAGCAAAAAGTATGGTATAGTAATCGTTTTCTCGCAGATGGCCCAGGATGCGTTCATCTTCGCGGATATGCTTGAAAACATTCACGATGCGTTGATTCATATTCAGCATTGCCAGTGTATGCAGCCGCGTCGAGTAATACATTGGATTTCCCCGGGGGTTTTCGATTTTCTCTATAACCTGGTAAGCCTGGTAATATTCCTGTTTACGAAGATAGATATCTGCCAGGAGAATATAAGAGGCGGTGTCTAAATTCCTGGCTGCTTTCAGTAACTGTTCTGCCTCATCAAACTTTCCCCGGTGACTTAAGATCAATGCCTTCGCATATGTTAGCATCGGTTTACTCGACACATCAATGGTTTTGGTGAGTTCCATAAATTTATCGATTTCTCCTGCTGCAAACAGTGAATAAAGATACTCAAAGGAGAGCTTCTGATCATCCGGGTTCCGGGAATACAATTTTTCCAGGTAATGGGCTGCCTGTTTAAAATCTTCTTTTTCCAGGTAGATTTGAGACAGCGCACGCAGCGCCCGATAATCAAAGGGATTGAGCTCTAAAATCTTTTGATACGATAAGATTTCGCCGGCAGTATCGTTTAAGCGGTTGTAATTATAGGCCATATAATCGTAAGACTCCGCGGTCTCCTTCAGCCGGCTGGCGCGTTCAAAGGCGCGGTTGGATTCGACGTACTTTCCTCTTTCACTCAAAATAACCCCTTGCAAAAAATAACCGTCATGAAACTCAGGGTTATCCGCTGCAGCTGTATCCAGGTATTTCAACGCTTCTTCAACTTTTTTTTCCCTTTCCTTATGGTTCGTGTTAGCGCCAGCGGTTTGCGTGTATTGGCTAAGCAAGACAGATGCCAGCAGGTAGTTGGAATAATAATAATTGGGATAGAGGGTTTTGGATTTTTTTAAGCATTTTAATGCCTCATCCGGGTTATTTTTAACCTTGTGAGCCAACCATGCCTTTTCCGTTAAAATAAAGGGGTCATGCGGATGTTTTTCCAGGAATTTATCAATCAAGGCTTCTGCTTTTTCAAACGCATGGAGATGGAGCAGATATTTTATGATTAAATAATCTTCATAAGGAAAATGAACGTCTCGGTGCGTATCCGTATCCGGGGGCACCTGGCTGCTGGTGTTACCGGTTATTGCCCAAACAGCCAAAAAACAAAAACAAATTAGCGCCGTTATTTGCTTCATAGGAGTATTATACATTGGATTATACTTTTTTCAACCTGTTTTTTTTCTCTATATTTTTCATTAAAATGTGGATCATCCGGACCAGGTTCTGATTACTGCTGGATTTTAACAGGGTGTTATGGATTAATCGCAGTTCATCGATGATCAAGTCTTTTTCATTCAAACTGTTGATCTCGTATTTATCAAAGAAATATATAAAGTTAACCATTTCTTCTTCGGGTGATTCTTCCATCATCACCAGGATTTGGTACAAGATTTTCTCTTCAAATTCTTCATCAAAAGGCTTTTCATTCAATACATCCAAGAGGGAAAAAAGAAAATCTTTTTTAAACTCGGTGATTACATTTAAATTCTTAAAGATGGCTTCCATGAATACCTTTTGATTAAACCCGTTCCATCTTTTAACACTGCCAATGATTAATATCTTGATTTCAGGTGATACACCGGAGAAGAAAATGCGTTTGATCAAATCAAAATAGTTATCAGCTGCGTATCTTAACAGGTATTCCACTGAAAGATACAGAATACGATTATCTTGCGAGGGGGTAACATAAGCCTGGATGTAAAAATCGATTTCTTTTGGTTCATGTTCCAGGATCATAGCCAGTAATTTTGTTTTTCTTAAGCCTTTTTCTGCATCCAGTGCTGCGAATAAATAGTTGAATTCATTGGCACGAATCAAAATCGCGACGATCTTTGACAATAATGTTTCGTTATTTTCGTTGATTAACAACTCGCGGATGAATTCCCTGTAGTAGATATAATCATCCGGGTCCAGGTTGTTAAACACCAGTATTTTTTGGTGGAGATCCAGTTGGGGATAAATATCGGCAACGCAGTGGATGAGTTCCCGGCTGTTCAATTTTAAGAGTAAGATGCAGAAAATCTTTTTTTTATCTTCCTCCATTTGGTTTACAAACTCTTTTAATGTTTGAAATATTTTGGTTTTGGCCTTGGAAACCGAAGCATTGACCACCAATGCTTCTGAAAGCATTAAAAAGAGATCGTCGTCTACTTTATTGTAATTCTCTTTAAAGTAATGGAAGATATTGGCGTAAAAGATTGAATTTGGTTTTTCTTTGAGGATTCGCAGGAGTTGGAATCTTATTTTATAATAGCGGCTGTTTATGACATGGAGGATATCCTGGATATGTTCGTGGGGCAGGTGTTTGATCAGGAATTCGCTGCTTTTTTCAATGGAGCTGACTTCACCCCTGTCCCGGTAAAATACATCAAAATGGTAAGCCAAAGGGTTTTTGATAAAAATATCGCGTAAACTTCGTTCGATCTTCTCGGTAAAATCCGCTTTCTTGTTTTTGATAAGGAAATCCACCATAACCCGATATGCGGAGAACGAGCCAATAGCGGTTAAACTAGTGACAGCTTCGTATATGAGCTGCTCGTTTGTTTCTGCGTACAGGATATCATTGATAATAGGAACAAATTCATCGAATTTTAATTCACCCATGGACTTTAGCACCAGGTATTTAAGCTGGATATCGAGGCCGGGGTTTTTGAAGAGGACGGAGAACGTTTTGATCACTACATCGCGGTGTTTTTCGGCAAATTCCCGGATATCTCGAAGCAACAATGGTTCTTCCACGCTGCTAAAGTTAGACAGGATCCTTTCGAAATCGTCGAAAACATTCATGTTAACTATTATACGATATAAGGAGTGTGGGGTAAAGAGGAACCAGGATGTAAAAATTCTAAATTCCAATGAACTGGATTAAAAATTTTCTTTTTTGTCTATTAAAAGCTTTTGCGGGGGGTCCAGGGGGGCAGTTTTCTCGAAAAGAGCCCACCTGGCCGCCGGAGGCCAAAAACTTAATGACTGCCGGCAGTTGAAAACAACTTTACCTGGAAGGCAAAGTTCTGCAAAGACAAACGAGCAGACTCTTCACCACTGGTCTTAGATTCATAATCCAGGTCATAGATCATATTAAGAATATGCTGCAGCCGCTCCTCTGAAAAATTCCGCGCCGTCCTGATAAATTTGTCGAGAAAATACGAATGCTGACCCAATGCCCTGCCAATCTCAGGAATCGGGAAATTTTGCTTTAATAGAAATTTGGCAATATATATCTTATTATAATGGGTAACTAAAGTCCCAATGATCAATGCCGCCTTGATCCCGTTTATAAATAAGTACCGTAATATCTTCAAATACTTCTCAGGATCTTCATTCTCAATGGCATCGGTGAGGTCCCATATGGAATGCGCCTCCACCCCGGTGACAATCTTATCAATATCTTCCGAATCAATACTCTTATCCTGCACTTCAGCGATTTCCAACCGGGGCAGCTGGTACAACACAGATATAAAATCATCTTCCTTGATTTCAAAGATTTTATCCAATGCACTGGCCGTGATGGCTAAACCACGCTCATTCAAATATCGCTTGATATAGCTTTTTACCTCTATCTCGGAAATCTTATCCAGGTTCACCGTGTAACAGTTGGAAGAACTTAACGCTTTTATCAATTTATTGATCTTCTGATTTTTAACCTGCTTAAAATCATCCTTTGTCGCATTTAGCGAGATATAAATCACCAGGATAGCATTGGGGTTGGGGTTCTCCAGGTACGTGGTCAATAATTGGACATCGTATTTTTCCGGTACAATTTTCTTTTCTTCACGAATGGTTACAATAATTAATTTCCGTGACCGCACAAAAAAACTGGAGGTGTTGGCTTCACTGATAATTTCTTCCCAGGACGTATCCTCATACTCGGAATCGAAATAATACCGCCGGTAATTAAACTCCCCTTTCTCTTCCAGGAATGTTTCGGAAAATGCCTGGATAATTTTCTCACCTAAAAACTCATTAAATCCATAAATGATGGTGACAGGAAATGGTTGTTTCCCTGTCTTTATATTGTTCAAGAATCTAAAAAACAGAACGTCCGGCATGGGATATCATCAATAAGATCAAAAATTCTCCAATATAGTGGTGACTATACTGGCGGCAAATTCTTCAGCGATTTTAAGAAGAGTTTCGGTTTCCCGGGAGAAGAAATCTTCATCATCGATTTCATAGGTATCGGTAAAACTAATGCCTTTTCCTTCAAAGATAATTTCATTGGTTTTTAAATCGATGAACCGTACATCGACTGCAATGGTGACCTTGTAGAGGTTGGCGGAGGCATCATCTCCATAGGAGATGGGTGTTACATCGAATTTGTTGATGGTGCCTTCCAGTACAGCGTCTGCCCGGGCTTCCCGGTCCGCTAACACCAGGTCACTCCGTTTGATGAACTCTTCTTTTACCGCAAAGGTAATATATTGGTCAAGCTGATACCGGGCGGTTTTGTTGTCAAAATCAGGAATAGCAATCGTTTTTATATGTTCCGGTACCTGGTTGCCAAAACCGGTTAACTTATACCCGCAGTTACTCAGGCCAATGCCAATGGCCGCTAACAAAACTGGAATAACGATTAATTTTTTCATTTTTTTAGTTTACCACGATGCTTAGCATTTTATTTTTAATAAAAATGGTTTTTATGATTTGTTTGCCTTCGGTGTAGTACCTGGTTTTTTCCGAACGGAAAGCAGCTTCTTTGACTGCTGCTTCGGTTTCATCCATGCTCACCACAATTTTATCCCGGATTTTACCGTTTACCTGTATCATAATGTTAACCGTTTGCTCAACCAGGTAATTGGGATCGTATTCCGGCCACGATTCCTCTTCTAACGAGGAGGTACCACCTGCCGCCTGCCACAGTTCACTGCAAAAATGAGGGGTAAAGGGTGACAACATTTTCAAAAGCACTTCCAAACCGTAGGATATCAGGGCAGGATTTTTTTGTTTAATTTTTTCCCGCACGCTGCTGAAATCGTTGAAAAACTCCATCAAGGCAGCAATGGCAGTGTTTAAATGAAACCGTTGATCAATATCTTCGCTGACTTTTTTAATGGTCTGGTTTAATTTAATATACAGTTTCCTGGAATCTTCATCATCTATTGAGATGGAGGGCAGTGATGTCTTGGGGTCCACCTCTATTTTTTGGTTGATGATATCCCGGGTGTCGAAAAAGAAATTCCAGATGCGCTGCAAGAACCGGTGAGCGCCTTCTATGCCTTTATCGCTCCATTCCAGGCCTTTTTCCGGCGGGGCGGCAAAGAGGATAAACAACCGGGTAGTATCGGCGCCGTACGCCTGGATCATGTCATCCGGCTCCACCACATTGCCCCTGGATTTTGACATGGTAACGCCGCCAAGGGTAACCATTCCCTGGGTGAGCAAATGAGGAAACGGTTCAGAGACTTCCGACCACCCCAAATCCCGGAATACCTTGGTAAAAAACCGGGCATAAATGAGATGGAGAATAGCATGCTCCACACCACCAATATACAAATCAGGGGGCATCCACAACCGGGATTCCTCCGTGTCAAAGGGTTGGGAGCCCGATGGCCCGGTATAGCGGAAGAAATACCAGGAAGAATCGAAAAACGTATCCATGGTATCGGTTTCTCTCCTGGCCGGGCCGCTGCATGTGGGGCAGGTGGTTTTATAAAAAGCCTCGCATTTTTCCAGGGGAGAACCACCTTCAGGTGTGAAATCCACCTCTTTGGGCAGCAGTACCGGTAAATTTTCAACCGCTTCCGGAACAATCCCACAATTGTCACAATAAATCATGGGTATAGGCGTTCCCCAGTACCTCTGCCTGGAAACTCCCCAGTCCCGGAGACGAAACAGGGTTTTTAATTCTCCCAGGTTGTTTTTCTGCAAAAACTCTCCCATCTTATGGATGGCCTCCTCAGAGGTAAGACCGTTATATTCCCCGGAATTAACCAGGAATCCTTTTCCTGTAAATACCTCGTCTACTTCTTCGGGATAGCTCTTTTTTTCATCTTCCACGATGACACGTCTGATGGGGATATTGTATTTTTGGGCAAATTCAAAATCCCGTTCATCATGGGCCGGCACCGACATGATGGCACCGGTGCCGTACTCGATGAGCACGAAATTGGCCAGCCAGATGGGTATTTTTTCACCATTATAGGGATTCACCGCATATTTGCCGGTAAAAAATCCTTTTTTCTCGGTCAGTTCGCGAGAGGCCCTGGTTTCGATTTCCACTTCTTTGATAAACGCTTCGATTTCCGTTTTCCGGGGATGATCCGCAATCAATTGGTTCACTATGGGATGCTTTACCGAAAGTGCAAAAAAAGTGGAACCAAGTATGGTGTCCAGCCGGGTGGTAAATATATCAATAAATAAATCCGTTCCGTCTACTTTAAATTTCACGCCTGCTCCATGGCTTTTGCCAATCCAGTTTTTTTGCATTAACAGGACTTTAGAAGGCCATTTCTCCAACTCGTCGTGGGCTGTGACCAATTCATCGGAATAGTCGGTGATTTTTAAAAACCATTGGCTCAGCTTTTTATCTTCTACATTGGAGTCACACCGCCAGCATTTGCCGTTAATTACCTGCTCATTGGCCAACACGGTTTTGCAAGAGGGGCACCAGTTCACTTCAGATTTTTTCTTGTATACCAACCCCTTTTCCAGCATCTTTATAAAAATGTATTGGTTCCATTTATAGTATTCCGACAGGCAGGTGGTGACTTCCCTATCCCAATCATACCAGAATCCCATTCGTTTCAACTGATTTTTCATCGCTGAAATATTGTTCAACGTCCAGGTCTCCGGGTGGGTGTTATGTTTGATGGCTGCATTTTCTGCCGGCATGCCCAGGGCATCCCAGCCCATGGGATGCAGCACATTGTAATTTTTCATTTTTTTGAACCGCACAATCACATCGCCAATGGAATAATTGCGTACGTGCCCCATGTGTATCCTGCCGGAAGGATAGGGAAACATTTCAAGGCAGTAGAATTTTTTCTTATTTTTTTCAAAGGTTGCTTTAAACGTATTTCGTTCTTCCCAAATTTTCTGCCACTTCTCTTCAATTGTTTTGAAATCGTATTTCCTATCGGTACTCATTCTCAAACTCCATAAAAATAGCTTATATTATACTCTAATCCTGCCCAGCATTCAAACAAAAAAAATCTAATTTTGCATGATTGCATGGCTGCATGAGATGAATTGGATTTTTTTGTTGAAAAAAAACGATTTTTATCCCATTATATTACACAACAAATAAAAATAGATAAATTTTAACAATTAAAGAAGTAAAAAAGGAGGAGCCATGAGCGAAAACGTAACGATTTATATTGTCTTTTATTCCACTTATGGGCACATATATAAAATGGCCCAATCTGTGGCTGAAGGGGCCAAAGAGGTAGATGGAGCAGACGTTGTTTTACGGAGAGTACCGGAAACGCTTTCCGATGATATCCTGGGAAAGATGGGGGCATTGGACGCTCAGAAAATGATGAAGGATGTTCCTATTTGCACAGTGGAGGAGTTAAAGGGGGCCGATGCCATTATATTTGGGACACCCACGCGGTTTGGCAACATGTGTGGTCAGATGCGCCAGTTTTTGGATGCCACGGGTGGATTGTGGGCAGGGGGTGCACTGATAGGTAAGGTGGGCAGTGTATTTGCCGGTTCTGCCACCCAGCATGGGGGTCAGGAGTCTACTATTCTTAGTTTTCACACCACGCTGCTGCATCATGGTATGGTTATTGTGGGATTGCCGTATTCGTTCCAGGGTCAGATGAGAATTGATGAGATCAGTGGTGGTTCGCCTTATGGTGCGTCGACAATTGCCGGAGGAAAAGGGGAGCGCATGCCCAGTGAAAACGAATTGGCTGCAGCTCGTTTCCAGGGTAAACACGTGGCTTCTATTGCCAGGAAGTTGAAAGGTTAATATAAAAAAGACCTGGATTTATGAAATTTGTACTGTAACCGGTTAGCCGCTTTGTTTCTCCCTGGCTTTAGCCAGTTCTTTTTCGATAATCTCCTGGTTTTCGATTGTGAATCGCTGGAAATAGCCCATAGCCCATCACCGAATGGCGAACCAGGGAAACGTTAAATTGACGTCGGGGTTTTACTTTTGTTGCCAGATAATGTTAAAGAATAAATTACAAAAAATTTTTTGCCTTATAAACCTTTATCTTTTCAGCCCGCTTCGCAGGATGAAGAAACTCGAAGAAATTCCGGGTCTTGCAATTTTTGGGGAGGTGTGGTATGAGTAACTTGGTGACTAAAAAAATTAGGATAAAAGGAGGAATCATGGAGGCAAGGTTTTTTAAGAAAACCAACGGTAGACAAGAACACTATTAAAGCTTTTAAATTTGCTGAAATAAACGTCATCCATTGAGGGATTGAGAAGCAACATCTTAAAAGTATAGTGTATAATCGCTGTCTTATAAGTGGGAATCGTGCTGCGGTGAGGGGAACCCGGGGAAGGCGCCCCAATTGGCGAATTTAGAGTTTTCCGCTAATATCAACTATCTTCCGAAAGAAATAAAAACCGCGCCCACCAACTTACACGAATAAGTACAAATTCGTGTAATTTGTTGGCTAAAACAGTAATGTCAAACGTTTCTTGGAAAGAAACGTTTGACATTACAAATCACAAATAAAGGAGGAATCATGAAAAAGTTATTTTCATTGTTTGTCGTTGTGATGTTGGTATTAGGGTGCACCGGCCTGTTTGCCAAAATTCAGGTTGGTGAAGAGGTATTGGAGGTTTCAGAATGCTCCCATCCTTATCCTGGTGTAGAGGGCGTGGTTTTCGAAAAAACCTTCAATTATCCGTATGCCGGTTACATTGCGCTTCACTTTTCAAGTTTTGAACTGGCAGATGGTGACGTGCTGGAAGTGTCCAACCCTGATGGTACAATCGTGTATCAGTACACGGGAAATGGAAAAGTTGTCGGTGACGGACCCGTGCCTGTTACCATCAGTGAATTTTGGGCGACTCACATCCCGGGAGATACTGCAATTGTCAAACTGATAAGCAATAACACCAACAATGCCTTTGGTTTTGTGATTGACAAATGGGCGCGTGGTTATGCTCGGGGTCAGATCGAAGCGTTATTGGCGGGAGAAGAAGATGCTCAACTGGAAGCTATCTGCGGTACTGATGATAAGAAATGGGCCAAATGCTACGAGGACTCCGTGATGTATGACAAAGCCAGGACAGTTTGCCGTTTGTTGATCGCTGGAACCAGTGCCTGTACCGGGTGGTTACTGGGAAGCGAAGGCCATGTGATGACCAATCATCATTGTATCGGTACCCAGGACGAAGCCAACAATACCGATTATGAATTCATGGCAGAGGGTGCCACCTGTACCACCGATTGTTCCAGTTGGGGAGCCTGTCCCGGGATCGTAGAAGCCAGCTATGGTAACCTGGTTAAAACCGATTATAACCTGGATTATAGTCTGATACTCTTGCCCACGAATATAACCTCAACGTATGGTTACCTGCAGTTCAGAGACACCCTGCCCACGATTGGTGAGAAGATTTATATTCCCCAGCATCCCGGTGCTTATGGAAAGCAGTTGGCGCTTGCGAGTGATACGGACGGACCGTTTGCTAAGATTTACAGCACCAATGAACCGCCCTGTATCGGAGGTCCCGGTGATATTGGGTATTATGCCGATACTGCAGGTGGAAGTTCGGGTTCGCCGGTGCTTGCTTTGGATGATAATTATGTGGTAGCCCTGCATCACTGTGCCAATTGCCCGAACCGCGGCCTCCCAATTCCTTCGATTATTACCCACTTAGATACGGATATACCCAACGATGCCATTGGTTCTGGCGCCCCCCAGGCACCGGAAGCTTATTTCGCTGCGGATAGTCAACTGGTGGTGATAGGTGGAAGTGCAAACTTTACCGATCTTTCATCCTACAATCCCACGTCATGGTCTTGGACCTTTGAGGGAGGTACCCCTGCCGCCAGTACGGATCAGAATCCAACGGTTACTTATAACTCACTGGGTACCTATTCAGTTACATTAACGGTTACCAATTCCCAGGGCAGTGATACGTTGACCAGGGCTGGTTATATTACTGTGACGGACGTCCCCCCCTACTGTGCATCACAGGGAAATAATTACAATTACGAATGGATTGCCGGTGTTCAAGTGGGTGACTTTAGTAATACATCAGGCGCCGCCGGTTATACGGATTTTACCTACCTGGTAGCCACTTTATATGCGGGAACAAATGCGAATGTTGTCTTAACACCGGGATACTCAGGCTATCCCTATACTGAGCATTGGAAAATCTGGATTGACTTTAATAAGGATGGTGATTTTTATGACAGCGGTGAAGAATTGTTTTATGGTGTGGGCAATGCTCCTGTCACTGGAAGTTTCCTGGTCCCGGCAAGCGCATTGGGAGTGACCACACGGATGCGAGTATCTATGAAGTGGAACTCTGCACCGACTCCCTGCGAAACCTTCTCCTATGGAGAGGTTGAAGATTACACCGTATATATAAGCGCCCCCCAGGCTCCAATCGCTGATTTCACAGCGGATAACACCACGATTGTCAAAGGTGAAAGTGTCCACTTCACGGATCTTTCCCTTAACGGTCCTACCTCCTGGTCATGGACCTTTGAAGGTGGTACGCCGGCCACCAGCACCGACCAAAACCCAATAGTGACCTATAATGAAATCGGTATTTATACGGTTTCTTTAACCGTCTCCAATGTAGCCGGCAGTGATACGGAAACCAAGACTGGCTACATCACGGTGAATCCTCCGCCATTGGTATTTGAAACCGGTGTCTTGACGGGTGTGGGTTCTACCTGGCAAACCGTCCCATTACAGAACATTTATTCATCCATGGTGGTGGTATGCAGTAATGACCTGGGAGATAGTGATTACCCGGCAGTTACCCGTGTCAGGAACGCGGAAGGTAACAGTTTCGAGGTCAGGGTCCAGAACCCCAGCGGCGCTGTATTGAGCGGTTATACAGTCCATTACATTGTTGTGGAAGAAGGTTATTACACCGCAGATTATCATGGTGTACAAATGGAAGCGCAAAAAGTCATCTCACAGGTCACAGCAAGAGCAAAGTGGTGGAAAACGGATGTCCGGGAGGAACGAAGCTACATCAACACGTATACCAATCCCGTTGTTTTAGGACAGGTAATGACGCACAATGATCCGGATTGGTCGGTTTTCTGGGCCTGCAATTACAAGGTAACCTCACCGCCCACTCCCACTTCATTTTATGCCGGCAAACATGTAGGAGAAGACGCTGACTACACACGGGAAAGTGAGACCATCGGCTTCATTGTCATCGAACAAGGTGAAGGACTCATGAACGGTATTCCTTATGCCGCAGCAGTAGGACCCGCAAGCATACGCGGCTTTGATGGGAAACAACACGGCGGTACCTATACCTTTAACGAAGTCCCCAATGCATCTACAGCCATTGTCAGCGTAGCTGGTTTCAATGATGACGAAGGCGGTTGGCCGGAACTTTACGGTGCGGATTTCTTGACTCCAATGTCACTGACCCTAGTTTTTGATGAAGACCAGATAACAGATTTCGAACGTAAACATGCCAAGGAACAAGTTGCTTATCTTATAATCGGTCAATAATATAGGTAAGCATCTGTTAAACTAAATCCGCAAAAGGGGCGTTATGTGTTGCATATAACATGTAACGCCCCTAATTTGCTTCAATAATACGTATGGTCAGGCTGCTGTGGAGATAATTAATCTCTTTAGCCTGATCGCCGAGGGCTTAATGTTTGCCGCCGCGGAGCATTTGGATGCCGTGTTCCATAATAGGCAGTATTAACTTTGTACAAATGGTCACGGCTTTGACAGAACCGGGAAAATTAACAATAATGGTTCTGCCGCGGATACCGCAGTAACCCCGGGAAAAAACCGCAAAAGGAGTCTCTTTATAAGATTCGTGCCGCAGCATTTCCGATATTCCCGGCACTTCTTTTTCGCAGATATCTTGTGTCACCTCGGGTGTCAAATCTCCAGGAGAGATACCAGTGCCGCCAGTGGTAAGTATATAATCCTTACCCAGATTGTGCATAATAGCGGTTTTGATCTGGGCTTTATCGTCCGGCACAATGGTAAGGGAAACATTGGCTTCTATCGGACTTTCATTAATCATTTCTACAATCGTAGGACCGGAATGGTCATGGTATTCGCCTTTAAAGGCTCGATCAGACACTGTAATAACCGCTACTTCCAACATGAATCCTACCTCCTTTAATAACTTTTGCAAAAATCCCCTGTTTGGGCATGATACATTCTCCCACTATATTTGAGATGGCACAACCGGTGTGACATTCTTTACCGATCTGGGTAACTTCTAATTCCGCATCATCGACAACGATTCGGCCGCCAATTTCGGCTTGATCCCAATCGATACCGCGTGTAACTATATTTTCTGCAAAATCGCCGTGTTTGATTTCAAAATCCCCGGCTTTAGCTCTCATGGTATCGATGGATTCTCCTCCTAAAAATGAAACTTGACGATGCCAATTACCGGCATGAGCATCCCCTTTTATTCCATAATCTTCAACCAGTTCGATCTCTTCGACCGGGTGTTTTTGAACGCCCTTTTTATCAGATATATTCACAGATTCTACCTTGAATTCAAATGTCATGTTTTGTTTTTTCCTCCAGTTTGATATCCGAAATCTTCATTTGTTTATCTACAGCTTTGCACATATCGTATATAGTGAGGGCGGCAATGGAAACAGCAGTTAATGCTTCCATTTCAATCCCGGTTTTGGCATCGCACACGGCCCTGGATTTAATATCGATGCAATCCTCTTTTATTTCGAAAGAAACGTCGATTTTATTTATGGGGATATTGTGACACAGCGGGATGAGGTCAAAGGTTTTTTTAGCACCGCTAATGGCAGCGATGCGGGCCACTGACAGCACATCCCCTTTTTTCACCAGGTTGTTTTTTATCATTTCAATGGTAGTGGGATGTAAAAATATGCAGCCGGAGGCGAAGGCTTCGCGGTGAACAATTTTCTTGTCACTGATGTCTACCATGTGGGCTTCGCCTTTCTGGTCTATATGGGTCAACGCCATTTCGCCTCCAAAACCATAATTAATACGGACGAATCATTGATTCATGGATTCCTTATTGTAACCATTATATTATACCATATCTGCAGAAATATTAAAGCCCTCTGCGACCAGGGGCTTTTTATAAAAACCGCCCCTGGACCCCGCAAAAATTTTTTATACACGGTCAGCCATTGTACTTTGCTTTATTGGATTGTACCCCATTAGAATCATTTGGTATCTCTCTCTTTGTACTTCTTCGTGTTCCTTCGTGTCCTTCGTGGCTTCGTGGTTCAATAATTACCCACCGATTTGCCAGATCTGGCGGTTAAAATTGCAGGTGCCGGACTCAGGTTTTGACTGGATGGCTTGGATAAGGCTCTCTCTCAGATTATTAAAATCCAATGGTATCTCCAGGTCGGAAAAAAGACAGGCTTTCAATCTGCCGTCGGCGGTTAAGCGAATACGGTTGCATTCACTGCACTCCAGCGGCCGTTCAGCAGTATAATTGCGGTTGATACTGTCAATATCCACCAGTGAATAATGATTGATACGCTGCAAAGTGAATCCTTTTTCGCGGCAGAAAGCCTGCATGGATTGAACGTCATCATCATTGAAACCCGGAATCAACACCATGTTGATCTTGGTATTTTGAAACCCGGCTTCAATAGTCGCATCAATACCTCTTAACACGTGTTTGATATCACCGATACGGGTCAATTTCTTATACTTCTCCGGGTCCAGGGTATCCAAAGAAATATTAATCCTATCAATCCCGGCTTGTTTTAACAAGCGGGCCATTTTATCCAGCATCACGCCATTGGTGGTGAGGGTCAACTCTTCAAGGCCGGGAAGTTTTTTTAATTGTTCCACCAGGAATAAGACTCCCTTTCTCACCAACGGTTCGCCGCCGGTGAGACGGATTTTTTTGATCCCCAGGGCAATGGCTTCCCTGGCAACTTCCACCATCTTTTCATAAGAAAGGATATCCTGGTGACGCTTGGCTACTACTCCTTTCTCTGGCATACAGTACGTGCACCTGAGGTCGCACCGGTCCGTTACCGATATCCTGAGATAAGTGATCTGACGATTAAATCTGTCGTACATAGACAACACTTCCTTTGACGATTTCTTTGACGTTAGTGGGGACTTTTAACAACGCATTGGCCTGCGCCAAAGAAGCCAGGTGTGCTGAACCGTGGTATTCAACCGGCTCCACAAAACCTTCATTATCGTATTTTACCGGCACATACGTGGTGCGTGTCCCCCGTTTGCGCCGGAAATCCTTTTTCATCACCCCTTTAAGTAAAAGAGGCGTATACCAATAACCCATCAACCGGTACAACACCGGCTTGACAAACACTTCAAAAACCGTAAAAGTAGAAACAGGATTGCCAGGCATACCAAAAATCAAACCATTGCCGCGGGTTCCGAAAACCGTGGGCTTGCCAGGCTGAATCGCTACGTTATCAAAATGCAAGCGGACCCCCAGGTCTTTCAATATCTGGGGAACAAAATCATAATCCCCCATGGATACCCCACCGGAAATCAATACCATTTGACACTCACCCAGGAGTTCCCCGATTTTTTGTTTGATTCGTTCCCTTTCATCACCCACAATCCCGGCATACATGACCAATGCACCTACACGAAGCACCTGGGCGCCAATAGAATAGGAATTACTGTTGTAGATTTGACCTTTCTCCAGTTCTTCTCCCGGCTCCTTTATCTCAGAACCGGTGGTGATAATCCCTACCATGGGTTTTTTGTAGACCCTAATTCTATCCATTCCCAGTGAAGCAATAATGCCTACTTCCGGCGGACGAACCAGGTGACCGGATTTCAATACCACATCCCCGGTTTTGATATCTTCTCCTAAATAGCAAATATTTATATTTTTATCCTCACCGGTGAGATACATGTATCCGTTTTTTTCTTCCGTGACTTCAACTTTAACCACCCGGTCTGCACCTTCCGGTACCATACCACCGGTCATGATCTTGGCACACTGGCCTTTTTCAATTTTCTTTTGAGGCACAGACCCGGCAGCAATGACTTCAACGATTTTGAATTTTTTTGAATTGTCGTCTGAACGAATCGCAAAACCATCCATGGCTGATTTATTAAACGGCGGCATGTTAAGCCGCGACACAACATCCTGTGCCAAAACCCGGCCCAGGGCATCCATTAATGGAATCTCCTCTGCCTCCGGCTGGCACGTGATACTATTTAAAATCTTTTCCGCTTCCTCAATAGGTATCATATTGACTCCTTTTTATTTTAGCCACGAAGGCATTTACAATGCGGTTAAAAGCACGAAGAGACACAAAGGAAATTCCCTTCGTGTTTTTTCGTGTCCTTCGTGGCTAAAAAACCTAATGTTCAAAAAATTTTAGCGCTGATACCTTAAACGTGGCCCACAACCGGTCACCAATCTTAATATCCATTTCTTCATAGGATTTCCGGGTGATATCGATGCTTAGAATGATACCGATATCCAGGATCACCTCTATAACCGACGCTTTTTTTAGTACGTTTTTCACCTCCCCGGGAAACGCATTCCGTGCCGAAGATTCAAATTTTCCCCTGGAAAGGATTACATCGTCGGAACGAATAGCAATATAAATATGCTCTGCATTTTCCACAGGCACAGCAATAGCGGTTCCATCAATATGGAGGGTATTGTCTCGTACAGGGCCGCCGTATACGTTTCGGTATCCCAGGAAATCCGCCACTTCTTTGTTAAGCGGATGATTAAACACCTCATCCGGTGGCCCGTACTGAACCAAACACCCATCAAGCAAAATTCCAATCCGGTCGCCTAACGAAAGCGCCTCCTCAAAATCATGGGTCACATGAATAAACGTAGATTTTTTGTCCTTTTTGTGCCAGTCCAAAAATAAGGAATGGGTTTTGATTCGGGCGTTCCTGTCCAGGGCCGCTGTGGGTTCATCAAATAAAAATATATCCGGTGAAATCGCCATGGCCCTGGCAATAGCAACCCTCTGCTTCTCCCCACCAGATAAATGCAAAACATCACGCCCCAACAGATGAGATATGTTTAATTCTTCTGTCAATTTTTCAACAATAGGTTTTATCTCCTCTTTCTTCTTTTTTTGCATCCTTAACCCATAGGTAATGTTTTCATAAACATCCAGGTGAGGAAAAAGCATGTAATCCTGGTAAATAAACCCTGTTTTCCGGCCCTCTACTCCCAGGATTTTCCCGGAATCAGGTGGCAAAAGACCGGCAATCATTTCAAGAATCAAGGTTTTACCTGCACCACTGGGCCCCAATATCACAAAATATTCGCCTTGCTCGATTTTAAGATCGATGCCCTTTACGGCAAATTCCTTAAAACTCTTACTAACATTCCGTAATATCAAACTCATTTTTTTTGCCTTCGGCGACCAGGGGCTCTCCTAAGAAACACCACGTTATGGGCGCAGTTTGAAGGGTCGATTCTCTTCAT
>JABAOH010051296.1_pt1 | contig 43669 bp, 33 predicted proteins | sample 7062181 | NCBI WGS metagenome assembly JABAOH01 (sample SAMN14538630, study PRJNA623070) | marine sediment metagenome | biome: marine biome [ENVO:00000428]; feature: marine pelagic biome [ENVO:01000023]; material: deep marine sediment [ENVO:00002113]; isolation source: pool of 5 deep marine... | reverse complement strand
TGCTGCAGCATCACCTCCGATAACCAGATGGCATAAACATCATCGGTCCGCCGCCACGGCAAGTCCCGCCTGTTCTTCCTGTACCACCCCAACAATTCCTCAACCGGAAATTCCATTTTCTTTGCCTTCGGCGACCAGGAGGCTCTTTGGTAAAACCGCCCCCTGGACCCCCACAAAACTTTTCATACACGGTCAATCATTGAAATTTGCTTTTAACACCTTGCCCCATTGTAATCATCTGTATTCCGTTTACAAAGAAGGGTTTGTAATTTGTAATTTCGGATTTGGAATTTGTTTGTAATTTGTGATTTGTAATTTGTAATTTTCATTTTTTCTTCTTCTCTTCGTGTTCCTTCGTGTCCTTCGTGGCTTCGTGGTTCCATTTATTTGAGCTCCTCCAGCAGCGCCGCCAAAAAATCCCACACCTTGCTGATACTACCAATATGTACCTTCTCATCCGGGGAATGGGGATTCTTAATCGTAGGCCCAAAAGAAATCATGTCCATACCAGGGAGTCTTTCTCCAATCACACCGCACTCCAATCCACCGTGAGTGGTCTCCACCACGGGTTTTTTCCCGAATAGCTTTTCATAAACGCCAACACTTTGGTTAAGCAGCAGCGATTTCATGTTGGCCTGCCAACCCGGATACCTGTCCCGATTCTTCGTGCTTCCTCCAGCCAGTTTCACTACAGAAGCAATATGACGTCCCACATCGTCCAACCGGGACTCAAGAGGACTCCTCTGCATGGTAACCATTTTTAACTGGCGATACTCTATCTTGAAACTGGCAAAATTGTTGGACGTCTCTACAAAATGCTCCACCTCGGTAGACATGGCATAAATCCCATGGGGCACCGCCAGGATCAGTTGAATCACTCTTTCCGTGCATTCAGCAGTGACCGCTTCCGGGTAATCTTCTTTGCTCCCATTCAAAACCGTTAGTTTTAAATCCGGGTCCGTATTTTTAAACTCCATGTGTAAAACGTTTTCCAGTTGAGAGACAGCATCTCTTGCCTTTTGATCATTTTCTGCGGCGATATAAATCACGGCCTCAGCGTTCCTGGGCACCGCATTATCTGCACTGCCGCCTTCCAGGTTTGCCAACCGAAAATCAACCGTCTCCTTCACCGCATAGAGAACCCTTCCCAACACTTTCAAGGCATTGGCTTTTTCATGGTGAATATCCGCGGAATGACCGCCTGCCATGCCGCCGGCTTTAATAGTTAACGAAATATAACCAGGTGGAACCGTTTCATATTCCAGGAGCAATGTATGGTCGCTCTTCTCTCCACCGGCACTCCCAATGGTCAGTATCCCCTCTTCTTCAGAATCGAGATTTATCAACCGCTTTCCCTTTACGAAACCCGGTTCCAATCCGAAAGCACCAGTTCCTGCCGTTTCTTCATCCACGGTGAAAAGCAGTTCCAACGGCGGATGCTTTAAATCTTTATCCAGTGCCGCCGCCAATCCCATGGCTATGGCGATACCGTTATCCGCACCCAGAGTAGTCTTATCCGCAGTCAACCATTCACCGTCATAAACCAGGCCAATGGGGTCTTTGCTAAAATCATGATCCGAATCCGGGGTCTTTTCACACACCATGTCCTGGTGACCCTGGATAATCACCGGCGCCGATTCTTCAAAACCTGGTGAAGCCGGTACTTTTATCAACACATTACCCACTTTATCCTGCCGCGCCTCGAAATCGTGGTTTTCGGCCCAAGCCATCAACCACTGCCCAATTTGTTTCTCGTTCTTTGAACAGCGCGGATTTTTGTTTATCTCCTCGAACCATTTCAAAATTTCAACCGTTTTCTTGTGTTCTATATTCATTCATTTCTCCTTTTAAATTCAAATAACAGGACACCACCCGGGCAATAAAATCTTCTCTCAATACCTCATCACGCAAATCTTTCTCCTCCACTACCGGAATCAGGGGAAAACGTTTCATAAACGCACAGGCAAAAATACCTATACCGTTTTTTTGAACCACTCCGCTTTCATAATACACCTCAAGCCCATTCACCCCACAGGAAGGAGATTGGCTCTTAAAGATAAACCCACATAACTCCTCTTTTTCCAACTGTTTCAACCGCGATTCTATCCATACCTGCATCCGCCGGGTAAGATCGATACCGGTCTCTTTGGTTATCATCCTTGGGTCCTCTAGTCCGGCCGAATTCACTAACCGAACCGGCTCCCTGGGTACCCCAAAACCGGCTTCCTTTTCCGGACAAACCGGTATATAATCCACGTATTGGCCCAGGACATCAGCCAGGAAACGATCCAACGTGTGCCCACCGTTGCAGCGAACCTTTTCCCCCAATAAACAAGAACTAATACCCAATTTGATCTTCTCTCCCATTATTCTTACCTTCTTACTTATTCAACTGCCATATGGAGAAGTTCAGAACCGCTGCAAAACTGACCCATAACCAGTAAGGTAACAACAAAAAAGCTGCCAGCTGCTTTATCCTGAAAAACCATATTATGGTTAGAACAATAAAAATCCATAAAACAATAACTTCAATAAATCCGTACAGCGGGTTATGCAGGAAAAAGAAAAAATAACTCCAGAACGTATTCAGAAGCAATTGAATAGCAAACAGGATCAGGGCTGTTTGTTTAAGGTTAAGAGTCGTCTCGGCGGTCCAAACCAGGTAAAGTGCGATTCCCATTAACAGGTACAAGGAAATCCATACAGGAGAAAATACCCAATTGGGTGGTGTAAATTCGGGTTTGTTAATATGAATATACCAGGTACTTATGGAAGAGATGTTAAAAAGGGCGCCTATTATACCGGCCAATTGACAAAACACCAGGGAAAGAATAAATTTTATGGCATTGCTGCTCATACGGCCTCCATTTAAAATAAAATCCTATTTTAACGATTTTAAATTTTTTTTTCAATTCTTTTTTACATTGTTTTGAAATATGGTAAAATAATCCCATGTGTTTTAAAAGCCTTTGGCCCAATACCTTACATATGAGATTCACCTGCACGCTCACGGAGGAGGTCTTTGCGCCATGAAAGTGGATGATCTCTCAAAAGAACAATTGATGGAAAAAATAAAATCCTTGAACCGGGAGATCACCCGTTTAAAAGAGAAAGAGGCACAGCGAATCCACACGGAGAAAGCCTTAATCAAAACCAAAGCCACTGCTTATGCGTTTATAAATGCCACCTCTGATCTGGCAGCTTTATTGAATACCAATGGCATTATCCTGGAGGTAAACGAAGCAGCGGTGCGGCGGGTGGGTAAACGTGTCACTGAACTTACCGGCAAATGTATATTTGATTTTTTCCCCCCGGAGTTTAAAGATTTCAGGAAAGTCTATATCAATATCGTACTGCAAACCAAAGAACCCCTGCGCTTCCAGGATGAGTACAAGGACCTGATTCTTAATGTATGTATCTATCCCATCCTAAATGATGAAGACGAAGTAGAACGATTGGCGGTTTTTGTCAGCGACGACACCGAGCACAGGCACAATGAAGAACTGCTCCACAGGTATTCCCAAATCCTTTCCACTACTCAAGACCTCATGGCTTATATCGATAAAAATTTCATCTTTCGCACCGTCAACGACGCCTACCTGCGAATTTATAAAAAATCCCGGAAAGAAATTGTGGGACATTCTGTGGAAGAACTTGTAGGAAAAGATTACTTCGAAAAAAAAATAAAAGAGAATATACAACAATGCCTGAATGGTCAGGGAATTCAGCAGCAGGAGTGGTTCGACTTTCCCGATGGAAAACGACGCTGTATGTACATGAGTTATTACCCCCTGCTGGCCAAAGATAAACACGTAACCGGTGTTTTACTCAACTCCGTTGATATCACCAAAATCAAACAATTGGAGGAAGAATTAAAGCGACTTTCCGTTACCGACCTATTGACTCAGATATTCAACCGGACAAAATTTGATCAGGCATTAAAGGAAGAAATAAAAAGATGCAGACGATACAATACAGAGTTGTCCATCATCATGTTTGATATCGACCATTTTAAACATTTCAACGACACGTATGGCCATGATGTGGGGGATAAAATCCTGGTGAGCCTGGTAAACCTGGTAAAAAAATGTATTCGCGACACAGATATTTTCTCTCGCTGGGGGGGCGAAGAATTTATGCTCTTGCTGCCCCATACCTCCCTGGAGAACGCAGTAAAACTGGCGGAACGCATTCGTATCAAAGTCAAGGAACATACGTTTGCGAAGGTGGAGTCTATCACTTGCAGTTTCGGTGTCTCCGAATTTATAAAAGAAGATAATGAAGAAACCCTTATCAAACGTGTGGATAATGCACTTTATGAATCCAAACGATCCGGCAGAAACAAAGTAACCGTAATGTAAATTTAGATGTTGAGAAGTTAAGAGGTTAAGAAGTTAAGAGGAACTAAAAAGTACTCCTTTAAATTCCTTCTCAACTTCTCACCCTCTCACCCTCTCATCCTCTCAACTTCTCAGTCTTTCCCTTCCTCTGATTCAATTCTGTCGATATACGCCTCAAAGGCTGCTTTGCCTTCTTCTTTCCAATACTGGTCGTAATACTTCCAGTTCCTGTATGAACCTTTGGGTTTCCATAAGTCCTCTTCATTATCCCCAGGACAACAGGAAAACCCATTCCATTTGTGTGCGAATTTCTTGTGGAAGTGGTTATGGCGGTCATGATGATGCCCAAATCCACCAAAAACCAGTTTTGCCAGGATCACAAGGCCAACAGCCTGCCAGTAAGTGATGGTTGAAAGACCGAAAACAGCCGGCATCAGGGCATTCCACAGGAGTTTAACTACCAGCCCGAAAACAAAGGCAAACACCACCGCCAACACTACACCGGCAACAACCGCCCCGATGATGCGTAAAATCTTGGGGTGCCGACGACCGGATTTATACCTCTGGTCGTCACCATTGTTACCATTACCATCAGACGTATGTTTTACCATTTTTATCCTCCTTCTGTCATTTTCTGTTTTATTTTCCGAATCGCCCGCGCTTTGCGAGCCAGTAAGGTTCCAATAGGAACCTTCCACTCATTCGACAATCTCCCAAATGATGTTCCTTCAAATTCCGTCGCTATCACCACTGCCTGTTCATTAGGATTCAGAGATTCGACTGCATCATACAACCGGGCATAAAGTTCCCTTTTCTCTGCTTCGGATTCGCCAGAACCGTGTGCATCCTGGAGCAGCCCCGCCAATGACAGGTCGCTGTCTTTTGCTATTTCAGCATCCAGGGAGATATGATGCGATTTCTTTTTCTTCCTGAACATATCCACGATCTTGTTTTTCAACGAGCGATACACATAAGCGGCCAGGTTCTCTATCGGTATTGTCACATCCGCTTTGTCAAATATGTTGACTATCACGTCTTGTACAATATCTTCCGCATCACGGTCAGCCGCGTCTTCAATAAATCGGCGCACATACCGGACCAGCTTGCCGTACTCAGTACGAAAAAACTCAGCCAACTTCTTTTTTCTTTTCATCGCATTCATACCCTATAGACGTTAAATCGCCATTTTTATTGCAAACCATTAGAATTTCTCCTTTTTTTATATTTGCCTTCGGCGACCAGGGACCTTTTTATAAAAAGGTCCCTGGACCCCCAAAAATTTTTTATATGCGGACAGTCATTGTACCACGTTCCACCCCAGTATTTCCCATTAGTGCCATTTTACTTCTTTCTCTTTCTTTCCTTCTCAATTTCTTCGTTTCTCCGTTTCCTCTTTTCTTTGTGCTCCTTTGTGTAACTTTGTGGCTTCCTTAGTTGAATTTCCTTGGTTTTTGTTTTAAAATACTATTTGCCATTCATACCGGGAGGTTGAAAACATGGATTTTCCCATATTTCACCTGGATTTCATGGGTAACCGGCTGTTAATTGCCATTATTGCTATTTTACATGTTCTGATCAATCACGCCCTGGCCGTGGGTTTTATCCCGCTGGTGACCATACTGGAATACCTGGGTTTCAGGCAGAGAAAAACCAACCTTGAAATAGGGATGCAGTGGGATGAGCTGGCACGAAAGATGATGTTCGTGGGGTTTGTTATTACTACGTCTATTGGTGCATTGACCGGTGTGGGCATCTGGTTTTCCGCTTCACTGACCAACCCCGCCGCTATCGGCAGCCTCATCCGCGTGTTTTACAGCGCCTGGTTCAGCGAATGGATTATTTTTGTCTTAGAAGTTGTATTTATTATGCTTTATTTCCTTCGTTGGAAAAAATCCAATGAATCCGAACAAGCCAAAAGAAGACACATTCGTTTCGGTGCAGCACTTAGCGTGTTTTCCTGGCTGACCATGGTAATTATTGTTGCCATCCTCGGCTTCATGATGGACCCTGGTAACTGGTTGTCAGACCGGTCGTTTTTCAGTGGTTTTACCAACCCCCTGTACATTCCGCAACTGTATTTCAGGACACCCCTTGCCATGATGATGGGTGGAGCTTTTGCCCTATTTTTGATATTAATTTTCCTGAAAAAAGAAGATACAATACGGGAAAAAGCCATCTCGTTTACTTCCTTGTGGCTGCTGATATGGTCGCCGGTCGCCCTGGTGGGTGCCTTGTTATATCGATCCACCATCCCCGAATCCATGATGGGTAACCTGCCCACAGCAGTGGGTACCAGGGCCTTCATCAACTGGTACGACTCCATTTTACTGGTCATTTTCGGTGCGGTGATTATCTCCCTTTTGATTGCCTTGTGGGGATTTTTAAAACCCCGAAAATTACCCCGGCCCGCCCTGGTGATTCCTATTATCGTTTTGTTCATTTTCCTGGGAAGTTTTGAGCGGGTCAGGGAATTTATACGGAAACCTTTTGTTATCGGCGAATACATGTATGCCAATGGTTTACGAGTAAAAGACTATCCTCTTTACCAAAAAAACGGCATTCTTCCCTATGCCACCTATGTGAGTACTCCGCAGGTAACAGAAGAAAACAAGATCGAAGCGGGGAAAAATGTATTTATGATTGCTTGCAGCCGTTGTCACACGGTAACGGGTATCAATTCCGTGGTGAGGAAGTTCCGTAACATCACCGGTCCGGGAAAACCGTTGAATGCAGAGGCCATTAAACAATACATTCCCAAAATGCACCAGGTGTGGTATTACATGCCGCCCTTCCCCGGGAATGAAGCCGAACTGGATGCATTAACGGCGTTTATCCTGGAAATGGATAAAAATCCACAATACATCCGCGGTGCTCAAAGCGCTGGTGTAACTATTTCCCCAAAACACAGCAGGAAAAAATCTAACCGGGAGGGAATTTAACCATGCATTATTTTTATTCTCAATTGGAATTACTGTTATTTTCGTTAACGTCATCATCCGGTGTCCCGGTACTAAGAGACATTCCACTGCCCTTACCGCTGCCGGAATGGCTCCTGGTATTTTTACTGGTGATTTCGTTCCTGCTGCACATCCTGTTTGTCAATTTGATGGTGGGTGGTTCTATTTTAACCTTTTGGGCAGAAATCAAGGGATTGAAAAATAAAGAATACGATCGTTTGGCCCGGGAAATTGCCAACACTATTACGGTAAACAAAAGCCTGGCTGTGGTGATTGGGGTGGCGCCGCTGCTTTCCATCAATGCCCTTTATACGGTTTTCTTTTACTCTGCCAATTCTCTGACTGGTACACTGTGGATATCTATTGTTCCCCTGGTCACCATTGCATTCTTGCTGCTATATTTTCATAAATACTCCTGGGGAAAATACAAAAAGAAAAAACGGTTTCATATTTGGCTCAACGGCATTGCCGCGGTGATTTTGCTTTTTGTGCCTTTGATATTTCTCACTAACATTAACTTGATGCTTTTCCCGGAGAAGTGGGGAAGTGTGAAGGGGTTCTTTTCCGCCATGTTCCTGGCTAACGTGCTGCCCCGTTACCTGCATTTCCTGTGTGCTTCGTTCGCTGTAACCGGATTATTTTTATTCTGGTACATGAAACGGAAGCGTTATGTTTTTGAAGAGAAATTCAAGGATTTTTCGCGGAACCGGGTATTGAGGAAATGGTATGGTCTTGCCCTGGTGGCTTCGTTAACCCAACTGGTATTGGGTCCCCTCAATTTTTTCACTTTGCCCTGGCAGGCGGTGACCTGGGGATTGGCCTATATACTGCTGGCCGGGGTAGGTTTTGCGCTTCTCGCCATGTTTCTAATGTGGCGGGAATTAAAAGGCCCGGAAGAGAAGTTGGGCAGGTATTTTTATCCTATTGCTATTATACTGAGCATCACGGTATTGTTTATGGGAACCGGCAGGCATGTGTACCGTGCAACGGCGTTGGCCCCTCATAATCATAAGAAAAAAATAGAAAAACTAACCACAACGAAAAATATGGTATCAATGGGAAATACCGTTAAAAAGCATGGTACGATGGCTGACCATGTATGAAAAGTTTTTGGAAGTCCAGAAACCTTTTTTCAAAAAGGTTTTTGGCCGCCGGAGGCTTCGGAGGCAAAATGTATGATTTTATGCCGTATCGACCGCCCAGTGAAGCCAATTCAGCGCTGATTCGTGTGACCCGTGGGTGTCCGTGGAACCGCTGTGTGTTTTGCGGCATGTACAGGGACACCAAATTTGAACTTCGTCTGTACGATGAAATCGCAAATGATATAGAGCAAATAGAGGATTTCTTTCCCGGGTGTGAAACTGTATTTATCGGTGATTCCAACAGCTTGCTGCACAAGGACTTAGTGGAAATTGTAAAACTGATCAAAAAAACGCTGCCGGATGCCAAACGGATTACATCCTATGCGCGGGTGCATACGCTTCATGTGAAAAAGGTTCAGCAGCTAAAGGCGATACGGGAAGCGGGTCTTACCCGTCTTCATGTGGGGCTTGAGTCCGGGGATGAGAAAATTCTTAAACGTATCTCTAAGGGGACAACGCCTGAGATCATGATCGATGGGGGGCGGAAAGCCAAACAGGCGGGATTCGAACTTTGTTTTTATGTGTTATGCGGAATCGGCGGCGATACGCAGTGGCAAACGCATGCGGATGGGACGGCAAAAGTGATTAATGCTGTGAATCCTGATTTTGTGCGGTTACGGACATTGTCGTTGGTGCCCAATGCGCCGCTGTTTGAAACCTGGAAGGAAGGAGAATTTGAACTCATAACACCATTAAACCGTTTAAATGAAACAAAGCGATTAATTGAGCAGCTCGATGTTTCCGGCTGCGAGCTTGCCAGTGATCATGTGACCAACTATTTGTGGGCACCGGAAGGAATCATTTATCAAGGTGTGGATGGGAAACTTCCGCAGGAGAAACAATGGATGCTAGAAATACTTGACGCAACCATTGAAAAAGTAAAAACCAGGGATGATGTGGCGGATGCCAATACGCTGGTGCAGCAGGGATATATTCAAAGGCTTTGATATCAGCAATTCTAATTTTGTCCATTAAAGTACGGGCAAACACAAGGTTTGCCCCTACAAAAGCATGAAAAAGGTCATCAAATGTAGGGGGGAACCTCGTGTTCACCCGGTCAATTCGGTAAAATTAGAATTGCTGGATATTCTTGGGAAAAAAAGGAATAAGGAATGTCTATATATTTGACAATTCCCAACGATTGATATAAACTTAGCACCATGTTGAAAACGAAGCTTATTAGAGTCTATAACTCCTTAATTAATTGGCTGAGTTTCTACAGTGGTCTATATAAAATCCGTAAATGGTTGAACGCCGGTATCGACCGGCCAGAAGCTATTGAAACACTTCCTGAATCCCATCCCCGTGGATTTATTAAAAAATTCAGGAAACGCCGTATCTCCATCGTGGAATCCTATGTGAAAATTATTAGCTTCCTGGGGTCCCAAAAATGCAATGATCGCCTGGCTGCACTGAGATTATTAACAGAACATATCCTGCACTCCAAAGCCCTGAAAATGCCGCTAAATACGGCCCGGGTTCAATTGGCCCTTATGAAAGAAGCAGTAAAAAACAGGGGCAGCAAACGCCTCCAATTGGAACGACTTCGGGATTTTTCCCTTTCATCCTTTGGTGAGCCCAAATTGATTCGAAAATACTTAAATGAACTGAAGATCATCGAAGTACCTGAAACCGGTCAACAACTGAAAGACTTACACATGGGATGGGACTCCCATGTCCACGACAATTCCTCCTATGGGAGAAAAACCCCTACCCAATTAATCATCGATGCCTTTATCAAAGGCATTTCCGAGATCACCATCGTCTACAACACCCTGAGCCATATCGAGATTATTAATGAAGCCATTGAAGCCGGAGGTATCCTGGGAATTACCGTTAAACTGGGATTGGAATTCTCTGTTGGAAATGGAATCAACAAGTCTCATTATATATTCCTGTTTCCCCACTTTAACAATATTAAAGAATTTTCCGATTTCCTGGACAGCAGGAAAAAGGATTTTGAGTTTTTCAGGAAAGGAATAGAACAAAATCAAGAAAATCGCATTCAGTCCATTAAGAATCTCATCCAAAATTTTAATACCACTTATCTCCCAAAGTTAAATGAGGGATTTAAAGAAGACACAATATACTACCTGGAAAAATTGTCCCTCGACGAGATTGATGCGGTTGTCCCTCTCAAACATGCCACCCGCATGCACCTGGGAGAATTGCTTTACAATAAACTCCAACCCGTTCTTTTTAACCGGGTACTATACATGAAATCATTGAAAAAACTGAATGATTCCCAATATAGAAACAACCAGATTGCCGAATGGGAATACCTTAATATTCAAAAAAAATATCAATTAGCCAGGAAAGAGTACCGAAAACTGAACCCGGAAAAACTGCTTTTAAAATATTTTCCCAGGACTTCTGCCTTTGAACCGAAAACCGTTTTCAGCAACTTGAAGGATATCTTTAAAACCAGCCGCCGTCATCAACCAACTTCAGATCAATACAGGTATCATATCAAAATCATACATCCGTTGGAGCTTGGATTTGACAAGGCGGTAAAAGTCATTATCGATAATTATAAATACATCGGGCATGCAGAAATATACAACATGCAGGATAGTGCCCAACGAGACCCCTATGAATTGGAATTATTTACCCGGTTCATTCAACTCTTGAACTCCGGCAGCACAGACCGTGTCAAGACACTGCTGGAAGAAAGCCATGTAGAATATAATGAAAAGCAGTTGCAAGAATGTATTCATTACTGCAGTAAACATCCCATCATACCTTCCTGCGGCAGCGGTTCTACCGGCAGGACCAGCTATATCCCGGGTATGGGATTTATCTTCCGCAAGAACCTGGCAAAAAAACAGGAGACAGACTATCTGAAACAGCATTACGGTGTTCCCCACTTTGTTTCTCAAATGATAGCCAATAATGGCACCATTGATGATGGCAGCGGTGCCAGCGATTTCCCGGAGGAGTACGAAATCATCAGCATGGGAAAATCAAAGGAAATTCCTCCCAGTGAGATCGGGGATGAAAAACGGGTACGGCCCATACCCATCAAACGGGCCTGGCGATACATGAACCCTTTGTTTAAAAAATTTTTTTATGTCCTCATTGGTTTTATCCCGGCTTACTTAACAGTAGGATGGGAATACGGGTTGATCTGGTTTGGCATCACGGCTGTGCGAAATGCGGTTACGGATATTATTTCCGGGAGAGGCTACCGGCCCAGGGAGTGGCATTTTAAAAACATCGATTTTAGAAACCTTTCTCACTCGCTTTTCTGGACAGGTTTTTCCGTTCCGTTATTGGCATTTGTTAAACACCAATTCGATTTGCTGTATCCCTTTCATCCCCAGGGATTTTTATTTGAATTTTCAAAATTTTTCTTTATTTGCATCGTTAATGGGTTATACCTTTATTCCCACAACACCCTCAGGGGGTTTGACAAAACCACTGCCCGGGGTAATTTTTTTAGGAGTGTCCTGGCATGGCCCCTTGCCGCTGTTTTCGCCCCCCTGGGCAACCTGCTCCAGGTGCCCAGCATTGTGCAGGCAAAGTTCTGGTCCGACTTTGTGGCCGGGCTAATCGAAGGGTCTGGTAAATTTCACCAACAGATCAATCTAAGAAAAAGAGACTTAAAAAACTTAATGCCCCACATCCGGTCGGAAAACCTTGAAACATTATACATTGCCATTCTTGACCTGTTGTATTTCTTCCGTAAAGACCCCAGGACCAAAAATTCCTTGAAATATATCCTTTTTAACTCCCCTGGCCTGGTCCAAAAATTACTGGGAATCCTGCGAATAAGACAAATAGAAAAACCAAAAGATTTTCATGATTACTACCAGTTGCGAGAATGGTTTTCGCAAACCACTCATTTTTATCAATTGACTGATTTTATCCTGGAAACCTATAAAAAGAAACAGGTTATTTATCTTACTGATCTGGTATCCGGGACATTCAATGAGTTTTATAGGTGGCTGGTAAAGAATGAACCCAGGAGGTAAGATTTTTGATAAATAAGGTTAAGGTTAAGGCTGAGGTTAAGGGAAAACTTTTCTTCCTTAACCTTAACCTTAACCTCAACCTCAACCTGAGCTTAGCTGAGCTCTTTTTACTTTCGGTCTGGATAATCCATGAATAATGGATAAAAATTACTTTTAAAAATGTGCGTAGTGGGATATAATTTATATCAATAATGAAAGCATTGCTGCGTGGAGAATACAGACATGACAGAAGAAAAGAGCGGAAACAAAAAACAGGACAAAAGCTATCTCAAGATCCTGATGAAAAAAGCCAAAAAGGCGGTCAACCTGGTGATGGGCAATGCGGAAGATTATACCGAAGAAGATGCCGGGGGGGATTTACGGTTCGACCCCGGCATCATGATGAAAATAAATGTGACCTTCGATAAAAACTTCCTGCCCCGGGAAAAGGTGTTAAAACTAAACCTGAGAGGAGCCCGCTTTTTTAGCGAAATTAAAAAAGATATCCGGGAAATAAACGGCGTCTATATCGTTTATCCCCACGTTTATGCATATCAACTGGATACCCGCAAGGCAGAATGGGAGAAAAAACTAATCCATGAATTAAACAACGACTACGGGTTGGAACTGGAAATGATTCGCTTTTTTAACGAAGAAGATGTGTCCCGGCTCTATCAACGATCAGGGATTAATACCATCCGCGACCCTTACCATTTGCAAGAGGGGGAATTATTAGTTATTGCCGGCGGTTTTGCTAACTTTAACACCAAAGGGATTCCCCTTTGCCAAGTCAACGTGGAAGCCTCAACAATACGGGGCAAACGAACAGTGAAAAAAACGTACAACGAAAATTATCTTACCAAGTTCAGCGATATGGCAGGGGCTTATTTTTACGTGGGGGGGGAATGGTATCACAATTTATTTATTCCCGGTTTATTAGACAACGATGAACCCCGTTTTTTTTCTTTTCGCATCGCCGATGACGGTAAAAATCTTTTGTTCTTCAGCGATCCCCACAAACGGGGCATCGATATCCGGGGCAAAGTAAAAACCGAAACCACACCGGACCAGGAAAAAATTATTCATACCATTAATCCCAAATACCTGGAGGGAACCCAAATAAAAGAATTGGTGCTTACGGTTATCTACGATATCGAGGAAAAAGTAGATTCCCTGGACGTGGGTGTGGGAACAGGAGAAACCAGCGGACCCGATGATAAAAATAAAGACAATTTTCCCTTCCTGGAGACTGCCATGATCCTGCTGCCAGCCCCCAACGAGAAAGATATTCCTTCTTATATCATGACCATCGGGAGCGAGAAAAAAGGATTTAATATTTTCGCCTCCAGCACAGATAAGGAAATTTCAATCCTGTCTCCGCTTACAGGGGAAAAAATTTTTAAAAAGAATATTAAAGATGAAATCGACTATTCCATAAAATTCGGCCGTTTGAGTTATTCTATCTCCAACGAATTCATATCCCGGTTCCGCGATAGAGAATTAAAGGCTTATTTTTCCTGGACCCTGAGCAGCAATATGCCGGGCCGGATCCCCCTGGCAGGGGATTTCTATGTGTTGGGCAGAGACCCCTTCGGCAACCTGCCCAAAAAGGAACGGAACAGGATAAAGAATCACCTGGTTAAATTGAACGAAGGTGCCGGTCATTTCTGGAGAATCGGGACATCCCGCAACCATGCCCTTCTTCTCAAAGAAACGCGGGGCAGCTTCCGGGTTTATAACATTTCCCTCAGCTTCCCCGTCTATGTGGTCAAAGAAAAAGACCTGGAAGAACACCGGATATCTCCCTTCAGGATCGATCCGGTGCGGGGTGAGAAAAAAGAAGAAAAATTGGAACTCCTCCTGGCCTGGATCGGGAAGGGGATGACAGATGGCCTGGCATCAGGTTTAAACGAGTACAGCGAGAGCCTTGAACTGGAAAACAACGATTTGATCATTGTGGGCAACCGGGTCTATAAATACATCACCCCCATGGTGATGAAATCACCCCTAAGCAGCAGCGTGCAAATGAGCGTGCTGAGAAAAATTCAAGAAAGCTCCAGTGTCATGACCACTTGAGGTCCCGCGGTTAAATGGAAAACATAATCCAACCGGTTTTCTACATTTCCTGGGCGTTATGGCTGGTTTATTCTTTTATTATCCTGCTGCTGAGTAGGCGGCGCCCACACCCGCAAAAGGTCATCCCGGCCATGACCGGCATGCTTTTGTCCACTATTGCCGTCTTTTCCTTTTTCTTCCTGTTGGTCCGGGATTTTAAATCGGGTTCCATTTTCTTTATTGAAAACTACCAATACAGGGTTGACGGGAAACAGGAGGAAATCATTATCGGGAGTTCCAAAGAGGAGTCGGATATTACCCTGGAAAATCCTGCCGCCGCCAAACGCCACTTGAAAATAATTCTCCATGAAAAAGATTTTAGCGTCCAAAATATCAGTGAAGACAAAAACGTGGATGTCAACGGCAGATACCTGGATCAAACCCTACTCAGGGAAGGAGACGAAATAGAAATCAATGGGAAGAAAAAACTCAAAATAATGAAAATCAACCGCCAGTACCCGATGGGCCGCTCGTTAACGGTTTCGGTTACAGGACAGGGTGAAAAACAAAGGCAGCAAGTTTTGACTGAGATTCACACCCTCCTCAATAAAAGCGTGGGCCTCCCCCTCCCGGATACCCCGCGTACACCGGTTTCTCTTACTTATGAACCCCATACCCGTTTCATGGGTGCCAATATCTACTATGTCATTGTTTTTTTTATGATATTTTTATTATCTTTTGCCATCTATCTCTATTTAAAAAACCGGTTTAACGGTGCATTACTGTTGTTAATGATGGCATCCCTTCCCTTTGGGGCAGGGTTTCTCCCCACTCGTTTGCAAGGGGTAATGGTTTTATTATTCCTGCCCTTTATCGTTTATGTAGAGAGAAAAAGAAAGACCCAATGGAAATGGGGTTCTATCGTGGTGCTGGTTTTGTATGGGGCCGTGTTTTTCCTCCCGGGTCTGCTTCGGTTGGATGGAAATTTTATATTGAGCCGCACCGGTTTTTCGAAGGATGCCCCTGCAAGCGTCCGGGTGAATCGTGGTCAAAACTCGTTCGAGTTATTCGCTGAGCAAAGAAAACTGGTTTACGGCAGGACCCACCGGGTGATCCTGGGACATACGCTTTACAGCTTGTATGTGGACAAAACCGGCGTCGATTTTCCCGTCATCACCCTCAGCCCCCGCGACCCGGAAAAGATCGCTATTTCTCAAAATTACAACGCCATTATCAGCGATTTAAAAGAAGTAAAACCGGGGAACAATTATATTTACCTTAAATTCCCCCATGATTTCCCGCCCATCCCGGCAAACACCATCTCAACCGGGGGAAAAATAACGGTGAAAGATAAATCCGGAAACAGCCTCACCCTGTCGAAAGCCGCCAATAAAAACTACCGTTTCTATTTGTTTGGGCTTATTTTTTTGATTATTGTGCCTTTTTGGGTTTTTTTGATTTTTGCCTCCGGCGGCCAGGGGGGCGCTTTTTATAAAAACTGCCCCCCTGGACCCCCCGCAAAAATTTTTTATATGCGGAAAGGCCATGGTAACACGCGCCAGGCATCCAGTCCCATTGGGACCTTTAATAGTTTTGTCGTTTATAATTTTGTATATTTTATGTTGGCGTTGGGTTATGTGATGTTTGGGGCGTTGGCGCTTTATGATAACAGCTATTTTAAAAATTTTTCCAAATTCCGGAACAGTGCGCTTCCTCTTTTTGTGGTATTGTTTTTGGGGTTTTTGCTCCTTAGTCGTTACAACCGGTTCCTGGTGTTTCTCTACCGGGTATTCAGGCAAAAAATGTATCATATTCCTTTTCTGATTGCCTTAATCCTTGTGCTGGCGGCGAATTACAGCCTGGTTTTTCTTATCTTCGGCGGGGGTTATTTTATTTACGTGTTCGGTTTCCGGCTGAGAAGGGGCATTGCTCATGAATACAAAAATGCCCACAGTTACCCGTTGGACATAAAAAAAATAATCGAAACACCGGTATGCAGTTTCGAGACCAGGGAAAATAAACGGCTGTTTTTCGGTCTTGGCGGCATATTAAATAAGAGGGGCTGGAATTGTCTATTGATTGCGGATCTCTTGTTGTTATTAGCCCTGTTTTTTATTGTTCTTCAATTGTTCCTGGGCGGCGAAGTGGGTGTATCATTCGGGGGATTTTTCTTCCTGCCCATCGAGCTGGGGAAAATCCTCCTGACTATTTACTTTGCCGACTGGATCAGCCGAATTGACAAAGGCATGAAATTCAACGTGCTGTGGGTTTACGGCCTGGTCCTGGTTCCTTTCCTTCTTTTAATCGTTTTCTTGAAGGATTTTGCCCCTTTAATCGTATTCGCCTTTGTTTTCTTCTACCATATCATAAAAATAAAAAAAACCATCCTGTTTAGAGTCTTTCTAATCGGGTCCGGTCTTGTTCTTCTCTGGTTAGCGGCCAGGAGTTTGGGCAATTATACGTTTCCTTTTCGTTTATTTGCTATTATCTTTTCCATCCCTCTCCTGCACATTCTTCTCCGGGTGTGGCATAAAAAAAAGTCTCCCGGGTCCAGCGGCCTTTTTATCGCTAAAAAATTACTCCTCGTCCTGGTTTTGATTTCGCTCCTGGTAGTCGTGAACTATACCGCTTTTACCCGTCACTTGCCGGTTCCCCGGGTGTTGGCGGACCGGGTTAGCACGTGGCTGAATCCCTGGCAGGACTATAATCTTTCCTATCAATACATCAATTCTCTCTGGTTAATGAAGGGAACCGGGACGTTTGGGAGGTCTGCGGATGCATTAACTGCTGCCGCACAGGTGCCCCTCATTGAAAAAGATTTGACTTTTGCCTTAGTTGTCGGCGGGCTGGGAACCGCAGGGGCTGCCTTGCTGTTCCTGACACTGTTCTTAACTGCTGCCGTTGTGTTTCGACAAACCGCTTCTCAATGGCACTGTTATGTACTGGAATTCCTGGCGGTTATTTTTGCCGCACAATTTTTAGTCCCGGCCATGTATGCCGTAGGATTACTACCGCTAATGGGCCAACCCCTGCCTTTCCTCTCCTATTCCAACAACATGCTGCTTCTTTTTGTCCTCCCCTTCTCGTTCCTGATGATAATACTCTCTAATCAACACTCAATGAAAACAATGGGAACAAATGGTCCTAACGAGGTAACACAAAATGGCCGTGCAAATAAAAAGTTTTTGCATTTTAAACTATTCTTTCTTATTGCCGGGGTTATCGTTGTATTGATCTTCTTGCGGCTTTATTCTGTCTCTTATCCCAAGGATGTCGAAGAAAAAACCGACATTGTTTTCCTGGAGGGCTTTCGCGATTACGGGAGTATGTTTAAAATAAACTTAGCCAGTGACCGGTTTTGTTTAACTCCTTTTATCGATCGCCTGAAAGTGGGGGGAAAGGAGATCGCGGCTGAAGTGGAAATTGACAATGAAGATATTATTCTTGTTGAAGACCGCAAGTTTCAATTTAAAGTGTATCCTGCGCGCTGTACGTACAAAGAGGTTTTTTGCCGGCCGCTGCGGCAAATCTTTCCCACCCGGAATACCGTGAAATATATCGGCGGTTGGATTACCCCGGACCGTAGGCAGGTGCTGGCTGACTCCCGGAACCGTGACCTGCTGAAAAAGATAATCGTAGAAATCGGGCCGGAGGAATTGAAAAAGCTGGTGCCGGTTCCTGGGACCGGCAAAAATCCCGCGCTGCTGTTGGAGCTGCGGGGGGACTTGAAGTCTCTGCGGGTGCGGTCTCTTTCCGGGGATATTACCCGGATACGGCACTGGGAGGAGAAAAAAATAGAGAAAAACACCTTTATCTCTATTGTTGCCGGGGATATTCTAAAATTTGACCCTGCCGGTCCCGGTTCGGATGCTGCCGCTGGTCTTTATTTGAAGTTTGATTTCCGGAGCTTCGAGGGTGCCCGGGGGTTTTCCATCTCCCACAAGCAAAAGGATGATTCTCCCTTCGCGCAGAAACCGGAAAGTGCTGTTCTCAAATCCCTTAATACTGATATAACCTATGGTATCAGTCTCAAAACCGGTACTCTTTTTATAGGGGAATCGGGATTATTTTCTTTCAATCTCAAACCCGCGGACCTTTTGAACAAGCTTTATATTCCTGATAAAATGCCGCATTTGCAGCAGAAGCATGCGCGCCGTCCCGGTTTTAAAACAATAAAAACCCCGCGAAAACCAGCGATTTTCGATGCCGGACAAAACATCCTGGCCTTCACTTCTGAAATCAACGGGAATTACCGCAGGTTTTATTCATCGGAGGTATCCCCGGACCTTCTCTACTTGTTGGGCAGCAAAAGCGAGGAAACCTGGGGATTGGAGCAGATTTTTTCCCGGTTGTACCGGGAAAACCGTATTTCCGATATTCGACTGACCGTTAACCTGGAGTGGCAGAAGATTGCATTGGCAGCCATGCGGGATATGTTGTTGAAGAACCGGGAGAAGGAAATAAACAATCCCTTATACAAAAAACTAAAAAAAGAGCTTGAAGCAGTGGAAACCCAATTGGCCCAATACCGTGAACAAATGGCAATGCCGGACAAATATTCCTCCACTGAGGTAAAGGAAAAAATCCGTGTCCTGGAGAACCGGGTTAAAGAAATCAAACAAGAAATCCACCTGGAGAAGAACCGGCTTTACGAAGCGGCCGTGGTGCTCATGGACCCGAAGGGTCGAATCCTGGCTAGTGCGTCCTATCCATATGATGAAGAAGCCCTGCTGGAGCTGAACCCGGAAATTCCTAAACCTTACCGCCGGGATGCGAATCCTCATTTAAACCGGGCCTGGCAGTGGAAATACAACCCCGGGTCTACGGCCAAAATCCTTGATTCCATTGCTTTTCTTTATTCCCGTGATCGCTTCCCTTATCTCAAGCGGCTGCTCACCACCGGCAGTGCCTTTACTAATTTCCCCCGCACCGACCTCAAAGGAAACTTTATGCTAAACGGCAAAGAGATAAACTTTCACCTGAGAAATTTCGAGGATCATGCCGTGCCCCCGGGATTTTGTTCGTTAACCAATGCTCTTACTCACTCGTACAACACCTATTTTTCTTATCTTGCCCTTCACAGTTACAGTATCCTGATGGATGACAGCCGGGTATACCCTTCAAGGCGTGCTTTTATCAAAAAATCCGCCATCCCAATGGAGCGAATGTACCGGGAATACCCCATTTTAGAACTTGCCGAACACTTTTTCATGAATCGAAAAATCAACCTCCTGGACAATTTCCGGGACAGTGAAATCCATGCCGGACTGCGTAGGATGCCTAATGATGCGTTCATTGCTATCGAATCTGTTTTCCCGGTCAATGCGTATACTATCGCAGACATTGCCCATTATGCCATCGGCCAGGGAGATTACCAGGTTACTGCCCTGCAAAATGCAATGGTGATTTCTACTATCCTGAACGACGGTGTTCTTTATTTGCCTTCCGTGGTTCAATCCGTAACGTTAAGACAGGGGGATAACCGGCCGGGTAAAATCATAGCCCCGGACCCGAGTAAAAGCAAAGTCCGGTTATATCCTGCTGCTATTGCCGGTGAGATAAAGGAGGCCATGCATGCGGTGGTGCTTCGTGGGACTGCCTGGGGTGTTTTTGGTGACCTGGTAAGGGTCAAGGGTCGCAAGTTTTATGCCAAGACCGGGACGGCGGAGACCGGGTTTACCAAGGACAATTCGTTGTTCACTGGTTTTGTTTGTTTTCGTAATAACGCGCATGTTATTTTTTCAGTTATTGTGCCCCGTTCGGGATTGGGTGCGCGAGTAGCCGGCAAGTTGACGGCGCAGATCATACGGGGAATCATCGAGTATGAAGCCCGGAAGGGGAATATGCTTTAGTTTTTAGCCACGAAGGAACACGAAGAGACACGAAGAGGAGAAGAAAAGAAAATGACACCAATGGGAAATAATGCTGAGAAGCGTGGTACGATGTTTGACCGTGTATGAAAAGCTTTTGCGGGGGTCCAGGGGGCAGTTTTCTCGAAAAGAGCCCCCTGGCCGTCGGAGACAAAAAAAAGTTCTGATAGAGTTTTATAGGAGTTCAGGATGGGCAGGCAGAAAGTTTTATGATTTTTTTTCTATTTTCTGCCCATCCTGTAGATAAAAATAGGGGGTTAGTAGATCCGCACGGAGGGCATCAGTTTTTTCAGAGTGCCCGTGCGGTACGAGAGAAAAACGGGAAAGACAAAAAATTATCCATCTGCTGGAAGGCTAAATTCACGTGCACGAGCGCCTCACGCACCTGGTTGAAAAGGAAAATCACCTGCACGAAAGAGTTATAAAGTATTGCCGATTTCTTGCCAGACCCCTTTTTCCTTTACTTTCTCTGTGCAGAGAAAATTATTAGAATAAATTGTATTGCCGGATTATCGTGGCAAACTTCTTATCTTTTCCTGCATATTCTTTTAAAGCAGCGATCATTTGATCGTAGTTATCACGGTTATCTTTTATTCGTTTATCCAGTTCCGAAACCTTTGTCTCAAAAGGCCGGATCATGGTCTTCCTGTCCCATAAAGCAAAACCGATGGTTGCCGCAGTCATGGCACCAAAAATCGCAGCCAGTATCCACACGAATGACATGAATTGCTCAAACCGTTTGTCTACTTGCTCAAATCGTTTATTCATGTCTTCGCGCAGTTCCGCAAACCGTTTGTCAATTTGCTCGAACCGTTTGTCAACTTGTTCGAACCGTTTGTCAATTTGCTCGAACCGTTTGTCCATCTCGATGATCCTGGTTCTTAATTCGATTAAAAACTCACGGTCTGTCCGGGGAGATACGGTTTGTCCCCGGATACCGGTGGTGCAAATCGTCAGAACAAATAATATCACCAGGGCAGGTATGGGCTTCCTTGTCATTTTTTGCATGCATTAATAATAGCTGAAACACTCTTCTTTGTCAACCATTATCTGTTGTAATTACAATAATCCGGAAAAGTAAAAAAGTAAAACACCGGCGTCATCAATTTAATAACCTACGGCAACGCCATTAAGATTCAGGGGTACACCGCCTTTGAGCTTCCCGGTTTTTGGATCGATTTTGATTCCCACCCAGCCCCCTAATTGGAGCCATTGCTTTTCCGCGGGGAGAACCTTTATTTCCTGGCCCATGGCCCGTACTGCTTTGAGGATTTCTTCGGCAAATTAGCCTTCTCCTACCGTCTGTTTGTTGTATTCAGAGGGATGCAATGCCGGGGTTAAGAAGCATGGCATCTCTACTGCTTTTTGTGGGGCCATATTAAAATCAAGGACATTGAAGATACATTGCATCGTGGCTTCATGAATAGAGCCTATGCAGCTTGTAGCTAAAAAAGGCTTTTGTTTTTTTAAGACAATCACCTGGTTGCCGCCAAGAGAAAGCCGGGACCCCGGTCCCACATCAGCTATAAACGCTTGCACAAATGAACCGGTATCAGCAACAGACACCCCATCCACAGTAAGGCCAAACCCATAATACTGACAGTTAATGGTATGGACAATGGCTGCCATATTACCCTCTTTATCCACCGCTGCCACACAATCGGAATGACTGGACTCTTTCCTGGCCGCGGCTTTCTTTTTAATAACCTTCTCCATTTCCTTAAAGAATTTTTCAGCTTCGGCTGAGCCCTTTTTTGCAGCTAAGTAAACTTCCTGCTGGAAATCTTTCCAGGAAGGTTCCTGCATTTTTTTCCAGAACAATTGGGCTGTTTGCTTGCTTATCAAAGGCTGGTGTGAAAAGTCATTCATACCGAAATACTTGTTGAAAATAGCGAGGAGGTCTCTATATCCCAGCTCAGTATCTAAAAATAATCCGGTCAGCCGGCTGATCTGGATGAATTGGTATAATGCTTTGGCAGACTGAGTGTAATGACCGTATTTCTTCAAATTGGCCAGTTCCAGCAGGTTAAATGCCGCAATCAAGGAAGCACCCTCTGTGCCGGGAGGTCCCGGGGAATAGATATCATATTCCCAGTAAGTGGTATGGACGGGTTCTGACCATAAAACCTTGTAGTCCTCAAGGTCTTTAAGGGTCATTTTGCCCCCTTGCTGGCGCACTGCCCGGACAAACTTTTTTGCCCACTCTCCCCGGTACATATAATCTGCTCCTTCTTTAGCCACTCGTCTCAGAGTTTCAGCCACCTGGGGTTGTTTTAAGAGGTCTCCTTCTTTGACGAGTTCTCCATTTTCTTTGGTGAAGATCTTTTTTGTTTCAGGGAAACGTGTGATTACTTCTTCACGGGCTTTTATTCTCACCGCCAACGCTTTGTCAATAATAAAACCCTTTTCCGCAAAGTAGATAGCGGGCTCGAAGAGTGAGCTAAAGGGGAGTTTGCCGAACCGTTGGTGTGCGGCCTGGACCCCGGCAATAAACCCGGGCACCAGGACCTGCCTGCCGCTGGGGGTCCCGGAAAACGGGATAGACATCGGGTCTGTCTCCTCTTTTACAGTATTCCATCCCGCATGCATTGAATGAATTTTACCGGTCTTAGCATCATAGTACAACAAGAATATGATTCCCGAGTAACTGACATTGGAACCGGCCAGCAGGCAAACCTGGGCAAGAGCCGTGGTCAAGGCAGCATCGGCCGCACTCCCTCCCTTTTTGAGTGCTTCCACCCCGGAACGAATAGCCAACGGGCCAAAGGCCCCTACAACCATTCCTTTACCAGCCTCGACAGGAGGCTTAGGAACATTGGTTACCAGGTTAAGCTGTGCATATTTTTCCAGCTCACCTTTAGGCCAAGCGGGGGGTGAAAGGTCCGGGGGACCGGCTGATTCCTTCGAGCACTCCCAGGGTAAAAATACTAAAAACACTATTATTACTAACAGCAAGAAAAATTTTTTCATCATGGTTATCCTCCTTTACGAGTATCCAATTAAATTCCATTATACCATATGAAAGCTTGGTCGGTGTTTGAAAAGTTGAATTTATTAAGGAAAAAAACGGAACAGACAAAAAATAAGCCATGGTCACTGCACTGACACAAAACAGTCATTTTATGTCAGTCCATTGACAAAAATCAGATTTTGCAAATTAAAACTACGGTGGTTTTACCCATCCGTACGGGAAGTTTTATCAATTTCCACAGAGGTTTGCCCCTCTTCCTACGTAACATTATTACCTTCCTACGCAATTTTTACCACTTGCCCACATAATTTTTACCACCTTCCCTCGTGGGTTTGCCCCCTTTCTACGGGAATTTAATTCCTTCTCACAGCGTTTTAACTACATTCGTACGGGGTTACGATCATTTTCGTGCGCAATTTGACAAACTTCCTACGGAATTTTGATTATTTTCCTATGTGATTTTGATATATTTCCTATGGGTCTATGACCCCTCTCCTACGGGTCAGTGACCTGTTCCTACTGGATAGAATACCTGACCACAACCCGAACGAGCCGGAGCCAAAAAGGCTATATATTCACTGCGGAGCACGCTGAGAACTCAGAGAGGTCATTTTTTATTAGAAAATTATTCCTCCGCGATCTCCGCGCTCTCTGCGGTGAAAAAATATTCTGCCAGAAAATGGCAAGATTTTACGATTAGGTAACCAATTTTCTGGCCAGGAGCGCCGGGCACCTTTCTGCCTTCCTATAATCAATAAGCCTGAACCCTATACTTAATCAAGAAGCCTCGGGAATATCGTAGGGTAACTGGAAATTCCCGGCAACCACTCCCGGAACTGTAATATCTTCATCCAATGATTCCCAACGTAAGGCATAACCATTTAAACGAAGAATCACTTCTTTTAATTGTTCATTTGTTGCATTTTTCAAAATCTTAAAGCGATCAGCAGGGAAGCCGATTATTCGACCGTCAGTCAGTTCAATGAAAATAAGTCTGCCTTCCGCCCAGGCTCTTATTGCAGTTGGTTCGGTGTTAATTGGCTTTTCAAATTTCCTGGAATTCATAATATCTTTCCTTTAAAAGTTCACAGTGTTGGAAGACTAACTTTTCAATTTTTCGTATAACATGGGGTGAAAGCCCTTTATTTGCTGAGAATATAAGATAACATATATGAAAAAAGAATTCAAGAGAGGATTTGTGTTTCGCAATAAGAGTAGGCACTTACAGTGCGGTAACAAACCAACATGTTTTACATATTGCATGTCCCACCAGAGATGGCATTTGTTTCAAGCGTAGTCTTGAAACAAACGTAGAAACTAATGGGGCAGGCAAAGAAAATTATTAGAAAAGCTTGCTCGGTGTTTGAAAAGTTGAATTTATTAAGGGAAAAAACGGAACAGACAAAAAATAAACCATGGTCACCACACTGACACAAAAACGCTATTTTATGTCAGTCCATTGACAAAAAACGGATTTTTATTATCCCAAACGAGTTGTGTTTTTTCTAAAAGTGTGCTAAATATATTCTTCCGGTAAAACCAGTGATAGATTAGAGGAGTCATTAAATGGAAAAGATAAATAGAAGCATGAAAAATATGGAAAAAGAGATTCAAGAAAAATCAGACAAAGAACTAAAAAAAATCCGCGATATGTACATCGAAATAATCCGGAAACTCTTTGTAAAAGACAGCGATGGAAGACAAAGATCCATTTATAACCGGAAAATTGAAAAGGTGGGTGACAAAAAGTTCGGATTGAGAAGCCAAAACTTTGTGCATGCTGCTCTGGAACAATTAAGAACTCATTTCAAAGAATTACGCCTCAGCCCTAAAGGCAGCCGGTGGATAGAATACCTGATCCCAATTTTTTCCTTGACACTCCTCCTTATATCCAATTCTTTTTATGATACTAAAATGTCTGGATAGCATCGATAAGTATCTCTACAAGCCGGTCGACTCCATCCATTAGTTTATTCATAGGAAAATTCTTAGAGCTGAATGGGTCTACTTCATAGAGTTTGGCATCGGAAACCACAAGAATGGAACAAGCCTTGATTCCAAATTTCTGAGAAATCATATACAATGCGCTTGTTTCCATATCGAGCGCTTCATTATCAATTGCCCACTTTTGTAGCAATTCCGTAGTTTGTGCAAAAAGTACGTCTACACTGCGAATCTTACCCACATGGAGTTTTAAATCGTATTTCTCAGTTATTTTCTTTCCTTTATCTTCAAGGACTCTCAAAAGTACATGATCGGAATAAAGCATCTCTGGAGTCGTATAGTATTTAGAAATCCCATCATCCGGGATTGCTGATTTAACTAAGAAGATATCTCCCACCTCAATCTCTTTTCTAAGGCTCCCACAAAAATCTGCACGAATTATATTCTTTGCCCCAGCATGTGCTAAAGCAGTAACAAATATCTCTGTAGAAGGTGCTCCCATACCAGCATTAACGAGTGAGACCCATTTTTTCCCATATCTTACCCTGTAAGTCAATCCAATCTCTTTTCTCCTATTTGCTGCCTTCAATAACCTTCTCTGCATTTCTACTGTTGCCGGAAGTAAGACGATATCTTCAACGCTCTTTGTCTTAAGAATCATAAACGCTATTCTTTGACCTTTAGGCATTCTATCCATATAGAGTCGCCCCATTTCACCAAGCAATCTGTTTTTAAAAGACATTACTCGCTCCTAATTTTAGTCCTGTGGTATAATATAGATAATATGGATTTATTATAACTTTTATTTCTCTTTACCTTTTTTCGGGGCATAATTACAGCCAGGATCGGCGGCAAGATAGTCGCCTACATACCCATATGCTCTGGCTCTGCATCCACCACATACCTCCATATACTCACATATTTTACACTTTCCCTTAATATCCTGATTTCTTATATTCTTCATAACTTCCGAATTGTGCCACAGCTCAGTAAAACCCTCTTTTAAAATGTTTCCAACGCTTATTAACAAAAAGGGACAGGGAAGAAGATTGCCTTCGGGAGATACACCACAAAAAAGTGCGGCTGCAGGGCATCCTCGCATAAATTTACCCATCAGCCGGATTCGCATATGGTCAAGAATAGCACCTTCCTCTTTAGAGAGTTCCAGCATAATCCTCAGCCAGGGCGCTGCATCACAAATGGTCACCTCCATAACATCCCTTAGGTCTTTTGACCTTTTATAATAAACTTTCAGCAGTTCCTCTCGTTCTACGGGACTAATATCATTATTCTTCATTGCCCGTCCATAGGGAATTATATCACGCAATACCACCCTGGCAACACCGAATTTCAATCCCAAATCAATAAAATTATTCACTTCACGAAAATTATCTCTTTGGATAGTCATGCATAGAAGTATAGAAAGCCCTAATCTTTGAGCTTCAGCAAGATTGCTCATGATCAGATCATAACCATCAGTCTGTCTAATTCGGTTATAAGTTTCCTCAGTTGCACCATCTAAACTAATACCCAACCTTCTTATTCCCAATGTCTTAAGATCTTCTAGAATCTTTGTGTTTAACAAAGCACCGTTAGTCATGATAATAGGTTCCATCCCACTCGCTTTCACATGTCCCACTAACTCGAGGAAGTCCTCCCGAACAAGCGGTTCACCACCGCTAAATGTTAATCCTCGGACTCCTGCATCTGCCAGTATACTGATTAGTTGTTTCGCATCTCTTGTGGGTAGTTCCTCCGATTGGCTCTCAGGAGATCCTTCAATATAGCAGTGTGAACAGCGAAAGTTACATTTATACGTCAGAATCCAAACAGCCATTAACGGGACGGGATAATTTTTTTTCTTTAAGGCTCGTACTTGTCTCATTAGTTTTATGGCACTTAGGGGGATCTTTATTCCAGGTCTCATAAGCCCTACCATATCGTCAAGATATAATTCTTTCATGTCTGATACTCCTTACTCCTCTCTAATGTCTCTGTGAAATCATCCACTTTAACCACTGATTCCCAATATCACGTCTTTCCGTATAGCATTTAACACTTCTCTAAAGCTATTTTAGCAGCCCCGAATGCACATACTAATTGCGGATCAGGATGAATGATCGGCTTCATCTTAAACTGACGCTCTATCATTTTGATTACCAGACTGTTCCTGGCGACCCCTCCACTGAACATTAAGGGAGCTTTAATCCCAACTTGTTTGAGCATTGGCGTTATCCTTCTTATTACTGCCAAATGGACACCCGCGATTATATCTTCCAATGGCTGATTTTGTGAAAGTTTCGTAATTACTTCCGATTCTGCAAAAACGGTACAGGTTGTATCAATTGTAATAGGATTCTTGAAAGTTAATCCCTTTTCAATCATTTCTTTTAAAGGCAAACCTAAAACTCGAGCCATATTTTCCAGGAACCTGCCTGTACCCGCTGCACACATGTCATTCATCTTAAAGTTGACCATTTCACCATTATTTCCTACAGTGATAGCTTTACTATCCTGGCCGCCGATGTCTAAAATGGTCTTGATTTTATTATGTAAATGAAACCCACCGAAAGAAGTAGTGATTATCTCAGGAATTGCTTCGTTTTTCCAGTTGACACTGTTTCGACCGTATCCGGTGGTCACAATATACTCTACATCTTCCCTGCAAAATCCTGCTTGATCTAACGATGCAAGCAATACCTTCTCTGCTACCTGCTTCATATTCGGACCTGTGGGCTCAAGGGATTTCCCGATTATTTTGCCCTTCTTATTCAAAATTACAGCTTTTGTAGTGGTTGAACCAATATCAATTCCTGCAACTACCATTTCTCTTGCCTTCTTTTTACCGAGCTATTCCTTATTGCCAGGTTGATGCCTTTTTCCTCCCATTATTTACTCTCAGGGTTTGAATGAATGGTTCGATCCGGTTTTTGAGTTGTTCAACTTGCTCTGACTCGGGATCACCTGTTCGCTCTATAGATGTGAAGGGTATCCCGAGCTTCTCAAACACCTCTTGAAGTTTCTTGACCTCAGCACCGAAAATCTTGCAAGTTCTCAAATTGATGTAGATTACACCATCTACATTTGCGCCCAACGCTGCTGAAATACACTGGTCTATCCTTCTCTGGTTAGGAGTCTGGCATGCACAATTAATTACATTCGCATAATGGTTAGCAATTTGCCTTAGGGGGTCCTCAGCATAAGGAATAGTTGCCCAGAATGATCTAATCCCGGCACAGAAGTCCTCAGCAACAGGAGCCCCACCCAGTTCTTCTATCAGTTTTATTATAAATGGCTCATGAACTGTACCTGGCATCTGGGGATGATCGTGTAATGTAGGTCCTGTCAATAACAGCCTGGGAGCTTCCGAGGGATATACATTAATACCATTTCTTTTACGTTGTTTTAATTCTACATTTAACTCTTCTAAGGAATCGATGAGTTTCTGGCTATCTAACACAAATTGGAGATCAGCAACCAATGATGCCTGACTGCTTTTTATGGGAATCGGATCAGTTCTCCGTATTTCCAGGATTTCACGCAAAAGAGACCTCAAGCGATTCTCCCTCTTAATTTCTCTCTCCAAGTCATCATTGCTGATTTTTTTCTCGGTTACTTCCTCAACGAGCTTCATCAATATCTTAACTTCTGTAAACCAATTTTCCATATCATCCTCATTATCCAGTCTCCGAGGTAGATTCATCACATGAAGCGGCGGAAACTCCGGGTCTACCCTGGGAAGCATAGTCACCACTTTTATCAATGGAGCGCATGTGGTTATGCCGATTACTTGAGATATTTTAGGATGGGGATCTGCCAACCCTGTCATAAAATTCCACCTACATAAGGTACAAAATTCCTCGCTGGAATGGGGTATATGCTTCTCTGCTGCCTCAAGCTGATCTTCCTTACAACCATATAATTTAGCCAACCATGGCAGCTCCACGTGTGCGGCACCTGATGCAGTTACAACTTCTTTGGGAACGAAAAGACAGTGGTAAGAGAAAATGTGGGTTCCATTATTGCTAAACTCAATTAGCTCTTGTTTTCTCTCGTCAAATAATGCTAACAACTTGTCGTAGCCTCTTATGTCACTCATATTCTATACCTCCTATCCTACCTATTTGTTATTTACTACGGGGCTGCCTGTTCATCGTGTATAAAAATGATTCAATACGTGTACGCAATTGCTCCATCTCCGATTTCTCTCCGCTAATCTGTATATGCTGAAAGGATATTCCTCTTTCTCTTAATGCTTCCTCGCTGGCTTTTGATTCGGCTAAGAAGACTCTACACCCTTTATAATTGAAGTATAGAGCATATTTTGCTTTAAATAGCAAGGCTAATTCGAGGTTCTCCTTCACTCTTCGATCAGTATTAGGAATCATATATGCACCCAGAGGACATTCGTAATAATGATTCGCAAGCATCTCAATCAAATCTCCATCGTATTTTGATGGCTCCGGCATACTGTTTGATATAATCTCCCGCCAGGGTTCCTCGATAACTTTCACATTGAAGCTTTCTACAAACTCCACTATATCCTGCCCACAGAAAGTATCTCCTAAGACTCCTGGTGGCTCCTCTACAAATGGGGCTCCCAATAAAAGTACAATCGGTAGTCCGTTACCTGCTGGACTTTCAAGAGGGTTATCAGCTATATAAGCTAATGTCTTATCTAAAAGTTGCTCATAGCTTTCCTGGTCCATCAGGTAGTGAAGTTGAAGAAGCATGTGTAAATCTGAAGATTTCAATGGAAAATCAAGCTTAGTTCTCATCATGCATAGGTCAATCAGCTTCTTCTTGATTCGTTTTTCTGTTAAGATTGCATTCTTCAATTTTTCTGCACCTATTTCACTACCAGTGAGATCTTGTAAACTTTGTTTGATCTTATGTATCTCATTATACCACAGCTTCATTGAATTGTCGCTCTTCCATCTGGGTAAATTGACATAATGAATAGGATATACCCTATCAAGATACTCGGACATCTTTGTAACCGGGTCACAGGTATATACTAAATAGAACCTGTCAATCTGAGGTTTGGGTTCTTTCAGTTGAAGAGCAAAATTAAACCTGCTGTAAGCACAAAAGTCCTTGGGGAAATATAGATCCGGTACCTGAGATTCAGCATATTCATCAGGAACACCGTAAAGATGAACTAACCATTCCCAGCTCAGGTACTCAGAGCCGGAAGCTGCCAAAATTTCTAATGGCACATAGTGTGTTATGTAAGTTATCACAAGAGAACCAGCTGTTGATTTATTTAACAACGATTCTCGTCTTTCTTTAACTACTTCATCTAATTTCTCTTTAAAAGTCATTTTTATTACTTTGTATTTGGTGGGTAGGAAATCCTCTTTTCAACTAACGCCCTGACTATTTACTACTAAATTCGCCGAAACTAGCCTGGACCTTCCTATTGAGGTCTCGACAAAGACCTTTCATCAAACTTTTGAATGCATTATCAACGTTGATCAGAAAAAAGCCCTTTATATGTTACTCCTCCTTAATGCTACTTCAACTCAATTATTTCCGTCATAGAGATTGAAGCGGATTTCATGCTCTTGGGGCCTTTATCTCCAACTCGATCATCTTTGATAAATACGAACTCCCATCCACCTTTCTTTTCCGGAGTTTGCCACGAACCTTTGTCATATCCGATAACCGTAAAAGAACCAAGCTCAGGCATAGTACCAGAAATACGGACACTATAGGACTCACCTTTATCTATCGCGTCTCTGACATCTCCCTGAACAAAAGGTTTTCCAGGTTTTGATGCATATTTACCCTTTTTTCTCTTACGCTTATCGTCATCGAATTTACCCTTGAAAACCGGCTCCTTCTTTCCTTTTTTTGTCATTTCAGATAAGTATTTTTCGACAAAATGCCAATTACCATTGATTGTCTTTTTCTGCCAATTGCTTTTTTTAGGTACTTGAATTTTCCCAAGTTTTTTTTCATCAATTTTAGAACCTGTAAGCAAGTTGATTAGTACGGTCTTGCCTCCACCTTGATATTTCCCAAAGAAATTTAATCCTGGAAAATAAATTAACCGAGTTAGCTCTACTTTTGCTGTCCCAAGATAGCCAGCCGCATTCTTCTTCCCAACGTCAAGCACCTCTTTCAAAGAACCGCCTCTGTAACCTCCGATAACCGGATTTTGATCTTTATTAGCGCTTGCGAAGACCACACCATCTGAGAATTGAAACGCGTAAACAGCTAATTTCCCCTTTAAGTCGTAAAATTTTTCTGTTTTTTGTACCTCGATGCTTTGACCCGGCCATTCATTAACCTCAATGCCCATCTTAACGAAAAGTTTAGCCGCCATTTTAACGGTCCCCTCAATATTTCCCCCCGCGTAACCTGTTACAACAAACAGGCTAGCCAGGAAGAAAACTACCGTGATTACTCTCATAAAGTTTTCTTTATGCATGTTAACCTCCTATAAAAGTCTAAGTCCTCCTTAAAGATGATATATATAATATATTTATATGTAAATGTCAAGGGAAATTTTTTTTTTGTCTTTTTCCCATATTGTGTGATCAGAGACAATTATTTTTTCCCCTGGCGAGACTCAATGAATTTGCCTCCGAAGAACGGCATGCTCTTGACTTCAGATAAGTATTTTTCGACAAAATGCCAATTAGCATTAATTATCTTCCTCTGCCTTTGGTTCTTTTCAGGAACTCGAACTTTCCGTAATTTTTCTTCACTAAAGCTGGAACCTGTAATCAAGTTTATTAGTATAGTGCTGCCTCCCCCTCGATACTTCCCAAAAAAGTTAAACCCTGTCAGCACGTCTAAGCTTACATCTGGCCATTCATTATTCGAAGCACACGTCGAAACAAAAAGTTTAGAAGCTAATACGGCGGTCTTAGCAATTTTAGGATTTTCTGCAGCCGTCCCAACTCCTTTCGCGTAACCTGTTAAAACAACCAGGCTAACTAGAAAAAAAACTTGCATATTTACCACCGTAAGTACTCTCATGAATTTTTTTTTATTCGTACTACCCTCCTAAAAATTTGTGTCCTCCTCTGAAGAATAATATAATACACTTTTATAAGATTAATGTCAAAAAAAAATTTTTTTTGTATTTTCTCTTCCTTTTTATTATATCAAAAGTTAAAAATCCCATTTTTTTCGGTACTCCCTTATATTACCATCAATGGGTTATGTCCCGATTGATGAAAGTTTACCATCAGTAGGCCGCACATTAACGGTCTTCTTTTTTCCATCAAGGAAACGATATCTTGTCCTTAAACAAATTCGTACTATTCCCAACATAATCGGCACTTCGATCAGGGGAACAACAACAGTTGCCAGGACAGGATTCGAATTTATCCCGAACATGAGTACAGCAGTTGCAATTCCTAACTCGAAATGGTTACTGGCGGCTATTATTGAAGCCGGGGCAGCATATTCATATTTTATCTTTAGCTTTTTCATTACGATGTACGCTAAGGAAAATATGATAAAGAACTCAAGAAGGATAGGCGTTGCGATAATCAATATTGTGGCTGGCATCTCGATAATCAATTCTCCCTTTGAACTAAAAATGACAATTAATGTGATTAAAAGCGCAACAGAAGAGAAATTTTTCATAACCGGGATGAATTTTCCATTGTACCACTCCTTTCCTTTTTTATTTAACAGAACTTTTCTCGTAATATAACCGGTAATCAACGAAATTCCGACATACATAAAAACACATATTGCAATTGTCATAAAGGGTACATGAATATCGGCTTTTCCTAACAGAAAGTTTGCTATCGGTGCATAAATTATCAGAATGAGAATGACATTGAGCGCAGTTAGCAATAAAGTAACGCCCAGGTCTCCACGTGCCAGGTATGACCAGAGTAATACCATTGCTGTACACGGGGCAATTCCCACTAATATAATTCCTGCCATATATTCGGAAGAAACGGCTGCTGGGAAATACGATGCGAATACTTTCTTTAAGAAAAACCACGCCAGGAAAAACATAACCGCCGGTTCAACGATCCAGGCGATGAAACTTGACGTAAAAACCAATTTCGAAAATTTAAATATATTTTTAATACTACTAAAATCTACCTGGAGTATGATTGGAAACATCATAAAAAACAGGCATACCGCGATTGGTATTGAGACGATGTCTGCGATTTGCATCGAATCCATAGCTTTGACCAAGTTTGGGAAAATTTTTCCTACAATAACTCCAATTACGACAAATATGAAGATGACGAGTGGTAGGGTTCTCTCCAGTCTACCAATTTCGGTCATCTGCCTGATCCAATCAAATTGACGCTGATTAATCAATCCCCTATCCAGAAGAATTTCTTCCAATGAAACGCTAGAATTTTCTTTTTGCGTCATGATGGCAGCATTAAGGTCCCTCTCCCTGACAATGTTTTTTGCTGTGAGCACCTTTTTTAGGTGTTCGACACGTTTTTCTTTTTTGTTCATAAGAGCCCCCTTTTTATTTTACTGTTCAAATAATAATCTTTTGTTGCGCTTCCTCTAATTTTTTAGCTTTACTTCCTCCTGGATAATAGCTGTAATCATATTTTTAAAAGATCATAATTTTTGCTTCCTAAATTATGTAAAACTGCCTGTTGTATATACCCGATATCCTCAGCTCTCTTTCCTAATAATTTTTTTTCTCCTAAATCATTTAGTAATTTTAGCCCATAAGCATCGAGCGACAAAGGATCTTTACCGGCAAACATAATACCCAATTTAGCTCTATGTCCTCCATGTCTGATTTCGTTGCCATTTAACATAACTTCTAATGCATCAATGATATATAAATCGGTTTTTACAATAGAATTTATTCCTGCAATATATTTATGAATCGAACCGACGCCCATATGAGCTTTAAACCTCTGCCATTTACATAAATATCCAAATTGATTTTTTAAAGCACATGATATTCCGATATGTTTTAAATAGTGAGTCTTTAATAAAGGTAAAGAAATGATATAGTCACAGGCAAAAGGAATATTCGACATTTTTAATTTATGTCTTCCCCTGTTATCAATTCTAATACTCATCTCTTCCTCATAAAAGTTCATAAAATTAACATTATGTTTATCACAAATATCTTTTAATATATGAGATCTCATTACTTTTTTTGAACTGACGTCAATAGCGGGGCCATCGCCAACTATTACCTCACAACCAAATTTAGATAAAAATGAAAGAACGACTTCAAGGGTATCGACGTGCGTTGTGGTAGGATATTTCTCTGAAGATACAATATTCGGTTTAATTAAAACTCGCTTTCTTCCTTGGATTTCATCCTTGAATATCTCCAGAACTTTCTCAACGAAAGGCCTTCTTTCTCCTGTCTTCCTGTAGTAAATCTTCATATATTTACTTCTCCCGTTAAATAATTATAATATATTTTTTCATGCGTACTGCTCAAAAGGTTGAATGATAAGTCGTTAAAAGCAGTGATAAATCAGTCATCTTTTATTTTTTTCATTAATTTATCATATTCTTCTTCGCTAATCTCACCTTTAGCCAACCTGGTCTTTAGAATATCAATGGGATTTTGAGTATCGTCCTGCTTCCAGTCCCGCCACCAATTCCAATCGCACATCCTTGAACCCCTGGAGCCCCATCTATTTCTAATACAATGAAATATGAATAGGATAAACATAAACACCATGAAAATGATACAAAAGATAATCCATGGTGAATTGCCAGGAAAATGTCGGGAAAATCCTTCGTTGGATTCGGCATTTCCTTTCCAACCGGATGAAAAAAAAATCATAAAAAACATCATGATCATACAAAAGATTGGCAATATTATCATGAAAGGAAATTTATTTCTGTTTCTCATTGTTAATACCTCCTCTTATTTTCTTTTTTCTTTCTGTTTTTTTTCACACTACTTGATTGCTCGGCTGATCGTAGCATAATGCAATCCTAAATAATATAAAACATCAATTTTCTGATTTGTGCAGGCTTCCGCCCTTGCCTAAATTTTTCGGTACAAGCCCGCGCCTCTCTATTGCTTTCAATTCCCACTCAAACTCCACAAACTGAGTTTCACAATTTCTTTCCTTTTGGAAATCTTCATATAACATATCTGAGAAAAAAAATCAAGAGGATTAATTTTTAATCCCCCATTTTTTTCTCATGCTGCCTACTCTAACCATATGTAGTCAAGCATATTATCCATAGACAAATTTCTAAATAAAGGCATCTGTTGAATCACATTTTGTATCACACTCTCTCTTTCCTTTCTTTTCATAAGTCTATAATTTAGGTTTATCGTTATTTTAAGATCTTTCCCGTGAATTTAAGACCTCCTAAAAAGGGGATGATATCTTGCAGCCAGGGTATTGATAAAAAATGGCGTTGATATTGATATCATAGTCAGATCCACCGGATTCTCCAGAGAAGATATTGAAAATTTGGCTGCCTCAATGCATTAAAACATAAGAGGCCTTAAATTATCGCGGTAGAGATTGCCAGTCACCCGGCACCTCCATTCACCGCACAGATTACGGACGTGAGGTATTACCTCATCCGGCTCCTACTTCGAGTTTCTGGCGTCGGGTAGTACACTTACTTAATGATGAGCACGTGCTCTCCGGCGCACTCCGACAAGGTCGAACAACGCAATTACCCGTCATTGTGTACATAATGGCGACCGCGGCTACCTTCTTCAGAGTTCCTCTTGGTCACATCCTTCGCCACCCACTCCACAAGCTACGCTGAGGGCGACGAATCCAGGGACGGAACTTTGAAATTTGGATTTTTTGGGGAAGATGCCGCCAGGCAAAATATACGTATATACGGGGTCTGATCTTGCAGTGCAATATTTTTGAGACTCTTTTTTGGCTGACACCTTTTTCCATTATCCGCAGCTTCCACCACAACGATTGACTATTAAATCAAGTTGGCAATTGGCAGTTGGCGGTTAAGTCCGCAGCCGTGATTTAACCTAAATTAAATACTTTCGTTTCCATTATGAGATGAAGTCTCTGCCCCCTCAGCCATTACCAGGTTTTCAAGATCAAAGGTGAAGGGCACCGCTTCTTTCCCTGACCCACCGCCTCTCATAACAATATCAGCGCTTTTAAGCCCCAGTAGTGACAATTCCGTATTTACCTGTGAAACCACAGCCGAATTCATTACCTCTCCTTCTTGCACTTCTGTAAGAACGCCGATAAAGATACGGGGTAAAAACTCGAAAACCGCCATCTCGCTCGGGACAACATTGAGCTTTTGCGCCAACAATTTCCCGGAGCGGTAGCAGTAAACATTGATGGCACCCATCGATAATGCATTGAGCACCTGGACTTCATCCTTGTTGGTGCCCGGGCCTTTATAGGTCAGCACATGGCCCGAAGGAGCCTCTTTTACTTCAAATTGCTGACCCGGTGACGCATTCAACTGCGGCGTGTAATTGCCGTAACTGTCGGAAGCGGAAACCTCTAAATCCGTATTATACGTGAATGGATGATAATCACCCTTTCCACAATACTGGATGACTATCCAGGCAATGGTGTCTTCATTATAATCGGGGTTAACTTGCTTCTGGAAAATCACAACTTTCGATTGACTAACATCATTTGATTTATTCCAAAACTTTAAATTGATCACACTCATCTTTAATCTCCTTTTTACTAATACTCCTCAAAAGCGCACAAAAAAACAAAATCATTCCGGGATCGTATATTGCACACCAAAAAACTCAACAATGCTCTAACATACCATTATTTCATATCTGAAGAGTTTTTTCAATGGCGATCCTGAAAAATGGAATTTTCATTTGCCATCCATAAATTTGGATTTTTCGTCAGGCTGCAACCCGGCCAGGCCGTAAGATTTACGTCGGTGTTTTACTTTTTTACTTTTTGAGGAACGAAAATTTTAAAAGCCTTTTATAGATAGGTTTTTTACTATGCAGTCTGTCCCGCTTAGCAAACTGGATAGAATACCTGATCCCAATTTTCCAATTTTTTGCGCCGTATGAAGGTATTAGTCAGCTTTTTTTTTCTTTGCAGGCAGCGAAGAGGGGGCACCCAGTTCGAGAACCCGGAGCAAGAGGACATCTTTGTCATCATGTCCCCATTTGGCTTTTCTAGGGTTCAACGTTCCCCTGGCCTTTTTATCCGTTCCAACCGGTATAACCACCTGTCCTTGTGGAATGTCCTCAGCCTCCGTTGGAGTGGAGGCCACTCCTTTCATTGTCGTTTTGCTACCGTTCACATCTTGCCAGTCACCGGAGGAAGTCTTGCCGTACCCGGAAATCAAGATAGCCCCCACAGCGTCTATGTCGATATCCGTGAAGGTAGCCCAGCTTTTATCCTTTGTTTCCCAGCTCTTGCTCCACAGTAACACGCCGTCCTTGCTATACTTTAAGACTACAGCGTTCTTAAGGGCGATGAAGATATCACCCTTTCCGTGGATTCGCATACCTGCTGGGACTCTGTCTCCCCTATTGAAGTCTACAGCGTCCCAGAGGGCACTCCAGAGGATGTTCCCGCCGCTGTCGAGTTTGAGCAGGGTTACGTATCGGGGTTTCATGATGGGACGTCCTTTGGCATCCCGTGGTGGGTTGGGGGAGTTGTCTTTCTCATCCATGGGATAAGCTGTACCCGCCGCATATAAATATCCACGGGCGTCGAGGGCCAGTGCTGTAAGCACATCGCGACGGCTTTCACCCCATGTTTTACCCCATAACAGCTTACCTGCACCATCGTATTTGAGGATGAACCAATCCTGTTGGGGTTCGATAATCCATGGCGGAGAAGGAGTCGCATAGCTCTGTGTCTCTCCTCCCACATAGATGTTGCCCATTGTGTCAATCACCAGCGCACCTGGGTGCTCGGGTGCTTTTCCTCCCCAGCATCTTGCCCACAAAAGGTTGCCTTCCGGGTCAAACTTCAACAAGGCAGCTTTTCTCCCAAAACTGTAAGCTGAACTGGTCACATAGATAAAGCCCAGGGGGTCAACCCCTACTCCCCTGGCTCTTTCCAGACCCTTACCTCCCCATGCCTTTGCCCAGAGGAGTTTTCCTCCACTGTCATATTTAAGCAATAGAGCATCCTCGCTGCCCACACCGGATTGTGTTACCCCGGCGACATAGATGTAGTCATTCCCGTCCACTGCAACAGCGTTGGCCCAGTCATATTTATTCTTCTTTCCTGATCCCCAGGTCCGGCTCCAGAGTTTCCGGCCAGCCTTGTCGAATTTCATAACCAGGACCTTATCGTGAATATAAGACCCCCAATTCCGTGTTTTTCCTGCGATATAGATGTTGCCGGACAGGTCACGGGTGACGGCACTTGCCCGCTCCTCATAAATGCGATCATTACCCCACAAGATAGAGAACAGTTTAAGCTTTTCATAAGCTTCCGGCTGACAGAAAACGTTTGCATCCTTAGGGAGCGACTTTGGGGGAGATACTCCATCGATTTGACCCGATTGGGCAGGAAGCGGCAAAAAGCAAAAGGCATCCTTTTTCCCTTCACTACCATAAAGAAGCATCGATCCCGCAATCGTAAAGTTGACGCTCTCTCCACCTATCTTGACGTTCACGATCTCATTGTTCTTTTGGAAACTTCCCTTGAACTCCGGCGGCCAGTTTTTCCCCTGCGTCAAAATAAGCCTGGCCGTGCGGTTGAATGGCCCTTCGGAAAAACCTCCCAGCACCATTCCATCCTTATAAAACCGCAGGAAGTTCCATCTCCTTGACTGGTCGTAAATGAACCACTCGCCCTGGTAGAATCCGTCAAACCGCAATTCCGCTTTCATCTTCTCCGGTGATTCCGTTTCCACTGTTGAGGTCCGCGGCTGCGATGACTCCTCTCCTTTATCGGTACATCCGGGGGCCAATAGAATTAGAAAGATGCTCAATACAACCAGATAATTGTAAAAGTTCCTCATATTCATGGGTATTACCTCCGTTCCAGAAATCTGATATGAATTGCAATTGCTTTGCATAAATGTATAGGCAATTATTCTAGCAGAAACGATGGAAAAAGTCAATTTGGTTTAATTGAAAAACGAAAAAACGGGACAGGCCAATTTTTAGCTAATTTCTTTTCGCATGGGGATGCAGAGTTGACATTTTTTTCCGGATGATTTAAAAATATAAGCATGCAAAATATGAAAAAAAAGATTCAAGAAAAGTCAGACAAAGAACTAAAAAAAATCCGCGATATGTACATCGAAATAATCCGGAANNACTTTGTGCATGCTGCTCTGGAACAATTAAGAACTCATTTCAAAGAATTACGCCTCAGCCCTGAAGGCAGGATTTTAAACCCGAAAGAAATCGGAAATTATTTCAATGCACTTTTACGAATTGTGTCCAACAATGTGGATTTGTTTGTGATTTATGATGAGAGCCAGTTGGACGGGCCGCATCTTCCTCTTTCGCAATCATATAAAGTGGAATTCCGTAAGATTATTGCCAGGGGTGAAGCGGCGGCTGTTTTGCTGGTAAAACATCCCCCCGAGGAAACAGCCCTTGAGATTCGCAAGGTTTCGGAGAAATCACTGCAGGGTCTGATGTCCCTTTGGACCGACCAACGCTTCCAGCAAACATCAGAGATTCGCGACAATTTGAGAAACTATTTACAGCATGCCACGGTGCGAGTACTTCATACCGGGTATGACCCGGAAGTGGCTAAGATCACAGAACGTATTAATGAACACCTGGAAAAACACGGTAGATTTGAAGATACGCACTGGATACGGGTTGTAAAGGGTGTTGCCCAGGATGAGAAGAAAAAGTCTTTAGAACAAGTGTTGAGTGTATGTATTCCCATCGTGGTGGTTATCAAGATTGTGGAACATGTTTTGCCGAATATTTTGCATGCGGTTGGCGGGATGTTGGATGATCTTTTTGGGGCGATTATCCCGGATGTATCGCAGTCGATGGGGGACAGCGACCTTCCCTTCAGTGAGCGGGTTAAAAAAGCCTGGCCGGTGCTTAAAGGGGGGTTGATCACTCTTCCCCTGGCTTTTGGGTTGGGGTGGTTTTCGGCGAAATTGTACGGGATGTCGACGTCGGTGGTTGTTCATATGTTATCAGGGGCCCTGTTTGCGATTGCCTGTTTTGCGGGCACGTTGGGGACGTCCATTGCTGCGTTTAGGAAGTCTTATGCTGCAATCGAGAAATTGCAAAAGGACAAGAAGCATGGATATCTGGTGGCGGATTTGAATTTTCCTTCTGAGAAGGCGAAGTTGGCGTTTCGAGAAGCCATCATGGATGTTCCGTTTCGGGTGGGGCATACCCTGATAGGGATCCCGTTTCAGCTTATATTAGGGATTGCAGCAGGAGCGTTTGGATTTTTTCACAGTAGTTTATTTATCATGGTTGAAGGCATGGCAGAGACACTGCTGGGTTCGGTGACGACGTTTGTTTATTCCTATATTGCCCGGTTAAAACGTAATTCCCGTCTGCGTCACACACAATTCTAAGGATTACTTCTTCCCTGGAAAAATACATTAACCTTTCAATGAAACCGGCTTCCACTGCCAACAGCCGCTTTCTAAGCTCCAGGCCCTCTGCTCTACGCTCCTCCCAGGGAAGGTTTTACGATTTTATACTTTACCAACTTTTTTTCGCCTTCCTCATCTTCTGTAAATATATATAGATTGTTTCCTTCGAATTCATAAGGAGTTTGCCAGCGAAGACCTTCGGGAAGCGTTACATGGGAATGATACAGGTACTTTCCCTGGGGAGAAAAAATATCGATTTCCTGCCCGGTGTCATTGGTCATGTCATTTACAAAAATGTAAACCAACCCGTTTTCATCGATGAGAATCCTGCTGAAATAAGTGCAGTAATCCGGCATACCCTTAATGAGCTGATCCACCATCTCTTTAGACGGCTTCCTGTTATTGATGCGCAAATTATCGAATCGCTTCCGTTTAACGGCGGTGGGGATTTTTTTCCTTTCCCTGCCTTGAATCGAAAACTTAAGCGATTCTTTTCCTTTAAAATCGATTTTTTTTATTAAATATTTATCGCTTTTTCCGTAGTAAATCTCATTATTACGGACACCGGCAACGATCGATGGGGTAGAGGAAGAGTCCTTAAGTACCAGCCTCATACCACCTGCGCTGGCAGTCAGGGCTTTTTCAGCAGTTACTTCCGCAAGGGTAGTGCGTTCTTTGCTGGTGAGATCGAAAATTTGCAGTTTTTCCGGTTTTCCTTTTCCATTCTCCTGTTCCTGTATGGTGATAAACCGATTCTCATCGATAAAGTTCCTGGGAAATATCATAACCCCGGGATTGTTGGTCCTTACATATTTTCCATCCATGGTAAAATAATGGAATCTCCCCATTTCCGGTACGATCACATATTTTCCTTCCAGGAAAAAATTAAATACCATTTTATACTCGCCCGGGCCTTCACCCTGTTTCCCAAAAGCGAATAAAAATTCTCCTTCCGGGCTGAAAACAAAAAACTTATGGTATTTTAGATCGTAAAGATAAACCCGGTCGTCATCCGCCACTTTGATATCCGACACTTGCAGTAGTATATCGTCACCGGCATTGTACGTTTCCCAGGTTTTGCGCAATTGGAAATCCCATTCTCCTTTCAAAGGTTTATCTTTATTCTTGATTTCTTCATTGGGATTTGTTTGGGCAAATGCAGCCGGCATACTGAAATTAAAAACCGATACTAAAATAACAATAAAAATCAAACCTGTATTTCTTGACATATGTTCCTCCTGTTCTTTGGTTTGCAAGCACTATATTATAAGACACATTTTTTTTGCAAAAAGTTGCATTAGAAAAGCGAAAATATCAAATTTACCTGATTTTCTTTTTGGCGCCAGCTTGTTCGGTTTCAACGTCGGGATTTCGGGACTTTGCACGCCGCTGTGTTATGAGACAGATATTTATGCCTCTTGCAATCTTGTTTTAGTAGCTATAACGCCTACAATGCCGATAAAGAGCGCTATTATTCCGATTAAAATTAGTACATCACTATAAACCATTGACCAGCTTCCGCCTTCCCGTGCAATTTCCATTATCGGGTTTATCACATAGTATGTAGGAAATAACTTGCCCACCCATTCTGGTATTCCTGGAAAAATACTGACGATTCCAGGCGCATATATGAATATTCCCAGCCCTTTTATTGTTGTAAACAACGCTGCCATATCTTTCACAAATGCACCCAGTATCAAACCGAAACAACTGGCCATTATGGCACCGAGGAATAAAATGAATATTATTAACGACAATCGCATCCGTGCTCATGATATCTCCCTTTTCAACAGGTTGTATATTATACCCTATTTTTATTAGCCGCCAAGAACGCGAAGGGGCGCGAAGGAAGCTGGCCCCAAACAAACCTTAATAAAAAGTTTTGCGGGGGATTCCAAAGGGACACTTACAGTGCGGTGTTAAGGAATACCCATGGAGACGATACATCGTTTGAAACCTCATACGCCGTCCTGGCACTGCAAATGCTACCCCACGCAGTGGGGTTTTTCAAAAGAGTCCCCTTTGGCCGCCGGAGGCATAGGAATTGCAGGATGGGCAGGCTTAATGGTTTTTGAGATCACATATACTACTGCCCATCCTGAAGAAAAAAATATGGGCCAGTATATCCGCACGGAANNTCCGCACGGAAGGCAGAATTTTTTTATAGTGCCCGTGCGGTAGGAGAGGTAAGGTGCCCTGCGGGCAAGTTTAAAACGCCTGCGGCGAAAGGGCACACTTTTTTATTTTTTTCAACACCATGATAAATTATGCGTCAGTATGTCAAAACGTCATAAATTTTTGCTGGACACTGAAAAAGGATCCTTGCCGGTCCCCTTAAACACCAACAGGTTACCCTTATTTTTCAGCCGAAATTAAATCTTTTTGGTCTTAGGAGACATTTTTTTGGTCTTAGGAGACATCTTTTTGCTCTTAAGAGACATCTTTTTGCTCTGACGTTAAATCTATTTTGCTCTGACTTTACAGCTTTTTGCTCTGACTTAAAATCTTTTTGTTCTTTCATTGAATCTATTTTGATCTTACCTAAAATCTTTTTGATCNNTTTTTAATCTTACCTAAGAGCTTTTTGATCTTAATTCACATCTTTTTAATCTTACGTCAAAGTTTTTTTGATCTAGCTCAAGAGCTTTTTGATATTAATTTACAGCGTTTTTATCTTTCCTCAGAGCGTTTTGATATTACGTCAGAGCTTTTTTATTTAACAATCGACACCTTTTACAACACCCGGTTCGGAATTTTTTACGCTTCCGATTGGCCTTTAACAAAAAGGGGACGCTTACATTTCGACTGGGGAAGCGTACATCGTCACTGGGGACGCTTACATTTTGACTGGAATCCGTTACAATATCACTTGTACCGGTTACATTGTCATTGGGACCGGATGAAAAAGAGGCCCACGAATTACACGAATTATCACGAATTATTTAAGCACTTACGTTACAATTTGACTGTTGACCATTTCA